>Ga0194120_10000077_pt1 | contig 147530 bp, 139 predicted proteins | sample TA2MahCa65mmetaG_FD_148642 | JGI IMG/M metagenome (GOLD analysis project Ga0194120, IMG submission 148642) | Freshwater microbial communities from Lake Tanganyika, Tanzania - TA2015019 Mahale Deep Cast 65m | ecosystem: Environmental > Aquatic > Freshwater > Lake | place: Tanzania: Lake... | reverse complement strand
GACTCACTTCACTGATGCTCCGGCCTTCTGGCGGTAGCACTTTCTTCAGTACACTCTGCCTTACTGCATGCGAGTAACCCATAGATCGCCTCCTTTTAGGATGCGCCATCTATATTAACACATAGGGAAGGCTCATTGATTTTCCGGGTACCGGCAGGGTCGGTGTAAGGGATATCGCCAGTTTCATCCACTGGGAGCAGGAGAAAACGCCCGACGCGCAGGCCAGGGAGTGGTTCGCTCTTGTCCGCTCGAAGGGTTACTATAAAAACAACCGGTAGCTTTCGTTCTGCTTGGATTATTTGCGAATCATTACTACTCTTTTTTATGTTCTTTAACTGGTCACACAACGGGCACAACCACCAATCAACCTAACCATGCCATCAACCAAAGAGAACCTGAAGGAAGCTTTTGCCGGCGAAAGCCAGGCAAACCAGAAATACCTTGCATTTGCCAAGGAGGCCGAACGCGAAGGTTTCAAGAATGTCGCAAAGCTATTCAGAACCACCGCACAGGCCGAACTGATTCATGCCGAAGGCCATTTCGGAGCACTCGGCGGCATCGGATCCACCGCTGAAAACCTGCAGAGCGCTATCGGTGGCGAAACCTACGAACACACGGAAATGTACCCTCCCATGCTTGAACAGGCTCAGGCTGAGGATCACCCTGCAAAACGCATGTTCGCATTTGCCGTCAAGGCCGAGCAGGTGCATGCAGAACTTTATAAAAAAGCACTTGAAGCGGTACAGAACGGTCAGGATATCACTGCAGCCGAAGTCTGGCTCTGCCCTATCTGCGGTCACATCGAGCTTGGCAATCCTCCGGAAAAATGCCCGATCTGTGGCGCCAAATCTTCGGTCTACGTGCAGGTGTGAGGAGTCTGTGCATCTTTTTTCAAGAGGCGGCTGAAATGGTCGCCTTTTCGTTTTCCAAGGTTCAGTATTTTTCGTAATAATGAAAAACGGGTTCTTCCGTTCTCCGGCAACCTTGCGATGACCTGAATCAGCAGTTTTTATGCACGAATTTGATTTTCTCGGAGAGCTGGTGCTGATTGGCACACTGGCGATTGCCATTATTCTGATCTTTCAGCGGCTCAGAATTCCCCCGGTCATCGGTCTGATTTTTACCGGTATTCTGTTGGGACCCTCGGGTATCGGCGCGGTGTACGACGAAAAGCTTATTGCCACGCTTGCCGAGCTTGGTGTGATCCTGCTGCTCTTTACCATCGGGCTTGAATTCTCGCTTGCCGACCTCAGGAAGCTGAAGAAAATCGTGCTGGTTGGCGGCACGGTGCAAATCCTCGTGACCGGGCTTGCCATCAGTTGTATCGCCTACTGGTCGCTTTTCGCCGCTGGACGGCCTATTTCCATTGAAGCGGCTTTTTTTCTCGGTTTCGCGTTTTCGGTCAGCAGCACCGCGATCTGCCTGAAAATTTTGACCGATCGGGAAGAACTTGCCCTGCCCCACGGCAAGATCGCTCTCGGCATCCTTATTTTCCAGGATCTCGCTATCGTGCCGCTCATGATCGGCGTGAACTTCCTCAGTCCTGACGCAACGCTCTCGACCGTCACGATCATCAAGAAAGTCGGTTTTATCGTACTGTTCGGTGCAGCGATATTTGCCGGTTTCAGACTGCTCATGCCGCGAATGGTAAGACTGATCACCTCGCTGCACGCACGTGAAGTGCTGGTTATCGGTGCGCTGGTGATCTGCTTCGGTGCGGCCTATCTCACCTCGCTTGCCGGCCTCTCTCTTGCCCTCGGTTCCTTTGTTGCCGGTATGGTGATTGCCAGTACGGACGAGAGCCATCAGATCAGCGTAACCATCGATCCATTTCGTGAGGCCTTTACCAGCGTTTTTTTTATCTCCGTCGGTCTTCTGCTCGACATCAAGGTGATCAATCTTCCCCTGTTTGTTTCCATCGCCATCGGAGTGCTTCTGGTCAAGGGGCTGCTTGTTGCCGGGGTTTCGCTGTTTCTCGGCTACTCGACGAGAGTCAGCATGATGGCAGGTATGGCTCTTGCCCAGATAGGGGAGTTCTCTTTCGTGCTGGCCGAGTCCGGACTGAACAACCGAATCATCACCAGCGAAGTGTTTCAGGCCATGCTGGCAATTATCGTGGTGACCATGATCGTGACGCCGGCAATGATCGCGGTCGCGCCCAAAGTTGCCGACCAGGTGGTGCCGGCTCTCGGCTTCATTCCGTTGCCGAAGCGCGATTCAGGCAGCCAGCCGGTCCGGCCTGCCGACAGCACCATCATTTGCGCCGGGGAGATCCATGCCGCTATCATCGGCTTCGGCGTGAATGGCCAGAATGTCGCCGCTGTGCTGCATGCGACCAATATCTCGTATTCGGTGCTTGAAATAGACCGGGAGATCGTCCGGACCATGCGACGCAAAGGCGAGCCGATCTATTACGGTGACTGTACTGAAAAAAGATCGCTGCTTCGTGCGGGAATCGACCATGCCCGTGCCGTTGTGCTTGGCATTTCGGACAACAGTGCCGTTCGCAAGTGCATTCCCGTCATCCGGGAAGTGAATCCCAAGGCGTTCGTTATCGTTCGGGCCAGAACGCTCGACGAAGTCGACAGCCTCTACAAGGCTGGAGCGGATGTCGTGGTGACCGAGAAATTCGAAACCTCCATCCAGATTTTCTCCCAGCTGCTCAACCATTTTACGGTCGATCCCGAGCTCATTCTCGAACAGCAGGAGATCATCCGCCGCGAATGCGAGAAGATATTTTTTCAGACCCCTCCGGTTCTTGCTTCCAGGCAGATCTGACAGTTCAGGCATGGGTATCGAGTCATGCGGCACAGAAGCCCTTCAGCACAGGGCTGCGGCCATGCAAATTACTCGGCAGAGGAACCGTGCCGGAGTAATAACATGCATTGCCAATTTCCGGGCGAAATGACTTCCTTGATATCTTTTTTACAAGACAGGCAGGGAGCGGTTCCATGGTGCGGTTGTTAACATTTTCGTAACACGGACGTGATTCCTTTCGTATATTTCAAATGTTTTTCTGCAGTTCCTGTAATCATACCAGTACCGTCATGGAGCAGCAAATCCCGCCTCTGGCTACCGCCAAATTCATAACCTACCGCCAGCAGCTTCTCCAACAGCTCAAGGCAACCACAACTGCCGAAGTAAGAAGGGCAAAGTACGAGCTCGAACTGATGGAGAAGAGCCGCTTTATCGAGCTGAACGGCATTGTGCACCATTACCATGATTCGGGGCCAATCGATGCGGAAAAGGTCGTTCTGCTCATTCACGGATGGGACTGCTGGTGGATGTGGTGGCATCATGTCATCAAGGCGCTCAACAGCCGGGGGATCAGGACCATCGCCTACGACATGCGCGGGCATGGCTGGTCGGACAACGATCCCCGAAACCACTATCATATCGATTTTTTTGCGCACGATCTTGCCGAACTGGTCAAGCAACTTGGTCTCGGACGTTTTCACATCGCTGCGTTTTCGTTCGGGCCTTTCGTTGCCCTTGACTATGCGCGCTCGGTCCCCGGCAGGATCGCCTCGATGACTTTTTTCAACTTCGGTTATCTGCCCAACAACGCCTTTATCTCGGCCGTGGCCCCCGCCTCGATCAACTTCATGTTCAACAATCTGCTCAGGGGACTGACCTGGTGGCTTCCGGCATACATTTTTGCGCGTCTCGTGCTTTCGAAGAATACCGTCATGCTGCATGACATTCTCATCGGCTTCAGGAGCCTTGGGCAGTGTGCGCCACAGGCCATCGAGCAGACAACCGAACAGATCACCTCACTCAGGACAACGGAGTCCGTGCCGGATATGGTCAGGGCGACCGATATGCCGATCCTGTTCGTGGCAGGAGAAGGCGATGCCATCATGACATGCGAAAATACCCGGAAGCTCCAGCAGATGACCAACAAGGGTTCCTATGTTTGTGTGCCGGATTGCGGTCATCTCATCACGATCGAACTGCCCGATACAACATCGGAACTGGTTCTCGGACAGGTTCTTGCAAACTGAGGTCAGGGTTTTCAGGTTTTTTTCGCTGCGGTGATGAACGCCATGATTTTTTCATGGCTTTTGATGCCGGGTGCTGTTTCAACCCCGCTTGCTGTATCGACGGCATAGGGGAGGGTCACCCGGATTGCTTCGGCAACGTTTTCCGGGTTGAGGCCACCGGCGAGGATTGCATAATAAAATCCCCTCAGGTCATTGAAGATTCGTGATGCCAGCTCCCTGTCGATGCGTTCTCCCGTGCCGCCTTCCATACCGGGCCGGCAGGTGTCGAAGAGAAAGGTGTTTACTCCGCTTTGGCGGGCATAGGTGCGGACAATGCCGGTATCGAAAGCCGCATCTGGCCGGAATACCCTGATTATTCTCACATTCCCGATTGCCTGCACTTTCTCGGCGGTATACGTTTCGGCGTGCAATTGTGCCACCTGCAGTCTGCATGCGCTGCAGATTTCGTTTATTTCAGCAGGAGAGTGTTCAACGAAAATGCCCGTACAGGAGATGAATGGAGGAAGTTCGGCAATGATGGCTGCAGCCTGCCCGGGAGGAATGCACCTTGGGCTTCTGCGGCTGAAATTGAATCCGAGTGCGTCAGCTCCGGCACGGCAGGCAGCAAGTGCGTCATCAAGACGCGTGATGCCGCATATCTTGGTTTTGAGCATGGATGGGTTCGTTATGTTGGTTCAATATAAGCCGGAACACCGAAAAACCATATGCTATTGCTCAGGTGTTCCCGATTGTGATTTTTGATTAATTATCCGTATTATCAAGGCCGGTTTGAAGCGGTGGGGCGTCGCCAAGCGGTAAGGCATCGGCCTTTGGAGCCGACATTCGCAGGTTCGAATCCTGCCGCCCCAGCTTGTCTGAGCAGTAAATCAGTCCGATCGGTCTGATTTTGCTGATCGGACTGAGTCAAAGAAAAGAAAACAAGAAAAGGCAGCCCGCAATGGCTGCCTTTTCTTGTTTTTCCTCCCATGCGGGATCAGTAGCGGTAGTGCTCCGGTTTGTAGGGACCTTCGACCGGGACGCTGATGTATTCGGCCTGTTCCTGGGTAAGCCTTGTCAGCTTTACACCGATCTGTTCCAGGTGCAGGCGGGCGACCTCTTCGTCAAGCTTTTTCGGAAGGCGATAGACGTCAACCTTATAGTCGTTCTGCCAGAGCTCGATCTGGGCGAGGGTCTGGTTGGTGAAGGAGTTGCTCATCACGAACGACGGGTGGCCGGTGGCGCAACCGAGGTTCACCAGGCGGCCTTCGGCGAGCAGATACATCGCACGGCCGTCCTCGAAAACATATTTGTCAACCTGAGGCTTGATATTGATCCTGGTAGCGCCCTTGAAACTGTTGAGCGCCTCGACCTGGATCTCGTTGTCGAAGTGGCCGATGTTGCAGACGATCGCTTCGTCACGCATCCGCTTCATATGCTCAAGGGTGATGACATCCTTGTTGCCTGTGGTGGTGACGAAAATGTTCCCTTCCGTGACGGCGTTTTCCATGGTGGTGACTTCAAAGCCCTCCATGGCGGCCTGCAATGCGCAGATCGGATCGATCTCGGTGACGATCACGCGAGCGCCGTAGGTGCGCATCGAATGGGCGCAACCCTTGCCGACGTCGCCGTAGCCGAGCACGACGACCACCTTGCCGGCGATCATGACGTCGGTTGCACGTTTGATGCCGTCGGCGAGTGATTCGCGGCAGCCGTAGAGGTTATCGAATTTCGACTTGGTAACCGAGTCGTTCACATTGATGGCCGGGAAGAGAAGCTCGCCCTTCTCCATCATCTGGTAGAGACGGTGCACGCCGGTGGTGGTCTCTTCGGAAACACCCTTCATGTCGGCTGCAACCTTGTGCCAGCGCTGCGTGTCCTCGCCGTACACCTCGCGGAGCTGCTGAAAGAGCGCTTTTTCTTCAGCGTTGCCGGGCTCTTTTTGGAGCAGTTCGGGGCTGTTCTCGATTTTGTAGCCGAGGTGGATCATGAGTGTGGCATCACCGCCGTCGTCAACGATCAGGTTCGGTCCTTTTCCGCCGTCGAATTCGAGGATCTGACGGGTGCACCACCAGTATTCGTCGAGGGTTTCTCCTTTCCATGCGAAGACCGGGATGCCTGCGGCTGCGATAGCTGCAGCGGCATGGTCCTGCGTGGAAAAAATATTGCAGCTCGCCCAGCGCACTTCGGCACCGAGGTCGACGAGCGTTTCGATCAGGACGGCGGTCTGGATGGTCATGTGCAGGGATCCTGCAATGCGGGCGCCCTTGAGCGGCTTCTGACCGGCATATTTTTGCCGTGTGGCCATGAGGCCCGGCATCTCTTTTTCTGCGATCTCTATCTCCTTGCGACCCCAGTCGGCAAGGGACATATCCGCAACCTTGTAGTCAAGCACTGCTGCTTCGATTGTCATGAGTGGTTGTTGTTTTTAAATACAGTTTCAAAGTCAGGACCCCCCTTTTCTGACTTACGGGAAAAGGGGGCTCGTCCGGGTTTCGTGATCAGGCCAGGGCAAACGCTTTCTTCAGCTCTTCGACCTTGTCGGTTTTTTCCCACGGGAAGATTTCGCGACCGAAGTGTCCGTAAGCTGCAGTTTGCTGGTAGCACCAGCCGTGAGGCCTGTCGAGGTTGAAGTGGCGAATGATGGCTGCCGGACGGAGATCGAAGATCTGCTCGGCTTTTTCCTGGATCTGGCTGTCGCTGAGTCCGTTCTTGCCGGTGCCGTGGGTATTGATGTAGATCGATACCGGGCGTGCCACGCCGATAGCGTAGGAGACCTGGACGGTGCACTTGTCGGCAAGGCCTGCGGCAACGATGTTCTTTGCTACGTGACGTGATGCGTAAGCTGCGCTGCGGTCAACCTTCGACGGATCCTTGCCGCTGAATGCGCCGCCGCCGTGCGGTGCAGCGCCACCGTAAGTGTCGACAATGATTTTGCGGCCGGTCAGACCGGTATCTCCGTGAGGTCCGCCGATTTCAAAGCGGCCGGTCGGATTGATGTGCAGCTTGGTGTTTTCGTCGAGCAGTCCGGCAGGAATAACGACCTTGATGACGTTTTCGATGACGTCTTTCCTGATCACGGCCTGGAAGTCGGCTTCACTCATGCCGGCCGGTTCGGGATCGTGCTGTGTGGAGATGACGACGGCGTCAACACGGGCAACCTTGTCGTCGATGTATTCAAGTGTCACCTGGCTTTTCGAGTCGGGACGGAGGTAGGTCATGATTTTTCCTTCCTTGCGGATTTCGGCAAGCTTCTTGACGAGCTGCTGGGCGAACTGGATAGCAGCAGGCATCAGCTCGGGAGTCTCCGTGCAGGCGTAACCGAACATCATGCCCTGGTCGCCGGCGCCGACGCGGTCGAACTCGTCCAGGATCTCTTCCTTGCGGTCAACACCGCGGTTGATGTCGGGCGACTGGCTGTGCAGGGCGGAGAGAATGCCGCATGAGTTTGCTTCGAACATGTATTCGCCTTTGGTGTAGCCGATGTCGCTGACAACCTTGCGCGCGATTTTCTGGACATCGACAATACCTTTTGTTGTGACTTCGCCGCCGACGATTACCTGGCCGGTGGTGACGAAGGTTTCGCAGGCAACGCGGGAACCGGGATCCTGGCGGATGAATTCGTCAAGCACGGCATCGGAAATCTGGTCTGCAACCTTGTCCGGATGTCCTTCTGAAACTGATTCGGAGGTAAAGAAATACCTTGACTGTGACATGATGCTGGTAGTGTTTTGGTTAAACGAACAACATGAACGACTGAAAAAACAGCGTCAGGAAGCGGATTTCCGGCAAGTGGAATTTCAGCGGGAAAACGACTGGACACGGAAAAGCTTCCTGCAGGCGCGGGAACCGGTTTCCCTTGAAGCCTGCGGCACCGTGTCCATAGGTAATGGGGATGCCGTTGCATAACAAAGCAAAAATGTAAGCAATCGGTTGCATTCATGCAACAAATCTCTTACCTCACCCGTATTTCGGAGTAGTCGCCGATGTTGATCTCGTGAGGATTGCCGCTTATCAATGCATTGTTGCCGATAATCGAGTAATCGAGCATGATATGGCTCACCCTTGCATTGTTGCCGATGATCGAGTCCCTGATGATGGCGTCGGTAACAACGGCATGTTCGCCGATGGTGGCATTGGGGCCGATGATGGCGTTTTCAACCGATGCGTTTTCCGCGATGAAAACCGGGTCGTTGATGATGCAGCCGGGATACTCTTTTATCCTGGGCTGTTTGTCGAGCAGAAGGGTTTCGTTCGTTGAAAGCAGCGTTTCGGGTTTTCCGCAGTCGTACCAACCGATTACCGGAAAAGTAGTGATGGGCTCGCCTCGTTCGATCATCAGCTGCAGGGCGTCCGTAAGCTGGTATTCTCCCTTGGTTCTGATGCCGTTTTCAATCACATGATCTATCGAGTCGAAGAGCGGGCCGGCATTTCTGAGAAAATAAAGACCGACAATGGCAAGATTGCTCGATGGTTCGTCGGGTTTTTCCTCCAGCCTGACGATTTGTCCGTGTTCTGTAATGGCGACACCAAACCTTCTCGGATCGTCCACTTCATGTACGCCGAGGGTTGAAATCGGACTGTTCAGTACAGGCTGCAGGTCTACATCGAAAATCGTGTCGCCGAGAATGATCAGTACCGGTTCATCTGCGGCAACGTAGGGCTTGCATATCCATATGGCGTGGGCAAGCCCGAGCATTTCGGACTGGTTCACGAAGGTGAACCTGATCGAATAATGCTTTCTCAGCCACTCCTCAACCATGTTTCCGAGGTATCCGACGATGACGATTGCCTCGTCGATGCCTGCCTCGATGAGCTTGTCCATGATATGGCCGATGATGGGCTTTCCGGCTACGTTCAGCAGTACCTTCGGGTGTGAGAACGTATGCGGGCGCAGGCGGGTGCCGACACCGGCAACGGGGATGATGGCTTTCATGGCTTGAACGGCTTCTGCATGATATGAAAATTCATTGTTGCTTATATTGTAATGAAAATCAGGGTGATTTCTAAGTGTGCTTCTCATTGTACCGGGTATGGTGGAAATATGAAAATCAATCGTATTTTATCCGCTTGAAAGATCGACAAACACAAGAGTTCCAAGTCTGTAATCATTGAAAAGGCTTTGTTTACAGTCCGGGGTCATTCCCGTGCTCGAAGATCGCCTGGTGCTGATCACGGCAAGAAAATCAGACCGGTGGATCATCCCGAAAGGGTATGTTGAGCATGGTCTTTCACCAGCGGATTCGGCAGCGAAGGAGGCGTATGAAGAGGCCGGCCTCATCGGGCGGGTAAGGCAGGAACATATCGGCGAGTACTGTTACCGCAAGTTCGGAAAACTGTTTTCCGTGAAGGTGTTTCCTTTTTTGATCGAAACCATGCTTGATGAATGGGAGGAGATGCATCTGAGGAAGCGCATGCTGGTTACCCCTCTGGAGGCATTTTCAATGCTGTCGCACGATGAACTGAAATCGATTGTTTCCCGTTATTTTGGCATGGGAGACGGGCAGTGAATTCCCTCATGGGAGAAGCGTACTGCTTTGGTTGTGATTTTTTTATTTTTTCTGGTGCGGGATTATTTTTTTGGCAATCTTCTTTCTTGTCGTATATTAGGAGCCTTCCATTAAGGAACGGGGCATGGCGCAGCTGGTAGCGTGCCTGCTTTGGGAGCAGGAGGTCCCGAGTTCGAGTCTCGGTGCCCCGACCGGTTGGTTCGTTGAAACGTGCAGCTGTGCCCGTAGCTCAATGGATAGAGCATCAGCCTTCTAAGCTGAGGGTTACTGGTTCGAGTCCAGTCGGGCATACAAGGTACATCCATACGCTTTTTATGGTGATTGTAGCTCAGTTGGTTAGAGCGCCAGGTTGTGGCCCTGGAGGTCGGGGGTTCGAGTCCCCTCATTCACCCGCAGAAGGCCCCATCGACTAGTGGTTAGGTCATCACCCTTTCAAGGTGGTAGCACGGGTTCGAATCCCGTTGGGGTCACAGAATTTTTCAGTCGCGTCGGAAGCTGTTCCGGCAGACAGCATCCTTCCAGCTTTTTGTTTTTCAGAGCTCTGTACGTTGCCGGTCCAGGGCTTTTTTCTTTTCAAATGCAGATTTTCCCGTTCCCATGAAAATATCTGTCAACTGGCTTAAAGATTTTCTCCCTTCCTTTTCTCCCGATATTCCGGCACTTGTTGAAAAGCTCACCTTTCTCGGTCTTGAAGTCGAGGAGGTGCATGCCCGCGAGCTGCCTGACGGTCATGTCGTCGCGGGCAGAATCGAGGCGCTCGAAAGACATCCCGATGCTGACCGCCTTACGGTCTGCCAGGTCGATACCGGAGGCGACGAACTGTTGCAGATTGTTTGCGGAGCGCCGAACGTCCGGCAGGGGATGGTGGTTCCGGTTGCTACCGTCGGCGCGAAACTCAGACAGCCCGACGGCGGGGTGTTCGCCATCAGGAAATCAAGAATCCGCGGGGTTCACTCCTTCGGCATGATCTGTGCCGCAGATGAGCTTGGCCTGTCGGACGACCATAGCGGTGTCATGGAGCTGGATGCCTCAACCTCGCCCGGCACCCCGCTCTCGGCTGTTCTGGAACGTGACGTCATGCTCGATATTGCCGTTACGCCCAACCGCTCCGATGTGCTCTCGCATCTTGGATTGGCCCGTGAGCTGGCTTCTCCGGCAGAGATGGTGTTGCCGGCAAGGCACCATGTGGATTTTTCAGATTCCCGCAATCTTGTTGACATCACGGATTTTGCAGCCTGTTCCTACTATACCGCGGTGGTGATCCGGGGTATAACGGTCAGCGAGTCGCCGGCATGGCTGAAGGGGCGGCTCGAAAGCATCGGTCTGAAACCAAAGAACAATATCGTCGATATCACCAACTATATTCTCCATGCACTTGGCCAGCCGCTTCACGCCTTCGATCTCGGGAAACTTGCCGGAGAGCGAGTGGTGGTGCGCGGCGATGTTTCCGGAAGTCTTGCGCTGCTCAACCAGGAACGCTGTACGGTGGAGCCGGGCATGCCGGTCATCTGCGATGCTGAAAAACCTGTCGCACTGGCCGGAGTGATGGGCGGACTCGATTCGGCGGTTTCAGCACTGACGACGGATATTCTGCTTGAATCCGCGTATTTCGCACCTTCCCGAATCAGGAAATCCGCGAAAAAAGCCGGAATCTCCTCGGATTCCTCCTACCGTTTCGAGCGGGGTGTCGATCCGCTGAACGTGAAGAGAGCTGCGGAATGCGCTGTTGCGTTGATTCTTGAGCTTGCCGGAGGGGAAATTGCCGGTTCCGGGGAGTGCGGAAGTGTACCGGACGAGCATCGAGGGATTCTTCTCAGGCCTGAAAGGGTCAATGCAATGCTCGGCAGTTCCATCCCTGCTGAAGACATGAAAGAGATTCTTGTCCGTCTCGGGTTCCGTTCCGAAGCACCGGAATCCGACGGTTCAATGCTGTTCACGGTACCTTCATGGAGGGTTGACGTGACCGCAGAAATAGACCTTATCGAGGAGGTGGCAAGGGTTTTCGGATACGACAATATCCAGCCATCCCCGCAGATGATGACAACCTATCCCCAGTCGCGCAGGGTACCGGAGTATTTTCCCGATTATCTCAGAGGTATTCTCACCGGACTTGATTTCCGCGAGATTCTCACCAACCCGCTGGTCGGCAGGTCGGAAGCCGGGCTGTTCTCCAGCCGGATCGTTTCCGCTCTCAATCCCATCAGCGAGGGACTCGAGGTTCTCCGCCCGTCTCTTGTGCCGTCGTTTCTCAAGGTGATAGCGCACAATATCCGCCACGGGAACCGCGATCTGCGGCTGTTCGAAGTTGCACGGGGATTTCTTCGTACACAGTCTGCTGACGATGCGCATGAAAGCCCGCTCGGGGCGTTCACCGAACGGGAGTATCTCGTTATGGCCATAACCGGATCCCGTTATCCTCGCCTCTGGAACCAGCCTGCGGTGAAATGCGACGTATACGATATGACCGGGGCAGTCGAGATGCTGCTTGAGAAGCTGAATTTGCTTGACAAATCATCGCTTATTGTCTATAATGAAAATACGGTCGGTATTGATGTTTTACCGGCCGGACAGGAGGTAAACCGTATCTGCCGGGCGGGTATGGTTCAGATGGTTGACCCGGCGGTTCTCGGTGAGTTCGATATTGCCCAGGAGGTGTATCTCGCCGAGCTCGATACGGCGATTCTGGAGAGTGTATTCAGTTCCGCGGTTGTATATGAATCGCCATCGAAATATCCTGCTGTCCAGAGGGATTTATCGTTTGTTCTCCCCCGCGGCGTTCCGGTCCAGAAGCTTGTCGCTGTTGTCAGGGCAAGCGATTCCCTGATCAGAAGTGTTGCCGTGTTCGATCATTTCGAACGCAATGAGCAGCAGGGCGGGGAACGCAGTGTGGCACTCTCTGTTGAAATTGTCGATCACGAGAGTACCCTGCAGGATGAAAGAATCAACGGTATACTTGAAAAAGCCGGTATGAGTGCCGGAAAACAACTTGGTGCGGTAATTCGACAAGTCTGACGATCTTTGTTCCATGCATGATCAGGATGGGCAGAACATCCCGGCTGATGTCAGCCTGCTTGAGGAAAATGTCGGAAACCTCGTTTCCCGGCTGCATGAGTGCCGGAAAGAAAACGAGGCTCTGCGTTCAGAACTCGCGACACTTCAGAATATTCTGAGATCGTGCAAGCTGCCCGAAACCGGTTCAACTTCCCTGACCGGACCGGAAGCAGAGTTTACCCATGCTGAAAAACTGCGCGTAAAACAGAAGCTGGTCGTGATTCTGCAGAAAATCGAGATGGAACTGAGAAGTAACCGAAACTTGTAAGGAAAGCCGTATGGAAAAGATCGATGTAAATGTCTACGGCGACAGCTATCCGCTGCGGGCCGAAAGCCGCGAGTTGACCGAAAAGGCGGCTGAGGATGTGGATCGTGTGATGCGGCTGTTTGCCGAGAAAGCGCCCTCTTTTGAACCGGTGAAACTCGCTGTGCTTTCAGCGATTTCGTTTTCCGAAAAGAAAATCGAGCTTGAAGCCGAACTGGAGGCACTACGGCAGAAAATAAACCGGCTCAATGATTTTATAGGGCAAAATTTACAGGAATAATTTACATTGAAAGTAGAAGAAATATCCGTACCAGGTACGAGGGGTGTATTGTAAGTAAAAGAACTAACACTATTCAAACGGGAGCCGAACTCTTCTTTTTGATTGCAGGCCTTGATTGAAAACTCCGGTTCAACCGGATTTCATCGGCATCCGCAAGGAGCCGCATTGGAAGCAAAAAACCTGAAGGAGGCGCCCACCGTGTCAAACGGGTTCTTGAATCTTACACATCCCGCCCTGGTGCGGATTTTTTTGTTTAAAACGGTGCCTTTTTCCTGAAAAGGACTGGCATGTTAAAAGGAGGTAAACGGTAATGGGGATTGTCATAAACCTGTTTCTGGTTGTATTTGCTGCGGTGGTGTTTTTTGTCATCGGATTTCTTGTCGGCAGGTATTTCCTTGAACGCATCGGCACCACCAGAGTGCTTGAGGCCGAGGAAAGGGCGGTGCAGATAGTCCAGGAAGCTCAGAAGGAGGCTAACGAGTACAAGGAACTGAAGGTCAGCGAGGTCAACCAGGAGTGGAAAAAGAAGCGGCGGGAGTTCGATCAGGAAGTGGTTATCAAGAACAACAAGTTCAACCAGCTGCAGAAACAGGTTCAGCAGAAGGAAGGACAGTTGAAGAAGCAGAGCCAGGACCTCCGGGATGCCGAACGGAAGCTCCAGGAGCAGCGCAAGGAAGCCGAGCAGACCATGGAGACCGTCAGGGTGCGTTCTGCCGACCTTGAGCGCATTATTGCCGAACAGAACCAGCGTCTGGAGAGCATCAGTAACCTGCAGGCCGACGAAGCCAGGCAGATGCTTGTCGACAACATGGTTACCAAAGCTCGTGAAGAGGCCACCGAAACCATTCACCGCATCCATGAGGAAGCCGAGCAGAAGGCCGAACGTCTTGCCGAAAAAACCCTTCTTACCGCTATCCAGCGGATATCGTTTGAACAGGCTACCGAGAATGCGCTTTCGGTCGTGCATATTCAGAGCGACGAGCTCAAGGGCCGCATTATCGGACGAGAGGGACGCAACATCAAGGCCTTCGAAAATGCTACCGGTGTTGATATCATCGTCGATGATACTCCTGAAGTGGTGATTCTCTCCTGTTTTGATCCCCTGCGCCGTGAACTTGCAAAACTTACTCTCCAGAAGCTGCTGGTGGACGGTATCATTCATCCTGTCGCTATCGAAAAAGCCTATCAGGATGCGAAAAAAGAGATCGACGACGTTATCATGAGCGCCGGTGAAGAGGCTCTCTCTTCGCTTCAGCTGCCGGATATGCCTTCCGAACTGGTGCGCCTGATCGGCAACATGAAGTTCCATACGGTTTACGGGCAGAATCTCCTGCAGCACAGCAGGGAGGTCGCCATGCTTTCGGGCCTCATGGCCTCGGAACTCAAGCTCGATACCCGGCTTGCAAAGCGAGCCGGTCTTCTGCACGACATCGGTCTGGTGCTTCCCGAGAGCAACGAACCGCATGCCATTACCGGAAGCGCATTCCTGAAAAAGTTCAATGAATCGCCGCTTGTCGTCAACGCGGTTGCCGCCCATCACGGCGATGTGGAAAAGGAGTCTCCGCTGGCAGATCTTGTCGATGCGGCCAACGTTATCTCGCTCTCGCGTCCCGGTGCACGCGGGGCGGTAACCGCCGACGGAAACGTGAAACGGCTTGAAAGCCTCGAAGAGATTGCAAAGGGTTTTCCCGGTGTTTTGAAAACCTATGCGCTGCAGGCAGGGAGGGAGATCCGGGTTATCGTTGAAGGTGATAACGTGAGCGATTCACAGGCCGATGTGCTTGCGCACGACATCGCTCGCAAAATCGAGTCGGAGGCCCAGTATCCCGGCCAGATCAGGGTTACCATCGTGAGGGAGCGGCGGTCAATTGCCTACGCCAAATAGTGTGAACCGCTCCTGAAGGTTGATCGTCTCGGTTGCTGCGCTCCTTCCGCCTTGCCTTCAGGCCGTTTTTTCGACAATCCGGAGCCTTTCGTTGTCCGGCGTGATTCAAAAGGGTACAGGGGATTTCCCTGCGCCCTTTTTCGGTTTTACCAGGAAAAAGTGATTCTGCCGGAAGCCCCCTACAGCGTACCCTTTGTAGACGGAACATCCTTTCCGGTCACGGATACGGCCATTTTCATGGCATAGGCGAACGACTTGAACATGGCTTCGATCATGTGGTGGGTGTTTTTTCCCTCCAGTACGGCAAGATGGATGTTTGCATGCACGGTTCTCGACAGCGACACGAAGAAATGCTCCACCATTTCGGTGGAAAAGCCGCGGATCGAAGGCCGTTTGAAATCGGCGGAAAAAACACAGTAGCTGCGTCCGCCGAGATCGAGGGCGCAACGGGCAAGCGATTCGTCCATGGGAATCATGGCCCACCCGTACCGCTGGATACCACGTTTGTCGCCAAGGGCTTGCAGGATGGCCGATCCAAGTACCAGGGCGATGTCCTCGACCGAGTGGTGATCGTCAACTTCGGTATCCCCCTTGCAGACAAGTGCGATGTCCATGCCGGAGTGCCGACTGAAATTGGTGAGCATATGGTCAAGAAAAACCACTCCCGACCGTATATCGGAAACGCCGGTTCCGTCGATATTGACGGTGGCCGTTATATCGGTCTCTTTCGTGGTTCTCGTAACGGTTGCCTTTCGGTCTTCGGTGTAGATGGGTTCAGACATAAGCGGTCAGCGGATGAATTTGTTGATGAAAAACAGTGCGAGGCTGAACAGCACCGACAGCAGTAATGATGACCCGAGCGGGAAGAAGAACCGGAAATTCTCCTTTCTGATACGGACATCGAGAGGCAGATTGCCGAACCAGTTCAGCCACCCCGAAGCCCCCGTTTTTTCCGCAGCCATGAGCAGGAGTCCGAAAACGACCGTGCAAAGCCCCGCAATGACAAGGATTTTCCCGGTATCGGTAAACACGGCTTGGAAATGTTTCAAAAGTTGCTAAATTAAGGCCTTTATCATTGATAAGATACGATATTCGGAACATTAATACAGCGGCTGGAAATGCATGTTTTTCTTGTGATTGTCGGTGTGCTTGCCTCTCTTCTGCTGATAGGGGCTGTCTTGCTGCAGAGCCCGAAAAGCGGAAGCGGCCTGACCGGCGGCATAGCCAGTCTCGGTACGGTCCAGACGCTCGGGGTCAGAAGAACGGGTGACTTTCTCAGCAAGGTGACCGCAGCTCTGGCTGCAGCAGTGATGATCATCTGTTTCATCGCGCAGTTTACCCTCCCGGCCAGACAGGAAAGACTGAAGGGTTCGAAAAGCGTCCTGCAGCAGAGTGCTCCGGCTTCTTCGCCGGTAAAAACCGTTCCTTCGCTGCCGAAAGCTCCGGTGTCTCCGGTTCTTCCGGCAACACCAGCCAAATAACAGGCATATTCCTGCACCCGTGGCTCAATTGGTAGAGCAACTGACTCTTAATCAGTGGGTTCCAGGTTCGAGTCCTGGCGGGTGCACCAGTAATAACCCGCAGATCCGCAAGGATCTGCGGGTTTGTGCTTTTATGGAAGTCGCGGGATGTTCAGGTTCGGAGGGCCGGGGTCCTGTGCCGTTTCATCGGGTTCCTGAGGAACGAAAACTGCGCCGCCGGTTTTTCGGGGAGATATGCCCTCTTGTCGGTTTTCGGCACTATATTGCAGAAAAGCAAGAGAATACCTGCTGATCAAGGGTGACTATTTCGAGTATGAAAATCATCGACCGCTACATCCTCAAGTCCCTTGTCGGGCCGTTTCTTCTTTCGTTCGTTACCATTGTTTTTGTTCTGGTCATGCAGTTTCTTGCCGGCTTCTCGGACCGTTTTCTCGGCAAGGGGATCGGTATTGCCGATGTTGCGGAACTGGTCATGCTCGAGTCGGCATGGATGGTTGTCTATGCCGTTCCCATGGCGGTGCTCGTTGCTGTGATCATGACCTACGGAGCCATGACCAACAATTCGGAAATTACCGTACTCAGGGCTTCCGGGCACTCTCTTTTCAGGCTTTCGGTTCCGGTGCTGCTGGCAGCGGCGGTTCTCACCGTCCTTGTCGAACGTTTCAACAACGTGGCGCTTCCGGGGGCCAACTACCGGGCAAAAACGCTCATGGCCGATATCGTCAGGGCAAAACCCTCTTTCGGTCTGACGGAAAACGCTTTTTCAAGTTTTATCGACGGGTATTCGATCTTCGTCAGAAAAACCGATGATGTTTCCGGACAGATGAGCGATGTGCGGCTTTACGATCTGACAAGGCCAGGATACCGGACAATGGTGAGCGCCGAAAAAGGTCGAGTGGGGTTTTCGCCCGATAACCGGTTTCTTGTCATGACGCTTTTCAACGGGGAAATACACGAGATTCAGGTTCCCGGAAACACACAGTACCGGACGATGGGCTTCGAGCGGCACCGGCTGGTTTTCGAATCTTCGGGCTTCGGTTTCAGCCGGAGTTTTCAGGGCCGCATGCGAGGGAGTGTGCGGGAAATGTCCTCTGCCGAACTGCTCGAAGCCGCAGGGGAACTCAAACAAGTGACCGTTGCCGCGGTCAGCCCGTCCCTGCTTCCCGAACCGGAGCGTCAGCGTCTTGCAGCAGCAAGGAAGCAGTACAACACCTATATGACGCAATACTACAAGAAGTACGCGCTTCCGGTTGCCTGTTTTGTTTTTGCCCTTGCCGGCGTGCCGCTCGGCGTTCTTGCCCGACGGGGCGGTTTCGGAGCAGGAGCAGGGCTGTCTCTGCTGTTTTTCGTGCTGTACTGGTCGATGATCATGGCTGGTGAAAAACTTGCTGAGCGTGGCCTTCTTGATCCGGCGACGGCTATCTGGTCTGCAGATGTGGTGATCGCCCTTGCAGCCTTTCTGATGATCCTTCGTCTGAACGGTTCGGTTGCCGGGAGTTCACGGTAACAGGAATGATATCCCGAGGAACATCACGGAAATCACCATGGCCGATATGATGTTCATGATCATGCCGGCTTTCATGACGGTTTTCAGAGAAACACGGTCCAGTCCCCCGAAAGCGAGTGTGTTTGCCGGAGAGGCCAGGGGAGTCATGTATGCAGCACTGGCGGAAACGGTCAGCGAGAGCAGCAGCAGGAGCGCGCTGACCGGAGTGTGGTGCGCCAGGGTTATCATGAGCGGGGCGAGAATAACCACGATGGCGGTATTGCTGAGCAGCTCGGAAGAAAATGCAGCCGTAAGGTTCAGGGCGGGAAGAAACAGGAGCGGGTTGCGCAGCGGGCCGAGATAACCGGTCACAAAAGAGGTCAGTGCTGCGATGAGATATCCGTCGTTTTCCGGTGTCGCCGGGTTGTTTCCGGCATTCAGCACAAGGTAGAGCAGTGTGCCGAAGAGCACAACGAGCAGCAGGCCGAAATACGGGATGTCGAGGATGATCCTGTTGATCGACAGCACGCTGTTTCCGTTTGATGCCGTGTATTTGCCGGGCTGTTCCCCGAAAACGCGGTGCCATACCGCTTCGTACACCCCTTGCAGTCCGTTTTCCAGAGTGACGTATACGTTTTCGAGCCGAATGCGGAGGTGGCTTTCAATCTCCCTGGACAGTCTTGAGACAAGCAGCACCGGAAATGCCGCGAGAAAAAACAGCAGGAACAGTCCGTTCCGGCGCATGCCGCCGGCTACTTTCTTTTTACGGGGGTAGAGGAAAGTGAAGAAAAGGAAAGCTGCGCCATACGTGAGAAAGGCGATGTCCACGGCAGAGAGGCCGTATGCGATCTGTCCGGGTTTCAGGAAAAACTGTATGCCGCTCATGATGATGATGCAGAGCATGTTGACGGAGAAGAACAGCAGCGGCCGGTGAGGAAGCCCGGCGGGTTCTGAGCCGCCGCGATAGACAAGCGCGGTATCGCTGAGTCTGCGAGCGGTATGCAGGATGATCGCCCTCCCTGCTGCGATGATGGCAAGAGATGCGGGAATGCCGGCAAGCAGCCAGGAAAAATAGTTGATCTGCCCCCTTCCTTCCAGATGGTAGAACTCCATGAGACCGACGGCAAAAGCATTCAGCGGATTACCGGTCAGAGAGGCCATGCCTCCGGTAGTCGCCCCGAAGGTGAGCGCCAGATAGAAGAGTGTCGAGATCTGTTTCCTGGACGGGGTGTCAGCGACGAAGTGCATCAGCCGTTTGATGACCGGCAGCAGGGCGAGCACGACAACCGTATTGGACAGAAAGATCGAAAGCGTGTAGGATATCAGGAGAACCGCGGTCAGGAGCGCCCGGAATCCCGATCCGGTATGGCGAAGCAGAAAGGCGATGAGCCGGAAATGCGTGTTCGTAGCAATCAGCACCTGCGAGAGCAGAAATCCTGCTGTCAGGATAATCGCGTTCTGGAGCAACTCCATCGGTAAACCGATTACATGGTTGAGGGGCGATTGTCCGTCAAAATGCAGCTCTGTTTCCGCCTAATTTGCAGAATCGTCACACACGCTTAACCAACCGCCAACACTGTTTTTTTTTATTGCCTGAAACGGATGGAACAGGCATTCCGGCCCTTTTGCGGAATGCACGATAAAAGGTAATGAAAAAAACATGCAAACCCTGTTCAGACCCCTTCCTTATCTTGATTCCGGCACAGCCCTGCTGCTGCGTCTGCTCATGATTCCCAACCTGTTTTTCGTCAGGTCGGAGGGTTTTGAAAACCTTCCGGAACAAGGACCCGCAATCTATGTTTTCAACCACAACAACACCCTCGAGTCCCTGCTTGTTCCGGTTTTTCTCATGTTTCACCTCGGCGGCAGGAAAGTGAGTTTCGTGATCGACTGGATGTACGGGAAAATTCCCCTGCTCGGCTGGCTCATGAACCTTGTCGACCCCCTTTATGTGTATCATAAACGTTCCCGGTTCCGGCTGATCGAGAAAAAACGTCCGCCATCTCTTCCGGAGGAAACCGTCCTGCGTTGCTGCACGAGGCTCCTCGACGGAGGCAGCATCGGCATTTTTCCCGAGGGCCGCAGAAACCGACATCCCGGGAAGCTTGCGAGAGCCAAACCCGGCATCGGCCACATCATTCTCTCTTCGGGTGTTCCGGTCATACCGATCGGCATCGATTTTCCGGCTGGCCACAGGAAAGGCAGAATTCCCGCAGTCGGCAGAATGATTGTTCGAGCGGGCGCCCCTCTCGCCTTTCATGACGAGCGCCGCAGATACTTCCGGATCGAGGCCTGCGGCAACAGTTGCCGGCGATCCAGGGAATCGCACGTGCTTGCCGCGGAAACCGCGCACTCGCTCATGCTGCACCTTGCCGGCCTGTGCGGAAAATCCTACGAAGAGCCGCACCCGGCTTCCGGTTCCGTTTTTTTCAACAACAAAACCAGCGAGGAGGAGAGGCCATGTCCGGTATAACCGTTCAGCGCGTGCTTCACGGCGAAGATCGCCAGGGTGTCATCGGCATTGTCGAGCAGGTTTTTCTGAGAGAGAAAAACTGGATCAGCAGCGCGCATGCCCAGATCCCTGAAGAACTCGGTCCCGACCAGCCGTTCTCCTGGTTTCTTGCAAGGGTGAACGACCATCCTGCAGGTGTGCTCAGGTTGCTGTACGACCCGCCGCTGAATTTTCCCGAAGCGTATCAGGTGAGTTTCATTCCCGGTATCGACACCGATTACCTGAAACAGCTCGGACGCTATGTTGAAATCGGCAGGTTCATGATACCCGGAGAGTACCGGAGGAATCACCGGATAGCGCTTCGCCTCATGCGGGCGGCTACCGAGGAGGTGGTCGGTCGTGATTATACGCATTTCATCACCGACGTCTTTGAAAACGAACAACACTCGCCCCTGAACTTTCATACCAGGGTGCTCGGGTTCGAGGTGATAGGCCGGCATCTGTTCGGCGACCTGAACTGCAGCTGCACCAGGATCATCCTTACGCTCGACATCCTGAAGCTGTACAGCAGGGTCAAGGACAGCAGAAGCCGTATCTACGCTGAACTGACCGAAGGGATACACGCTCTTCTCGAGCACAAGAGCAGAAAACTGCATCCGGATATGATGCAAAAACCTTGACCGGCATGCATCCCGGAACCAAATCTTCAGGAGGAAGCGTATGCTGCGGCTCGATGAACTCAGATCGGATATCAATGGCGAATTTTATGTGCAGGATGAACTGAAGCACCATGATGTCCGCAAGGTCAATGCCCTTGCCGATATCATCATCAAGCCATCCGGACGCAAGGATCTGCGGAAGCTGCTATCGGTGCTTGAAAGCAGCGGATTTCCCCATATCGTCATCAACACAAAAGGGCGGGTGATTTTTCCCGGAGGACGTTTTCAGGGTGCGGTTATCGTGACCGATATCAAGCTGTAGCTGTACGGTTTTTTTGGACTTCATGCTGGAAACACAGTGATCGCTTTTGTTTTCAATTTCGTAGCACTTCCGTAATGATTCCTCAACACAAGCAGTGGTAAATTTGTCCACGAATCAGAAATGCTGGAAATGCATGAATGTATTCAGGAACGCATCACACTAACCAATACCGTTTTATTATGAAAAAAATCACTTTGCTGGTCGGTCTGGCTGCCGCTCTCGGCTTCAACAATGCGGAGGCTGTTGACTGGAACTGGAAAGGGGATATCCGTTACCGTTACGAATCACAGTTCAAGGACACCGATTCCAAAAACGATGAACACAGCCGCGACCGTCACCGCCTGCGTGTGCGTCTCGGTGTGTATCCCTGGATTACCGAAGAGCTTTCAGCGGGGGTGCAGCTTTCGACAGGCGGCAACGAAACAACCTCGCGCAACGAAACTTTCGATGACGCGTTCATCGCTGACGATATCTGGCTGAACGAAGCATTCATCGATTATCATCCGATGTTTCTTGACGGGCAGGTCAACGTTCTGCTTGGCAAGCGGGATGTGGCAAAGACCCTGATCATGACGAAGGATCTGGTCTGGGACAGTGATATCACGCTTGAAGGCGCAACCCTGCAGTACGGCAAGGATGCCGATGGCAAGGAAAAGGACGGTATCAATGCTGTTGTCGGTTACTATGCTATGAACGAAGTGAACACCACCACCGACGAACAGGATGCCTATCTCTTTGCCGGACAGCTCGCCTACAAGGGGGAGATCAATGACTTCGGTTTTTCCCTTGGTACCGGCTACTATGATCTGGTAAATCTGGATTACAAAAATACCGGAAGCACCTACAAGCCTGCTTTTGACTATGTCGGCAAGGATTTCAATATCCTCGAATTCTTCGGAAGCTTTGGCGGACCGATTACCGAAACCATTCCGTGGAAGATCTATGGTCAGTATGCCCACAACACGGCATCGCACGATTCCGGTCATATCGAACGGTACAAAATCGATAATGACAAAAGGGATGCCTATCTCGTTGGTCTGCAGATAGGCAACGCCAAGAATCCTGGCCAGTGGTCGGTGAGCGGTGAATATGTCAGAATCGAAAAGGATGCCGTCACGGTTCTTTCCGATTCAGACCGTAACGGAGGTTCCGGTACCGATCTTGAAGGCTTCAAGGTCGGCGCAACCTATCACCTTGTCCAGAATATGATGCTTGGTGCCACCTATTACAATTTCACCCAGATGGATAAGGATGATCCGACCAATCACCTGTTCCAGGCTGATGTTGTCGTGAAGTTCTGACGTTTTTGTGTGGTTGTTCTTTTTTCTCCGGTCAGTTGTGTTGTGTGGCTGTTCTTTTTTCAGCGTGGCTGCCTGTTGGGCAGGCAGCCGGCTGGATACCGGAGAGTTCCTGCTCCATGTTATCAGTACGATTTCAATCAATTAACCTTTATGCAATCATGAACTTTTTCAGGAAAATCCTTTTCAGTGCAGCTGTTCTCGGTCTCATGTCAGGTGGAACAGCAGAGGCCGCCGGCAAGATCGTCATGGACGGCTCGACCACGGTCGGTCCTATCGCAAAATCATTCGCGGCTTATTTCACCAAAACCACCGGCGTTCAGGTTACCGTCAGTGAGTCCGGTTCCGGTAACGGCGCCAAGAGCCTCATCAACAAGACCTGCGACATCGCCAACATGTCGCGCGAGATGAAGGACAAGGAGATCGCCGCTGCCAGAGCCAAGGGGGTCAATCCTGTCGAGCACATCGTGGCGCTTGACGGTATGGCTGTTGTCGTGCATCATCCGGGCAACCGGGTCAACGCGCTTTCGCGTGCACAGATCCGCGGCATCTACCAGGGCAAGTACACCAACTGGAGCGAGGTCGGGGGTCCGAACGCGAAAATCGTGGTGATCCAGCGCGAATCGAACAGCGGAACCCAGGACTCCTTCAAGGAGCTGGTGATGGGCAAGGAAACGCCGATCACCAAGAATGCCGAAACGCAGGCCAGTAACGGCGCCGTTAAAAACCGTGTCGGATCGACTCCTGCTGCTGTCGGTTTCATCGGTCTCGGTTTCGTTGACAATGCCGTCAAGGCGCTCAAGGTCGATGGCGTCGAACCTGATGAAATGACCGTCAAGAATGGCTCCTACCCGATCACCCGCCCGCTCTTCATGTATACGAACGGGCCTGCTACCGGTGTTGTTAAGCAGTTCATCGACCTGAAGAACACGCCTGAAGGCAAGCGCATGATCAGCGAACTGGGTTTCGTGAACCGGTAACTGTTTTCTCTTGTTTTCTTCCCTGTTCTTTCTTGTGAAAAGCCGTCGTTTCGAGGCGGCTTTTCCTGTTTCCGGATTTTTCAAAATCGGGAGTCTTTTCATACCTTTACTGTCAGTGAAAGACACCATCAACCAACGAATACCACGATGAAACCGATGAAACATGTCCTGCTGCTGGTCACCATGTTCGCAGTAGCGCTTTGCGCTCCGGCTTTTGCCGCAGGCAAGAGTATCGTGCTCGACGGATCCACCACGGTCGGGCCCATTGCCAAGTCATTTGCCGCGTACTTCATGAAAAAGTATGGCGTGAAAGTCACGGTCAGCGAGTCGGGCAGCGGGAACGGCGCGAAAAGCCTTATCAACAAGACCTGCGACATTGCAAGCATGTCCCGTGCCATGAAGCCCCAGGAGCTTGCCGCTGCAAGGCAGAAAGGCGTCAGCCCGGTGCAGCATACCGTGGCGCTTGACGGCATCGCCATGGTCGTGCATCCGGGCAATCCGGTCAGAACCCTGACGAAAGCGCAGATTGCCGATATCTACAAGGGGCGGGTTACCAACTGGAACCAGGTCGGCGGCCCGAACTCCCGCATTGTGGTGATCCAGCGTGAATCGAACAGCGGTACCCAGGAAGCCTTCAAGGAGCTGATCATGGGAAAGAGCGCCCAGATATCGAAAACCGCCGAAACACAGGCAAGCAACGGTGCGATAAAGAACCGGGTCTCGTCTACCCGTTCGGCGATCGGTTTTGTCGGGCTCGGTTTTGTCGACCGTTCGGTAAAGCCGGTTGCGGTGAACGGGGTTCTTCCTTCGGCGGCATCCGTCAAGAGCGGAAAATACCAGGTTTCCCGGCCGCTGTACTTCTATACCAACGGGCAGCCTGCTGGTAATGTGAAAAAATTCATCGACCTGTCGAAGACCCCCGACGGGAAAAGAATGGTCGCCGAACTGGGCTTTGTCGTCAAATAAGCAGGTCCACGGGTGTCGAAACTGCTTTTTTTCCAGGAAGCCGGGCCGCGTTGAATCGTGGTGCCGGCTTTTTTGTTTTCGCCCGGAATTGTTGCAAAGTTGTAACATAATCCTGTTTTTTTCCTGAAGGAAAGGAAATAGATTAGGACGGTCATCAGGGCGTCCGGAACAGCTCCGGTTCGGTCAGTGGAATAAACACCAGATAAAGTCTTATGCGTGCAGAAGAAGTGAGCAAGGCGGGCGGGCGTTCGGGAGCCTTTATCATCAGCGCCAGGAAAAGAAAGCTGCAGAGAGCCGTCCAGAAGGCAGGGGAGTCGGCGCTGCTTCTCATAGCGTCGTTTGTCGCCATTGTCGTGCTTTTCATTTTTTATTTCGTGGCGGTCGATGCTGTTCCCTATTTCCAGTTGCGCGGTTTCAGCGAATTTTTCACCAGCTCCAGCTGGTATCCGGCAGACGAACCCGGAGAGTTCGGTGCGCTGGCCATCATTTACGGCAGCCTCATGGTCACGCTGGGTTCGACCCTGCTTTCCGTGCCGATGGGCATCGCTGCCGCCGTATGCCTCAGTGATATTCTCCCGTTTTCGGTCAGACAGTATGCCAAACCGGTCATCGAGATGCTTGCCGCCATTCCTTCGGTAGCCTTCGGTTTTTTCGCGCTTGTCATATTCGCTCCGCTGCTTCAGACACAGGGAGGTCCCATTCTCATGTGGGCATGGTGGGTGCTTGCCGCACCGTTCCTGCTTCTGGCCATAATCGTCGTTTCCGACCTGCTGACGGCGAAAATCGAGGATCAGAACAAACGCCAGCAGCTTTCGATGGTGCTGCTCGCGGTTTTCGGTATCGGAGCACTGGCTTTCCTGTACTGGGTCGGTTCGGTGCTTCGGGGACTGGAGATCATTACCGGAACGAATGCGCTGAACGTGTCGATCATTCTGAGCTTCATGGCGTTGCCGACCATCGTCAGCGTCTCCGAAGACGCCCTGCAGGCTGTCGGCCGTGAACTTCGTGAGGGGAGCTACGCTCTCGGCGCGACCCGGGCCGAAACCCTCGTGAAAACCATTCTTCCGGCTGCGAGCAGCGGTATTCTTGCCGCGGTGATTCTCGGCGTCATGCGCGCGCTTGGCGAAACCATGGTGGTGTGGATGGCTTCCGGCAACTCGTCGCATATTCCCGAACCGTGGTTCAACTATCTCGAAGCGGTCAGGACCCTGACGGCCACCATCGCCGGCGATATGGGCGAAGCGGATCAGGTGACCGGTTCGGCGCGTTACCATGTGCTTTTCGCAATGGGTCTGCTGCTTCTCGTCATCAGCTTTTTCAGCAACCTCATCAGTGAGCGAATCGTGGTGCGCCAGAGAAAGATTCTTTCCGGGCAGTAATCATGCCGTTTCATGAAACAAACGGTTGTTTTCGTAATCAGAACAAGCAGTCATGAATGTTGGAACAAGAAAAATCCTTGACCGTTCATTTACCGCTGTGGGGATCGGCTCGATCGTGGTCATGGGTATTGCCCTGCTGATCGTCATTGTGCCGATCGTCTTCAATGGCATGGGCTCGGTATTCTTTACCGGCACGATTGAGCATCGCAATATGCTCTACAATGAGTTCGGCAAGGGGAACAGTGATGTGCTTGCCAGGGAGAATGCCGCTGCGGGGGCATACCGCAGGGAGATCTACTCGATGCTCTCGAAATTCGAGGCTGAACTTGAATCCATGGAACCCGAAAAGCAGCAGGAGCTCCGCGCTCAGTACGGTCCGGTGCGCACGGCGCTGCAGGCGCTTTTCGGCCCGCTGCCGGGCGATCCGGAGGCGGTGCTTACCCGGTACAAATACGGACAGACCCGATGGGACAAGGCGCAGGAAAAGCTGCACGAGTTCCTGTACGAGGCCAAGTGGGACTACTCCGATCCCAATGCCATGGCAAAGGAGTATTTTGTCAGCAGAGCAGCCGGCTTTGAAGGCACGTCGCTGGTGAAGCTTTTTCCGTATGTCGAGAAAAATCTCGACAGGTTGCTTCGTCCGGAGTTCACCGTATACTGGGGGTTCCTCACGGACAGTTCAGTCGATTCCCATATATTCGGGGGCATCTGGCCTGAAATCCAGGGCACCTTTTTCCTTGCCGTCGGCGCCATGCTGTTTGCTTTTCCGCTTGGTGTTATCGCCGCGGTCTATTTCACGGAATATGCCCAGGACGGTTTCTTTACCAGCATGCTTCGCAGCGCGAACAGCACCCTTGCGGGAGTTCCGAGCATCGTGTTCGGTCTGTTCGGTCTTGCGTTTTTTATCAATACCCTGAAAGTCTCCGAGTCAAAGAGCGTGCTGGCAGGTTCTCTCACGCTTGCCATCATGATATTGCCCACCATCATCCGCGCCGCCGAAGAGGCAATTCTTTCCGTTCCGAAGACCTACAAGGAGGCCTCACTGAGCCTTGGATCGACAAAGTGGAACACCATCATGACCGTTATCCTGCCTGCCGCGCTACCCGGAATCCTTACCGGCGGGGTGATCAGTCTCGGTCGTGCCGCGGGCGAGACCGCGCCGATCATCTTTACCGCTGCGGTGAGCGTTGGCTCTGCGATCGGTCTTGCTGACGTTTTTTCATCACCCACTCCAGCACTTTCCTGGAATATCTACAATCTGGCAAGCGAACATGAAGCGGCCGCCGAAATACGGCACGTTCAGTATGGTATGGTGCTTGCCCTTGTAGGCATCGTTCTCTTGCTGAACCTTTCGGCGATTCTTCTGAGAGCGCGCATATCAAAAAAATTAAAAGGCTGAGGACCATGCAAATGACAGCTGATGGCCGCGAAACATCATCGAAAGAGCCAGTGAAAACCGCAACTCGTGACATTTATCTGCCTTCAGAAAGAAAAAAGATATCCGGCGGCGGAACCCCGCATGTGCAGGCAAAGGATTTTTCCATCTATTACGGAGAGTTCGAGGCGGTCAAGAAGGTCAACGCCGACATCCTTTCAAAATATGTGACAGCCATCATCGGGCCGAGCGGATGCGGCAAGAGCACCTTTCTCAGGGCAATCAACCGGATGAACGACCTTATTTCGAGCTGTCGTACAACAGGCGCCCTGCTCTTTGACGGCGAGGACATTTATGGTAAATTCACCGACGAGGTACTGCTGCGCAAGAAAATCGGCATGGTATTCCAGAAGCCGAATCCGTTTCCGAAATCCATTTTCGATAATATCGCTTACGGGCCCCGGCTTCATGGCATGAACGACCGCAAGCAACTTGCCGAGGTCGTGGAGCGCAGCCTGCGCAAGGCAGCACTTTGGGATGAAGTGAGCGACCGGCTCGACAGGAATGCCCTTGGTCTGAGCGGCGGTCAGCAGCAGCGGCTGTGTGTCGCCCGTGCTCTTGCCGTAGAACCGGAAATTCTTTTGCTTGACGAGCCAACGTCGGCACTTGATCCAAAAGCGACAGCAAAAATCGAGGATCTCATCCAGGAGTTGCGCGGAAGTTATACCATCATGATCGTTACCCACAACATGCAGCAGGCATCGAGGGTTTCGGACTACACCATGTTTTTCTATGAGGGTGTGCTTGTGGAATATGCACCGACAGCGCAGTTGTTCACCAATCCGAAAGACAGGATGACCGAAGATTACATTACCGGAAGATTCAGCTAACGAAACCATTTTACCGCCATGTCAGACAGGCCGGTCCACGAACATATCAGAGAACTGTCAGAGGCGCTTGTTCAGCTTTCCGACAAGGTTCTTCAGAATTTTTATGATGCGCTGCATGCCGTCAAGCATCAGGATGAAGAGCGGGCCAGGGCGATAAGGCTCATGGACGATGAAATTGATCTCACTGAAGTCAGACTCGAGGAGCGGTGTCTTGCCTTTCTTGCCTTGCAGCAACCGGTTGCCCGTGACCTGCGCACCATCGTGACCATCATGAAGATCAACGACGATCTCGAGCGGATCGGAGATCTGGCCGTGCATATCATCGAGCGTATGCCGGAGGTCAGTCCGGACATACTCGAAAAGTTCGATTTCGAGATCATGGGGCATCATGCCGGTGAAATGACCGCAAAGTCCATCGAGGCGTTTGTGAACAAGGACCGCATCCTTGCCGACCGGGTGGAGGCAATGGACGAGGAGATCGACGCCATGCACAGTGCCGTGTTCAAGAAGGTTGCCCGACAGATGAAGGATTCCGACGCGGACATCGACCAGCTTATTGCAGCACTGAGTATTTCACGCTATATCGAGCGGATGGCTGATCACGCAACGAGGATCGCAGGCGAAGTGATCTACCTGGTGACCGGAGAAATTACCCGTCATTCTGACAGCGGGTATGAAAAACTCATTCAATCGCTGAAGGACTGATATCGTTCGTGCAGGCGGCCAGAAGTGCCGCCGGGATGTTTTTTTTTGAATAAACCTTTTTCGTTGGGTAAATTAACGAGCATTTCAAAGCAGGTTTTTCATTAACAAGCATGGATTTGTAATCAATATGGCTAAACTTCTTGGCAAGTTTTTCGGAGATGCTCCGAAATCCGCCGAAACTCCGAAAGCATTCACCATCCAGATTGATCCGGCAAAGTTCAACCTTTCCACAAAGCCTCAGGGCCCGGTTCATATCCAGCTCGAATCGCTCAAGCAGAAGCTTACCAAGCTTTCGTCCAACGTTGAGAACAATCTGATGCTGAGCATCCGTGCTGCGACAAAGAGAAATATCGAGCTTGCCGCTTCTGCATTCAAGTTCGATGAAGAGTATATCCAGAAAGGCAAGTTCGAAGTCGAATACCTCACGCTTGCCTACGCTTCGTTCCAGGACCTCGGGGAAGAGCAGCTCGGTGTCGTGCGAAACGCACGCATGATCCTGCAGGAACTCGAACGGATCGCACAGTTCGCGCTCAACATTGCCGACAAGACCGAGTATGTCCAGTTCGCCAATGTTCAGGATTTGCACAAGGACGAGTACGGACTTAAGCCGATGGGAGATATTACCGCTGAGATGATCAAGAAAGCTGTGGAGGCGTTTGTGAGCGGAAATTCGAAACACGCCCGGGAGACGCTCGACATGATGAAAGAGATACAGGAGCTTTACGACAAGGCGGTGCTCAAGATCAAGTCTTCGGTCAATGACCAGAATATCACCAATCTGACCGGGGTTCTCTCGATTCTGGATCATGTAAAGGCTTCTGCCGATATTTCATGCTCGATATCGAGCAATTTCTGCTAAGAACGGGTCCGGATGTGTTGATTTATTCTGGGAAGGCGGAGCGTTGGTTCCGCCTTTCTTGTTATGAGAAGCAATGATTGCTGCGTATGGAGCAGAAGGGAAATGGTAGGGTGAAACAGAAAAAACTTGCACTTGTCATTGCCGCCATGGTCCTGCTTTCGAGTGTGTTCTGGTGGTTTCAGCATCAGGGCACTCAGGACCGGCAGGTATCTGCATACGACAACACGGTCCCCGTCACAACCGTGGCTGTCCGCGACTCAGCCGTGCGCGATTCGCTTACGGTAACCGGGACCACCGAAGCGGTTCGGGATGTCGATGTCTATTCGGAGACCTCCGGCCTGGTCAGGAAGGCTTCTGCGGAAGTGGGGGCACGCAAGCAGGCTGGAGATATGCTTTTCGTCCTGGAAAACGAGCTGCAGCAATCAGCCCTGAAAAAAGCCCTTGCAGCCTACGACAAGGCCGCTCTCGACTACAGGCGCTATCTCGCTCTTCAGCGGGAAGGAGCGGTTTCTTTTTCGGCACTTGAATCCATGCGTCTGAAGCGGGATGAGACCGAGACGGATATGGTTGCGGCAAGAAAACAGTTCCGGGATACCCGTATTGTTGCTCCTGTTGCCGGTACCGTAGCCCGCAAGCTGGTTGATGAGGGTGAAATGGTTCAGCCGGGGATGAAAGTAGCGAACCTTGTCGATCTTTCACGATTGCGCATCAGGTTTTTTCTCGGCGAAAAGGATGTGCCGGGTATTGAGCCTGGTTATCCAGTTTCGGTAAGCAGTGACGCCTATCCCGGCAGGGTGCTCCGGGGAGCGCTTGCCACGATCAGCGGCAAGGCCGGCAAGGATCGCACCTACGAGGCTGAAGCGGTGCTTGAGAACCCGGGCGCCGAGCCATGGAGAGGCGGTCTGTTTGTCCGGGTGACTCTGACCGGAAAGGACAGCCGCAATGCCCTGGTGATTCCCAGGACGGCGCTTGCAGGAAGCTTCATGAAACCGGAGGTCTATGTTGTCCAGGACGGGAAGGCCAGGTTGCGCCATATTACTGCGGGCAGGGAGTATGGAGACCAGCTTGAGATCCTTGCCGGGCTTCGTGCGGGTGAACAGGTCGTCACCAACGGCCAGAACCAACTGAGGGATGGCTCTGCCGTCAGGGTGATTCCGCAGCAAACTCCCCAACGCTCGCCATGACGCTGACCGAACTTGCCATCAAGCGGCCCAGCCTTGTTGTCGTGCTTTTTTCGGTGCTTGGTATCCTTGGGCTTTTCAGCTATGGGCAGTTGCAGTATGAGCTTCTGCCGAAGATGACTCCTCCTGTTGTCTCGGTTTCCGTCCAGTATCCCGGAGCATCTCCGGGTGAGGTTGAAACCTCGGTGACAAGACCTGTGGAGGAGTCGGTCTCCGCGCTTGAAAAGATCGCGTCGGTTTCGTCCACCTCTTCTGAGGGCTTGTCCGTTGTAACGGTGGAGTTTGCCAATGATGCGGATATCGACAAGTCCCTGCAGGATGCTCAACGGAAAGTCAACGAAATCAGCAACCAGCTTCCTGATGAGACCAAGGAGCCGGTGATAAGCAAGTTCGCGCTCGACGAGGTTCCTGTTCTGCGGCTCGGAGCCACGTCGTCGTTGTCCGATGCCTCGTTTTTCCAGCTTCTCAAGGACAAGATCAAGCCGCAGCTCTCAAGCGTTGCCGGGGTTGGCCAGGTTTACCTGACCGGAGGGCGGGAACGTGAGATCCGGGTGAACCTCGATCCTGGAAGGCTCGAGTCATACGGTCTCACAATAACCGAGGTGCTGGGTGCGGTAAGCCGGGCGAATCTCGATTTTCCGACCGGAACCGTTGACGCCAGTGACCGTCAGTTCGTGGTTCGGCTTGCAGGGAAATTTGCATCGCTTGACGAGCTCAGGGCACTTGTGTTGCGTTCAGACCCCGAAGGGGGAGTCGTACGCCTTGGTGATGTAGCCGAAGTGCGCGACGGTTTCAGGGATGTCACGACCATAACCCGCATCAACGGTAAAAATGCGGTCGGAATCGTCATCATGAAGCAGAGCGACGCCAATACGGTCGATGTGAGCAGGCTGGTTCGCGAGAAGCTGAACACGCTCGAAACGCTTTACCAGGAAGACAAGCTCGGTTTCGATATTGCCCAGGATGCCTCAACGTTCACGGTCGAGGCCGTCAGTGCCGTACAGCATGACCTCCTGATCGCCGTCATGCTTGTCGCGCTGGTCATGCTGCTGTTTCTGCACAGCCTTCGCAATTCCCTCATTGTCATGGTTTCCATTCCGACATCGCTGGTCACCACCTTCATCGGGATGTACCTTTTCGATTTCTCACTGAATCTCATGACACTGCTTGCCCTTTCCCTCGTGGTGGGTATTCTTGTCGATGATTCGATTGTCGTTCTGGAGAACATCTACCGCCACCTTGAGCAAGGAGAGGATGCTCACGATGCGGCGCTTCGAGGCAGGAACGAGATAGGGTTTACAGCGCTCTCCATCACGCTGGTCGATGTAGTGGTGTTTCTGCCCCTCTCGCTTGTCAGCGGAATTGTTGGCAATATCCTTCGCGAGTTTTCCATCGTCATGGTGATATCCACCATGGTGAGTCTTTTTGTTTCCTTTACCGTGACGCCTCTTCTGGCATCGCGCTTTTCAAAAGCGGAGCATCTTCGTCCCGACAACGTTTTTTCCCGGTTCGCCATAGGTTTCGAGCAGAATTTCCAGCGATTGCGAGACTGGTACGGCGAGATGCTTCTCTGGAGTCTCCGTCACGGAAAGACGGTTATCGCCGCCTCGACCGTTCTGCTTTTCCTTTCCTTCAGTCTCCTTGTTTTCGGTTTTATCGGCGGCGAGTTCATTGAGGTATCGGACCGTGGAGAATTTTCCGTGATGATGGAATACGAACCGGGAACAGTGATCGAGGAGACCGACCGGATCACACAGGAGATCGAGCGCCGGATTGCCGCCAGTCCCGAGGTTGAGAAAGTGCTTGCCAACGTCGGAGCATCCACGGAGGGATTTTTCACGGAGAGTGCGGATAACGTTTCCGAGCTGAACGTGCGTCTTGTTCCGAAGGAGCAGCGTGCCATATCCACTGATGGTTTCATGCAGGAAGTCCGTAATCTTCTGCGCGACATTCCCGGACTGAAGGCGAGCATCAACCCCATCGGTATTTTCGGTACTGCCAACGAGACCCCGGTAATGGTTATTTTCAGCGGACCTTTCCGCAACGAAGTATTGCTTTCAGCCGAGGCGTTGCGCGACAGCCTCCGTCTTGTTCCGGGTACCGCCGATGTGAAACTCACCTCCTCGCTTGGCAGCCCGGAAGTCAGGGCTGTCGTCAACCGGGAAAAAATGGCCTCGTTCGGTCTCACCATAGCCGATGTCGGTGCTGCTCTCCGGACAGCTTATGCCGGAGACGAGGCAGGCAGGTTCCGGGAAGGAGATGATGAGTATGATATTCGCGTCATGCTTGACGAGTATTATCGGAAACATACCCGCAGTATTGAAAATATCACGTTCAGGACACCAGGCGGGGAGCTTGTGCGCCTTGGCCAGTTCGTAAGTTTCGTCCAGGACCGGGGCTATACGCAGCTGCAGCGAAAGAACCGCAACAGTGCCGTGTGGGTCAAAGCCCAGGTCATCGGACGTCCGGTCGGCAGTGTCGGACAGGATATCGAGCGCATCATCGCAGCAATGAAAAAGGACGGGGTCATGCCTCCCAGGGTTTCCCATGCGTACGAGTCCGACCTGAAACGTCAGGGCGAATCTTTTTCCACGCTGCTTCTTGCTTTTCTCGTAGCCATCGTTTTCGTCTATCTTATCATGGTAGCGCTCTACGATTCATACATCTGGCCAATGGTGGTGATGTTTTCCATTCCTCTGGCCGTGATCGGTGCGCTTTTCGCGCTTGCATTTTTTGGCAAGTCGCTCAGCATCTTCACAATACTTGGTATCATCATGCTGGTCGGTCTTGTCGGAAAAAATGCGATTCTTCTGGTGGATTTCATCACGAGGTTCCGCGAGGAAGGCATGGAGCTGCATTCGGCCATTGTCGAATCTGGCCGCGAGCGGCTGCGCCCTATTCTCATGACCACGTTCACCCTGATTTTCGGGCTTATGCCGATCGCCATGTCGGGAAGTTCTGGCTCCGAGTGGAAGTCAGGACTTGCTGTTGCGCTAATCGGCGGGCTTGCGAGCTCCATGTTTCTCACGTTGCTGGTGATTCCTGTGGTGTATGTCGGGTTCGACAGGTTCAGGGGCAGGTTCGCCCGGATCGTGGAAAAGATGCGTCCGGCGGAGAAGTCGTGAAGCAGTGCTGTCCGGCTTTAGCGGACTTTCGGCGGAATTCCGGGTATTCCGGTTCTGTTTGTGAGGGCACCTTTGCTCCGGAACTGTTATCTTGTCGAAACGTCCTGCATTTTTACCTGATTCTGGCCTTATGAAGTCACTGTTTGCAAAGAACCCTGTTCTGTTTCTCAGCCGGACAGTCCTCGCGTTTTCATGGATCTACCAGGGTGCCGTACCCAAACTTGTCTGCAGAAGCGAAGGGGAGATCGAACTGCTGGGCCATGTCATTCCTGTTTACCAGTGGGCATGTGCAGCCGTCGGATGGATGGGGGGTGCGGAGATCGCTTTCGGCCTTCTGCTGCTCGCGGCTCGTCAGGCATGGGTGTTCCGGCTCAATATTGCAGTCCTGCTTTTTCTGCTGGCTTACGTGCTGCTTTTCGAGGCGGGACTGTTTACCGAACCGTTCAATCCGCTGACGCTGAATGTTTCGCTGATTGCGCTTTCGCTGATCGCCATCAATGAATTGAAAACCACAAAACACTGATGTTCATGCAAGACCTTCATGCCGGTGCCGGGCTTGAACGCGTTGTGCAACGGTTTTTCAGGGTGTCCGTTTCGGTTATCGCCGTTGCGGCTTTTCTCGGCGCAGCGGGCGCTTTCACCGGCAGCCACCACCTGCACCGTCTCCACCCCTATATCTTTTTTATCGGGTTCGGCAATCTGGCGATCCTGCTGCTCAACCGCTACCTGACGGCTGCAATTTACCCCGAGCTTGCTGTCGACCCGCGTAAACAGATGCGTTACATTGTTTCAGTGCTCGGTGCACTTGCGGCCATAACCGTTGCCGTGCTGCTGGAGTGGCCGCTTCTGAAGGCTGCTACCGGATTTTTTCTCATGGTGGTTGTAGCCGGTCCGCTCCGTGAGATTTTTTCCACACTCTCCATTGGAAAGATTTGGAAAGAGGTATCGGTACGCTACTATATTTTCGACGTGCTCTTTCTCCTGAACGCAAATCTCGGTCTCTTCACGCTTGGCCTGAAAGAGTCCTTCCCCGACAGCGGCATCATCCCGTTTTTCGTGACGCAGTCGTCCTATTTTCTGGGCTCCTCGTTTCCGCTGAGCATCAGCGTCATGGGCTTTCTGTACACTTACGCATGGCGGAGCTCGTCGAAACGCGAACTGATGAAAACCCTTTTCAGCCTCTGGTTCTACATTTTCGTCGGAGGCGTGCTGATTTTTCTTGTCGTGATTCTTCTCGGCTACTATTTTGGCATGATGCTCGTGAGCCATATTCTGCTGTTCGGAGTCATGGCCATGCTCGGGGGATTTGCCCGCTACCTGTACAATTTTTTCAGGACCAACTTTCCCCATCCCGCCCTCGCCTTTCTGCTCAGCGGACTCGCCCTGCTCTTCGCCACCAGTGCCTACGGGATCATGAACATCTATTACATCAAGGGAATTCCTTTCGGATCCCTTCCTCCAATCCGAATTGACAGGATGTGGATCTATCATTCCCATACGCATGCCGCATTGCTTGGATGGATTACCTTTTCCTTTATCGGAATGATCTACATTGTCGTTCCTTCAATTGCAAGGACGGCTTCGCTCGACAAGCTCGGAGCCGACCGTGCGCTTTCCGCAATACTTGGCCAGGTGACCATGAAAAAAGCATTCGGACAGCTTACTTTTCTCCTGCTTGCCGCAACCGCTATCCTTCTTGCTTTTTTCCTTGAAAACGATTTGCTGCTCGGCGGGGCAGGCATGCTTTTCGGGCTTGGCGTTGCCTACCTGATCAGGAATCTTGATCCTGAACTTTATCGTGAAACACTCACCAATCTTTCAGGGCATGCGAAATAACAAAGAATTTTTTATTCACTCGTGTCTGGTTTTTCTTGCTTTTTTTTCCACTGCCAGGCACGACGCGCTGGCATATAATGCCGCGCACCTCAAGGAACTGAAGGCCGGAGTGAAATCATGGAACAGCTACAGGGCAGCCAATCCGAAGAGCGTGGCCGATCTCTCCGGAGCTGTGCTCAAAGGAATGAACCTCAAACGAGCCGATTTCCGTTATGCCGATCTCTCCCGCGCCGATTTCGGCAACAGTGATCTTTCCGGAGCCCGGCTTGAACATGCCCGGCTCGACGCCGCCATACTGCGCTCGTCGATACTCTCAAGAGCATCTCTTGATAACGCCCGTCTTCAGTCCGCAGACCTTGAAGACGCCTTGCTTGATAACGCGTCGCTCAAAGGCGCTGTTCTGTGTGCCGCAGTTCTCAAGAAATCCGATTGTTCGAATGCCGATTTCAGCGGCGCCGATCTGCGGGAAACGAATTTCCGTGAAGCCGGCCTTGCCGGTTCCGTTCTTTCAGGCTGCGATCTTCGTTCCGCATACCTCTGGCGTGCCGACATAAGCCATGCAGAAATTTCCGGTGCAAGGGTTTCAGGCACTACCGTGCTGGCTTCCGGCAGTTATGCGACGCCGGTCTGGGCAGGAGAGCATCATGCGGTTTTCGTTGCCGACAGCCCAGAACCGGTTTCGGCTGTTCCGGGAGTTTCAGATGCCGGTCAGGCTGCTCTGACGGATTCCGGTAACCAGGGCCCCCTCCGGACGAGAACAGCCGGAGCCGGGGAGAATCCCTGGCGCAGGTCCGGAAACATCCGTGCCGCATATGACGACGTGCTGTACAAAAAACTGAAATCCGGGGTATTCGCCTGGAATGACATGCGTAAACGTGACCGGGGTATGCCGATAGACCTGCATCAGGCGAGTTTCGATCAGAAAAACCTGAGTTATGCCGATCTTGCCCGAGCAAATCTTCGGGGTGCGAGTTTCAGGAAAGCCGATCTGTTCGATGCTGATCTGCGTCATGCCGATCTTTCCGGCTGTGATCTGCGTGAAGCAAATCTTGAAAAAGCCGATCTTGGCGGCACCGATCTCAGAAATGCCAATCTCTGGCGGGCCAATCTCAGCCATGCGCGCCTGACCGGAGTCAGGGTTTCCGGCACGACGGTGCTTGATTCCGGCAAGAAAGCTACGCCTGAATGGGCAGTTCGGCATGAAGCGCTCTTTATTCAGGAATAGCCTCATGCGGTAACGATTTTTTATTACACAGGGAAGTTATGATTAGTTCAAAAAACAGGCCATTGGTATCGGTTACCGTACCGATGTACAATAATGCCCGGTTTATCGCTGAAACCATCCGTTCGATCCTGGAGCAGTCGTTCACCGATTTCGAGCTTCTGATCTATGATGATCATTCAACCGATGAGTCACTGGAGATTGCCTCCTCTTTTTCAGATTCCCGCATACGGCTATTTCCCAGCCCGGTCAATCTCGGGCCCGAAAAGAACTGGAACAGGGCGATCTGCGACGTGAGAGGCAAATACGTCAAGCTGGTCTGTGGCGACGACATCCTTTTTCCGGAATGTATCGAAAAGCAGGTCGATGTCCTTGAATATTCACGCCATGCCGGCATAAGTCTCGTCAGTTGCCAGAGAACCATCATCGATCCCGAGGGAAAGCCACTCATCAAAAAAGTCAACTTCGTTCCCGGCGGCCGTATCGAGCCTGTCGATGTGATCAGAAAAATGATCAGGATGGGCACGAACATCATCGGAGAACCGGTCTGCGGCCTGTATCCTGCAGAACTTATATCGAAAACAAGAGGCTACAGTGCCGTGGTTCCCTATACCATCGATCTGGATTTCTGGATACAGTTGCTCAAACACGGTGATCTTTACATGATCGACGAACCGCTTTGTGCTTTCCGGATTTCGAACCTTTCCTGGTCTTCGAGGATCGGAGAGATGCGGCATCGCCAGTTTCTTGAATTCATGGAACAGGCAGCATCCGACAAAAGCCATGAAGTGACCGATCTCGATCTTTTTATCGGACGCATCAACAGCGCGGTTCAGTCCATGACCAGTCTCATGGGCTTTAAACTGTTTGCCAACCCTGAACTGAAGGAAAACCGATGAGACTACACGGGAAGACCGCTCTTATTACCGGAGCGGCAGGAGGTATCGGGCGTGCGACAGCTCTCATTTTCGCGGATGAGGGGGCCGAAGTCATTCTTGCCGATACCGATACCGCCGGTTGTGATGCCCTTTGTGCCGAGATCAGGGATCGAGGCGGGCGTGCCTCGTGGTTCGGCGTGGACGTGACCAGTGAGGAGATGGTTTCAGCGCTTTTCGCATCCTTGCGTGAACAGTCTGGCAGGCTGGATATTCTCGTTACCATCGCCGGAGGTGATCTCGACCCGTTCAGTCCGGCTGATGGGATCAGCAGCGACATGATAGACCGCAATCTCGCGCTCAATCTCCGCTCCTGCATGATTTGCTGCAGGGAAGCTGCCCGGCTCATGAAGTCCCAGGAATACGGAAGGATTGTCACCATGAGTTCCCTGGTGTACCGGGGTGCTCAGGGCCAGTTTTCCTATGCTGCCGCCAAGGGCGGCATTGCGGCGTTCACGCGTTCTCTTGCCATGTCGCTCGGCACCTTCAATATTACGGTAAACGCGCTTGCACCTTCGCTGGTCGATGTGCCGGTGTTCCGTAAGACTCTTGGCCAGGAGCGATGGGATGCGCTTGTCCGGGAAAGTGCATCCCGCTATCCGCTCAAAAGAATCGCTCATCCGATCGATGTCGCCAGGGCCGCACTGTTTCTCGCTTCGGATGATGCTGCCTTCATTACCGGTCAGATTCTTGAAATTTCCGGAGGAGCGAGGCTGTAAGAGGGTGTGGCTGTTTTCTGTGCAAGTTCGTTCCCCGGATATGCAAGATTTATGATAAATGCCTATATTTGAAGGTATTACCTTTAGGATATCTTTTTTACCAATTACAAGGAGGCTGTATCATGTCCATCGAGTCCGCCAGGCAGTTTCTCGTGAAGCTCACTGAAGATCAGGATTTCTGCAGTTCCCTTACCCGCAGGCTTGCCCAAAAACGTCGCGAGCTGGTTGCCGAAGCAGGGTACGATTTTACCGAAGAGGAGCTTGAGGAGGCCAAATCCACGCTTTCGCCCGGAGCCCTCGGTCACGTGGCCGGATGGTTCTGCGATGTGGACAACGAAACAACCCGGGTTCGCGGCCGGAGGTGTGGAGGAGGTCTGTGGCATTGAGCTGTCGAGACCGGATACCGTTTAGGGTTCAGGTATTTTTCTAACCATTTATCCCCCCTCCGCATATGAAACCTATCTGCATCAACAACTACTGTTTCGACCGAGTTCACATCTGGTTGCAGTACGACTGGCGGATTCCGCAGTTTGTCGAACTGGTTATTGAAGTGTTCTATCCGAAGAATCTCGATGCCAACGGTCTTGTGATGTTCAGTCATGGCTTTCTTATCGGCAACGATTTACTGTACTATCCCAAAAAGATCGCAGGCGCCTTTCTCAACGACAACCCGCTTTTCGGTATCAATCCGTCGGCCTACTACAACTACAGCCAGGCGATTGTTGAAAGGAACTGGGCGATGGCTTTTGTCACTGCATCGCATATGCAGTCGCTGGCCATGCCCTGGGTTGATTTCGGCGGAAACCCTCGTGTTGGACAGGATGCCTATGCCGCAGCATCGTACCTCGTCAAATACGGTGCCACCGACGAGTTCTACAAGATCGACGAGCATAACAGAAACAAAGGCTTTTATGACCGGGAGATCGGGAACAGGACCCGCTTCATGAAGGGCAACAACGTGATTTTTGCCGGCCACTCCGTCGGGGGCGCTCATGCCCAGGTTGCAGCAACAGGGTTCGAAAAGCTGAGGGAGATCGGCAAAAAAACCTTTCGTCCCTTCAATCCGGTCATCTACGACCGGGAGATTCTTCCCGCCTACTCCGCCCGAATGGAAGAGTGGGATCCGAAAGACCGGGCCAATCCCGTCGGCCTGGTCCAGCTTTCGCCGGTCGATATGAAGGTTCCCGTTCTCGCCCCGGGCATGCAGCCTTACCGGGAGGTGCTTTCTGAAGCACAGATGCCATCGCTCATGGTGATCGGGCAGTGTGATTGCGCCACCCTCGAGAACTCCAGCCCTCCTTCCTGGTCGGAGAATGCCGGTGCCGCCACCCAGTTCAGCCAGTTATCCTCTTCCCGAAGCTGGGCAGCGGTAGCGCGCATTGAAAAGGGAGGCCACTGCGGTTACCTTACCGAAGAGAGCTGGTTCTGCAGCCAGGCGGACAAACCCTCGGAATGCGCCCTTTGTCCCGGCACGCAAACCTACAAGCCCGAAGGAGCAGAAACGGCATTCACGATCGAACTGTTCAGAAGATATATCAATCTGTATTCCGGGCACGATGGTTTCAAGGGCGGTTTCGAAGAGTGGAAAGGGAGCGATTTCATGACATGGCTGAACAGGGAACGACCTGATGGCAAGATCGCACTGGTTCCATTCCCTGATGGCCAGTACATCGATTTTGCCAGGTAATGAAACTGTCTGCAACCTCCTGACCGGTACTGTTTTGTGTTTCTGCAGGTCAGGAGGGCGGCAGCAGTTTAATATCTTTTCTCCGGTATCCGCGTTTCAGCGGAATTCTCAGAAGCGCTGAAAGGTTAGTAAGATCACCTGATGGTGGCAGCAAGCCAACGTCACCCTTTCCGATTCCATGTCGGAATTGAAATTATTTGTACTTTCCACTCAACAGCGCCGCCTCCGGGGTGGCAAACGAGTGTGATCAAGCTTTAAGGTTTTATTTGCCATGATGTTAAAGACCATCCCTGAAACCGCGATTGTATCGCATGCCGTTCCCAGGGAAATACCGTTCAACTATACGTCGGCCGATGACCGGCAGGCCATCTCCTCCCTGCTTGGCGGCGATATTGTCAAAATCCTCGATGACCTTCGCGAGCACCGCGTTACCGGTCGTTCGGCCCGGTTGCTCATGGGAGGTATCGGTGAAATTCTCATCCACCGCCGGAATCCCTATCTGTTCCAGGAACTGGTGGATTCGCCCCAGCGACGCCAGCGGCTGTTCGACCGCGCAGCAAAGGATCTCGATATCATAGCCGGATCCGCCAACGGTGAAAGCCGGGTGATCACCGTGGTGGCAGCAGTCCGCGAACAGCTCGAACGGTTCCGGTCCGCTGTCGAGAACACCCCCGAACTCCGGCGCAGGCTGAAGCGGGAACTCGGTGCGGTGGTCGGGGTAAAAAACGTGCTGTTCGACCCCTTCTCCCTTGCCGCGCATGCGACCGACGCCACCGACTGGCGGCTGCACCTGCCGGTCGCTGTTGTGACGCCGTCCGAGGAGCAGCAGGTAGCCCCGCTTGTCACTGCCATTGCCAATCTCGGCCTCAAGATCATTCCAAGGGGAGCCGGCACGGGGCTTACCGGTGGAGCGGTACCGCTGCGTTCTCGCTGCGTCATCATCAACATGGAGAAGCTGAACCGCATCAGGGGCATATCCCTGCGGGATTTCCATATGGCCGACGGTTCCGTGCGCCAGGCGCGGGTCATCGAGGTGGAGGCGGGAGTGGTAACCGAGAAAGCCATGCACGAGGCCGAAGGAGAGGGACTTGTCTTCGCTACCGATCCCACCAGCGAGTGGTCATGCACGATCGGCGGCAACATCGCTGAAAACGCGGGCGGCAAGATGGCGGTGCGCTGGGGCACCTGCATCGACAACCTGCTCGAATGGCGTATGGCCATGCCTTCCGGTGAACGGTGGACAATCAAACGCACCGACCATCAGCTCCGCAAGATTCTGCACGAGGATCCCGTTGCCTTCGAGGTGCTCGACGAGTCCGGCAGGAGGCTCGAACGCATCGAGCTTCGCGGTACCGACATCCGCAAGAAAGGGCTCTGGAAAGATATCACCAACAAGGCGCTTGGCGGTGTTCCCGGTCTCCAGAAGGAGGGCACCGACGGCGTGATAACCTCCGCGGTGTTTGTACTCTACCCCGAGTATCCCGAGAAGAAGACCATATGCCTGGAGTTTTTCGGTCACGACATGGACGAAGCCAGCAGGGTGATTGTGGAACTCTCGAGGATATTTCCGCTTCCGTTCGACGATGAGGAGGCGCTGCTTGCGCTCGAGCATTTCGATGACGAATATGTTCGGGCAATTGACTACAAGGTCAAGGCGCCCCGTCCGCAGACGCCCAAGGCGGTATTGCTTATCGACATTGCCGCCAGGACGGCTTCCGAGGTGGAGCGGGGAGTGAGAAAAATCGAGGAGCTGCTCGGGCGCTATCCGAATACCCTGATGTTTGTCGCACGCGACAATGCTGAGTCGGTACGTTTCTGGACCGACCGCAAGAAACTCGGCGCCATCGCCCGAAGGACCAACGCTTTCAAGCTGAACGAGGATATCGTTATTCCTCTTGAAGCGCTTGCCGAGTTTGCCCGGTTCATCGATCACCTCAATATTGCCGAGGAGCGGCATTCGCAGCTTCTTTTCATGGAACGGGCAGGGGAGATCCTGAAAACGGCGATCGTGAACGAGGATGGCGGACAGTTTGCCTCAAAAGTGCCTGCGGGTCTCGATCTCTGCCGGTCGTTCCGTGAACGGCTGCTTGCTGCTTCCGACGATGCGGTGCGTTCGCTGGATATCCTGCATGAGCTTTGCCGGGAACTGGCCGAACTGCTCCAGGGTTATCCGAAAATCCAGGGAGCGGTTGAACAGGCCAACCATTATACCAGGAACAGCCGCATCGCCATCGCCACCCACATGCATGCCGGAGATGGAAATGTGCATGTGAACATTCCCGTGCTCTCCAACGACCGGGCCATGCTTGAGCGCGCCGACAAGGTGGTCGATCAGGTGATGGAGAAGGTGATTTGCCTCGGCGGCGTGGTTTCGGGCGAGCACGGCATCGGTGTCACCAAGCTGAAATACCTCGATGAGGCCATCGTCAGGGAACTCGCCGGCTACCGGAAAAAAGTCGATTCCAAAGGCATCATGAATCCCGGCAAGCTGGAGGATTTCGAGGCTCTCGACCATATTTTCACGCCGTCATTCAATCTGCTGGAGCTTGAGGCGCACATCCTCAAGAGAGCGAAGATCGAGGAGCTTTCCAAAAAAGTCGACTACTGCATCCGGTGCGGCAAGTGCAAGACCGACTGCTGTGTCTACTATCCTGCACGGGGCATGTTTTACCACCCGCGCAACAAGAACCTTGCTATCGGTTCGCTTATCGAGGCGCTGCTGTTCGACGCGCAGCGCGAGCGCTCCACCGATTTCGAACTGCTGCAGTGGCTCGATGAGGTGGCCGATCACTGCACCATCTGCCACAAGTGCCTGAAACCCTGCCCGGTTGACATCGATACCGGGGAGGTTTCCGTGATCGAACGCGAACTGCTTGCTGCAAGGGGGTTCAAGCACTCCTCGCCGGTCACCGAGATGACCCTGCGTTATCTCGACAGCCGATCGCCCTTTTTCAACAAGGTGTTCCGCAACGCCGTACTGCGCCTTGGCGGTGCGGCGCAGCGTGCGGGGAGCAGGATCACCGCTCCACTCCAGCCGGAAGATGATCCCCCGGCTTTCTATCCGCTCCGGCTGCTGCGCTCTTCAGTGCCGCCGGTTCCGGAAAATACCCTTCGCGATGTGCTTCCGGAGTGCGGTCAGGACCAGGTGCTGATGTTCGAGCCCTCTGGAGAGATCAAAAGTACCGTCTTTTACTTTCCGGGGTGCGGTTCCGAGCGTCTGAACTCCACGATTGCAATGGCTGCGCTGCATGTGCTGCTTGAAACCGGAACACGGGTCATTCTGCCCCCGCCATTCCTCTGCTGCGGTTTCCCCGCTCATGTCAACGCAAAGAACGACCAGTATTCGAGCATCGTCCTGCGCAATACCGTGCTGTTCAGCCAGATTCGAGAGATGTTCTCCTACCTCGATTTCGATGCCTGTGTGGTGACCTGCGGTACCTGTCTGGAAGGTCTCGATGCCATCGAGACCGGCAAGCTGTTCGGCGGACGCATCATGGATACTGCAGCTTATGCTCTTGAAAAGGGACTCGGGCTGGAAGGCGACGGCAGCTGCCTCTATCACGCGCCATGCCATGACTCACTGGACGGCAAAGCCCTCGACATGCTCAGGAAGATTGGCGGGTTCGGCACCGTGAAACCCGTGCCGCACTGCTGTTCAGAAGCAGGCACCCTTGCGCTTTCGCGACCGGATATCACCGATGCCATGCTGCATCGCAAGCGCGACGCCATCCGCGAAGCCATGAACGGATCAGGAAGAAAAGTCATGCTGACCAACTGCCCTTCATGCGTGCAGGGGCTCGGCAGGAACCTCGACCTTGGTGTCGAGCCCAAACATCTCGTCGTGGCGCTTGCCGAAAAGCTTTCGGGGGAGGGGTGGCAAGAGAAGCTGCAGCAGGAGACCGCAGGAGCCTCGGCGGTGAGTTTCTGATCCTTGTCCTTCGGCGTGGATACGATGAACTGCAAGAAAGGGGTTTATGATGGACGCACAATGGCATACGCTCTCACCGGATGAAACGCTTGAAAGACTCTCGGCATCGCCAGAAGGCCTGAGTGCCGCCGAAGCTTCACGACGTCTCGGAACCTACGGACCGAACGTGCTGCAGCCAGGGAAGGCGGCAAGCCCCTGGAAGCTGCTCTTCGACCAGTTCAGGAACGTTCTGATCCTGACACTGCTGCTTGCCACCGTTCTGTCGGTTTTTCTTGGCCACGGGATCGAGGCTGCGGCCATAGCGGTGATTGTGTTGTTCGCCGTACTGCTCGGATTCATCCAGGAATACAGGGCCGAAAAAGCCATCGACGCGCTCCGCAGCATGGCTGCCCCCCAGGCCAGGGTGATGCGTGACGGCAGGGAACAGCTTGTTGCAGCTTCCGATGTGGTACCGGGAGACATTGTGCTGCTTGCAGCAGGCGACCGCATTCCGGCTGATGCGCGTCTGTTGACCGCGGTCAACCTGCAGGTCGAGGAGGCTCCTCTCACCGGCGAGTCGCTTCCTTCAGAAAAAGACGCTGCAGTGCGGCTTCCTGCACATGCAGGACCCGGAGACCGCAGGAACATGGTGTTTGCCGGAACCACGGTGAGTTACGGCAGGGGATCGGCGGTCGTGGCCTCAACCGGCATGCAGACCGAGTTCGGCAGGATCGCCACGCTGCTCCAGCAGGTCGAGACCGAAAAAACCCCGCTGCAGAAAAACCTCGACAAGGTCGGTGCGGCCCTTGCCCGCGCCGCGCTGGTGATCGTACTCGTCATCGTGGCGCTCGGCCTTTTCCGGGGTCAGTCTTTCATCGAGATGCTGATTTTCGGCATAGCACTTGCCGTGGCCGTCGTTCCCGAGGCACTCCCGGCAGTGGTGACCATCTCGCTGGCCCTCGGTGTGCAGCGCATGGTGAGGCGAAACGCGCTCATGCGGCGTCTGCCGGTTGTCGAGACGCTCGGCAGCACCACGGTGATCTGTTCCGACAAGACCGGCACGCTGACGCGAGACGAAATGACCATCCGCGTTATTCACATTTCCGGCATCACGATCGATGTAAGCGGTTCGGGTTACATTCCCGAAGGCTCATTCACGGCTCAGGGAGGAGGTCCCGTTCCCGGTACCCTGCAGCGCCTGCTCACTGCCGGAGTGCTCTGCAACGACTCCCGGCTCCGGAAAAACCCGGAAGGCCATTGGGAGATAACCGGTGACCCCACCGAGGGAGCGCTGCTTGTGGCTGCCGCAAAGGCCGGGTTTGACATCGCAGAGGTGAAAAATCGCTTTCCCCGCATTGAAGAACTGCCGTTCTCATCCGAGACGAAGCGCATGGTCACGGTGCATGATGACCAGGGCGAACCGAATGCATTCGTCAAGGGTGCGCCTGAGGTTCTCCTCGATGATTGTACCGGATATCTCGATGGCGACGGTCTGCATCCTCTCGATACCGTCAGGAGGGCGCAAGTGCTTGCCGAGGCCGAAGCCATGGGTCGCAGGGCGCTGCGGGTTCTCGCTCTGGCCGAAAAGCCCGGTGCAAGGCTTCAGGAGGCTTCCGGGAATCTGGTTTTTCTGGGCCTCGCCGGTATGATCGATCCTCCCCGTCCAGAGGCCGCCGGTGCGGTGCAGCACAGCATCGAGGCCGGTATCCGCCCGGTCATGATCACCGGCGATCATCCGGTCACAGCCGAAGCCATCGCCCGCGAGCTCGGTATCCTGCGTGACGGCAGAGTGATGACCGGCGCGGTGCTCCAGGAGATGGATAACGACGAACTGCGGCGTTCAGTTGGGGGTATCAGCGTCTTTGCCCGCGTCGCTCCCGAGCACAAGCTGCGGATCGTCGAGGCGCTGCAGAAGAACGGTGAAATTGTGGCCATGACCGGTGACGGCGTTAACGATGCTCCGGCACTGAAAAAAGCCGACATCGGCATTTCGATGGGTATAACCGGTACCGACGTCTCGAAGGAGGCTTCGGCCATGATGCTGACCGACGACAATTTCGCCTCAATTGTGGCCGCCATAGAAGAGGGGCGGGGGATCTACGACAATATCAAGAAATACCTGACCTATCTGCTGTCCTCGAACATCGGTGAACTCGGGCTTATGGCAGGCGCTTCGCTTTTCGGTCTTCCTCTTCCGCTCACAGCAGTACAGATACTCTACGTCAATCTCGCCACGGACGGTCTGCCCGCGCTCGCTCTCGCTGTTGATCCTCCCGAAAAAGGGATCATGCAACGCCGTCCCAACGATCCCCGGCAGGGCATCTTCACCCGTCCCGTTCTCGCGCTCATGCTTGCCGGCGGCATCTGGTCCACCGTAGTGAACATGTCGCTTTTCCACTGGGCGCTCCATTCCGGCCGCTCCCTGCAGGAAGCCATGACAATGACCTTCGTGTCGCTTGTACTGATCCAGTTTTTCAAGGCGTACAACTTCCGTTCTGAAACGAAACCGATCTACCACAGTCCGTTCGCGAACCGATGGCTGAATGTCGCCATCCTGTGGGAACTGGTGTTGCTTGCCTGCATCATCACCGTGCCGTTTCTTGAACGGGTGTTCAGCACCTTTTTCCTCACCCCCGAGGACTGGCTTGTCGTGCTGCTCGCATCCCTCACCGTCATTCCTGCAATCGAGCTGGTCAAGCTGCTTATTCGCAAAAAAGTGCTGTAGGAGATGTATCCCGTTCTGGTATCCTGTTCGTTTTCTCCGGCACTTTTTAGGCCGATAGCCTGAAAATGCGTTAATTACGGCTTGTACACCGGCTTTTCGACCATCAACATAATTGCAGAACACCCTTGAAGAACAGTTTCAGGAAAAAACCGCTTGCGCTGCTGCTCGAAGAGATGAAAGGCGAACACCGCCTGAACAGGATTCTCGGTCCCGCGGCGCTTACCAGTCTTGGTGTCGGGGCCATCATCGGCACCGGCATTTTCGTGCTGATCGGCGTGGCTGCTCACGACAAGGCAGGTCCCGCCGTCACGCTCTCTTTCGCTGTCGCCGGACTCGCCTGCATTTTCGCTGCGCTCTGCTATGCCGAGTTCGCCTCCATGGTGCCGGTAGCCGGTTCGGCCTACACCTATGCCTATGCCACGCTCGGGGAGCTGTTCGCATGGATCATCGGCTGGGACCTGATTCTTGAATACGCCGTCGCATCGGCCACCGTGGCACACGGCTGGTCGCACTACTTCCAGGACTTCATCGGTATTTTCGGGCTCGGTGTGCCCGAACTTTTTTCCCGTGCGCCGCTCGATTTCAACCCCGATTCCGGAGCACTTGCCCTGACCGGCTCGCTTTTCGATCTGCCGGCGGTGCTGATAGCCGGGATCATCACGGTGATTCTCGTCAAGGGCATCAGGGAGAGCTCCGGATTCAATACCGCAATGGTAATCGTCAAGGTGGCCATCGTGCTGCTTGTCATCGTTCTGGGTGCGCAGTATGTGAACCCTGAGAACTGGCAGCCGTTCGCTCCTTTCGGTTATGCGGGTCTGAGCGTTTTCGGCCACATCGTGCTTGGCGACCCCGGAATTGGAGGGGCTCCTGTCGGCGTGCTGGCCGGAGCGGCGATGATTTTTTTTGCCTATATCGGCTTCGATTCAATCTCCACCCATGCCGAAGAGGCGCGCAATCCCCAGAAAGACATCCCTACCGGCATCATTGCATCCCTCATCATCTGCACGGTACTCTATATCGCTGTCGCAGCGGTCATTACCGGCATGGTGCCCTACAATGAAATCAATATCGACGCTCCGGTTTCGAACGCCTTCAGTCGCGTTGGTCTGGGTTGGGCGCACTTCATCATTTCGCTCGGCGCGATTGCGGGCATCACCTCCGTGCTGCTCGTCATGATGCTCAGCCAGCCACGCATCTTTCTTGCCATGGCGCGCGACGGACTGCTGCCGAAAAACATCTTTGGCGCGATTCACGAGAAATTCCGCACACCCTGGAAATCAACCATTCTCACCGGAATGTTCGTGGCCATCATGGGGGGACTGCTTCCGCTTCGCCTGCTTGCCGAACTGGTCAACATCGGCACGCTTTTCGCATTTGTGGTGGTCTGCTCCGCAGTGCTCATCATGCGCCGCAAGCACCCCGAAGCCGAGCGTCCCTTCAGGGTTCCGTTCGTACCCTTCGTGCCGATAGCCGGCATTCTCACCTGCCTCATGCTGATGTTCGCGCTGCCCGCCGAAAACTGGATCAGGCTGCTGGTCTGGCTGCTCATCGGCATAGCCATCTACTTTTTTTATGGTCGGCACCATAGCCGGCTGAACCGGGAACAGTGATTCCTGTAGGTTCCGGCGGACAAACTGTCCGCCGGAAAAGTTCGTTGAGCTGCACCATGCACTTGTGCAGCCTTGTATTCAAACACTGGCTCAAGCTTCTCTATCTTTTCGAGATGCTGCTGCTTGCTGCCGGTTTTCTCTTTTTGAATGAGCATGTACAGCGTCTTGGCCTGAGTATTGCGGGAGTTACCGCAGCGCTGCATATCTCATTTTTATGGGTCAGAGATATCGTGCTCTCCGGAAAACGTGTCTCGATGTCGCTCAAAAGCATTGCCGTGTTTCTTGTATTCGTTTTGGTCGTTTCCGGTCCGGTGGCGTTTTTTTTACCGTTACCGGTGTTTCCGGTGAACTGTGGAGCGGGTTCGAACGGCTGCACGATTGGCTTATGCACATTGGCGCAGGGGTGCGGATCGGATGATTTCGCTTTCAGCACGTTTCCCCATGAGGTTTTCCGCATATCTGTCGTTTGAGATTTCTTTTTAACCAGGGATGGGCATCATGAAAAAAATCTTTTTCAGTTACAGTGAACGCAGAAAGGAGACGCTGCAGGCACTGATCGCCGATCTGAAGGAGCTTTCGAATTACGAGCTGTGGATCGACCAGAAGCTGACGGGCGGCCAGCAGTGGTGGAACGAGATACTGAAAAATATCCGGGAGTGCGACGTGTTTCTCTTCGCGCTCTCTGCAGAGTCTCTGGAGTCGGAAGCCTGTTCCCGCGAGTACATCTATGCCTACGGGCTCGGCAAGAACATCCTTCCGGTGCTCGTGGCGGACGGTGTTGCCATCAACCTGCTTCCGAAGGAACTGAAAGAGGTGCAGTTCGTCGATTACCGCGCGGCGGACAAACATGCCTTCATGAGGCTCGTCTCGGCTCTTGACTCCCTGCCGGAGAGCACTGCCCTGCCCGAAGTCATGCCTGAAGAGCCGGAGGTGCCGGTTTCGTATATCGATGAGCTTTTTTCCGTCATCAGGTCTTCAGATCCCATGTCGTTCGAACAGCAGGCCTCGATCCTGGTGAAGCTGAAAGAGAAACTGCATTCGGAAAGTGAACGGCAGGATGCCATCAAGCTGCTTGAAAAACTCCGGGACAGGGATGATCTGTACAGCAAGATCGGAAACCAGGTCGCCGATATCCTTGCCTCTGAAACAGATGGCGTTGCAGGGAAAGTCGGGCCGGGTGCCAGGAAGCAGGCGCTGTTTTCAGCAGAGGAAAAGCAGGAAGAACGCCTCTCCAGCCGGTTCGGAGAAGAGTCCTTTCGTGCCGATTCAGGAGAGAAGAACCCCGGCACGGACAAAGAGATAAACAGGAAGAACCGGGCGGTGCTGTTTGCCGCTGCAGCCGTTATTGTCGTGCTGGCCGGGGTGTTGTACATGTTTTTCAATCCGGGGAGCGAGTACAGTGGCTCGGACCACACGGCAGACTCGACCGGGGCAGTCATACCTGCTCCACCACAATGGGCGGTAACCGCCGGGGACGATTTTTCCGTTCTGCCCTGCAGATGGTATTGCGGCCCCTATTCGGGAAATCTGCTGACTGCACAGACGAGCCAGCTTGGGGGTCAATATATGGTCGCCGTCAATTTCGGACAGCCGGATATCTTCAGGATACCTTCACCGTACTCGCCGGTGAATGATTTCTATCTCGAGGCCCAGGTGCAGATCATATCGACAAACAGTCAGAGCGTCAGTGCGGGGTTGTATTTCCGTGCTGACGGAAACGGTTATTATGTTCTGAGGGCAGCAGATAACGGCCAATATACGCTTTGCTACAATGCGAACGGTGTTTTCCGGGACCTGATTAACTGGACGCATATTGAAAACTTCAATCCGTTCCAGAAGAACCGAATCGGCATTCTTGCCGAAGGTTCGAGAATTTCTGTCTTTATTAACGGCACAAAAGTCGGGGAAGTGCTGGACAGCTCCAGTCTGTCAGGTGTAACCGGCATTGAGATATCCGCCTGGAATCCCATGCAGGTTTCCGTGGCTTTTGATAACGTTGTGTTGAGACAGAAATCCCTGCAGGGCTCCTGAAACCATTTTGCACAGGTCAATTTTCGTGATATGGATGCCATGATAACACCATCGACACTCTCGTTTCTCCGAAGCCTGAAGGCAGCCAACACCCGCGAGTGGTTCGAGCTGCACAAGCCGGAGTACCAGGATGCGTACGGGGAGGTACTGGGCCTCGCGGCGCATCTGCTCAGGGAAATTTCGGGCTTCGACAGCACCGTCGCCGCGTCGGGTCTCGATCCCAAAAACTGCATCATGCGCATTTATCGCGACGTGCGCTTCTCCCGCGACAAATCGCCCTACAAAACCAACTTTTTCGTGTTTATTAACCGGGGAGGACGCAAGAGTCCGTTCGGTGGCTACTACGTGCATGTCGGCCCTGACGGAGAGTCGTTTGCGGGCGGCGGTGTCTACATGCCGGAGCCCGTTGTGCTGGATCGCCTGCGCGAAGAGATCGGCGGGCAGTTCGGTGAGTGGCGCTCGATCATTTCGCAGGAATCGTTCCGTCATGAATTTCCCGGTGGAGTGCTGCCTTCCGGACTGCTGAAACGGCCTCCGAAAGGGTACGATGCCGACGACCCGGCCATCGAATTCCTCAAATACAAGGGGTATTACACCCAACGGTTTTTCAGCGATACTGAAGTAACCTCGGCAGGTTTCGCACCGGGGCTTGCGGTACTGTACCGCACCGTGAAACCGATGGTGGATTTTCTCAACCGGGCGCTGTAGCGATCCGTTTTCCCGATAACCATAACCCTCCTGCCCCCTGTCATGCATTCCTTTTCACCACCGGCACTCGAACAGGCGGCCTATCGAAAGGCTGCAAGGCGGCTCTTGCCGTTTCTCTTTTTCTGCTACATCCTTGCCTACCTTGATCGCGTGAACGTTGGCTTTGCTAAGCTGCAAATGTCCTCCGACCTCGGCATCGGCGACATCGCCTATGGCACCGGAGCGGGCATCTTCTTTATCGGTTACCTCATTTTCGAAGTGCCGAGCAACATCATTCTATCAAGAGTCGGTGCGCGAATCTGGATCGCGCGGATCATGATCACCTGGGGCATTGTGGCCAGTCTGCAGCTGTTCGTGGCAAACGAGCACATGTTCTACCTGCTGCGCTTCCTGCTCGGAGTGGCAGAAGCAGGTTTCTTTCCCGGCATCATTCTCTCCCTCACCAACTGGTTTCCGTCGGAGTACCGGGCAAGGATGGTGGCATGGTTCATGACCGCGGTGGCTGTAGCCGGTGTGGTTGGCGGCCCGGTTTCCGGGGCGATTCTCGACGGGCTTGATGGTTTCGGCAGGCTGCAGGGTTGGCAGTGGCTGTTCCTGCTCGAAGGGATGCCCTCGACAGTGATGGGCATCGTGGTGCTTTTCTGGCTTGACGACAGACCGGCGGAAGCAGCCTGGCTCACGTGCGAGGAAAAGGATCTGATGATGGAGAGGGCGGCTCGTGAGGAGGATTTGCGCCGAAGGGGACATGCATCGCATACGGTAGGCTCGGCCATGAAAAACCCGAAAGTATGGGGGTTCAGCGGGGTGTATTTTCTTGTGGTGATGGTGCTCAACGGCATGCACTCCGACCGAACGCTGGAGCGGCGCTGGCATGTCGCCGGGCCCTCTTTTCTTGCTGCGGCAGCGTTCGCGATCTCGGCCATGCCGTTCGCCGCAGGGTGGCCCGGCATTCCGGCGCTTTCGGTAGCCACGGCAGGCATCATGTCGGCGCTCTCCTGCTTCTGGTCGCTTCCCCCGACATTTCGGATTCTCATGCCGCTGTTGTGATTGCCTTCTCTGTTTTTATGATTACTTTGCAATCAGGAGCACCAACTCCCTTTTCCTGTAGTTTCCGAAGTATGACCGATTTCCCCTAAACGGTAAAACAGGAGGACCCCCGCCATGACCATCGAAATCAAAAACTACCATGTGCTGTTCTACGGCAGCCCTGACGGCTACCAGACCAACCGAGCACAGATTTCCCTGTACGGGCCGGATGGCAAGACTGCGGCGTATGTTCGCTTCAACGATCCAGGCATGACCTTCGAGAACGATTACGAGAGCGGAGGCATCATCCGCATGCATCTGCCCTCATCCATGTTCGGGAACGTCATCGATGTGTTGCGCAACGAAAAGCCACTTTACATCTATTTCGCACAGGGCAGGGGATTCCTCTCCACCTCAACGGAGCCGGTGGGCGAGGGCGAATGATTCAGGCGCTGAAAGGTTTTCTGCGACTCCCGGCTGCATGCCGGGATTTTTTTTGTAGGGGGAGGCATATCGGCAGCGCAGGGTGAGAACCTCGCGTTTCGCGTTCGTATCGGCTTGTTCATGACGGGAATACGCCGTAACTTCCTGAAAAATATCGTTGAAGTTCGTGTCTGCATTCAGGGAACCCCAAACCATGAACCGCAATGCTTGTAAATATGGAAGATCAATTCAGGGGACTGCCGATGGCGGATCTTATCGGCGGGCCGCTCCAGGCCGCATGCGAAGCACAGATGCGCCTTGCAGAGTCAACCGCCGAGTTCATCAGGAGTGTCGGTTTCGACATCGACCCGACAGGACAGCGTCCGCCCGTCATGCGGGTCGAGTTCATCCGCCCCGACAGGCACGAGCCCGAATGGCTGCATCTCCCGCTCGAAGGGCTCGGCAACGACGAGTTGCTGGAGAATATTGAAAAGCTGAAAGAACGCAAGTGAAGGTAATTCTCGACAGGAAAGATTGTTCCATTCGAACCGGTTACTCTCGATATGTTTCTGGTGAACTGGTGACGTGGGACAAAAGATATTGGTCACGGATTGAAAGGCTTGAATGTTCCGGTCATGCAGCAGCCCACGGGACATATCGGCAATGTCGCGAACCTGTTCGACGAGAGCGGCAATCTTGCGAGCGACTCGTTGCGGGCGTTTGCCGTGAACTCCATACTGGAGTCAGCGGCCCGGGTTGAAGCCGGCACCTGCTCCCGATGCGAAGGGCTATCCGATTTCCGTAACCTCGCCTTCGAGATCGTATGGCGTTGAATCAGTAATCATTGCCCGGCAGAACATGCCGGGCCGGACGTCAAAACCGGCGGTTTCGAGTATGCATTCGTTATCCACTTCGGGTGCGTCGTACTCGGTGCGTCCGAAGGCCATACTGTCCTCAATCTGGTCCACCAGCACCTCGATTTCCCGGCCCTCGTACTCCCGGTTCTTCTTCTGCGAAATGGATTCCTGCAGCTCCATGAGTTCCGCCACGCGATCCTGTTTTTCTTCGGGGCTCACATCGTCTTCGAGCAGGTATGCGGGCGAGTACTCCTCGTGGCAGTAGGGAAAGCAGCCGAGTCGGTCGAAGCGGCTCTCTTCGACGAACCGCAGCAGTTCACGGAACTCCTCGCGGGTTTCTCCGGGGTAGCCCACGATCATGGTGGTGCGGAGCCGGATGCCGGGGTTCCGTTCGCGTATGGATTCGAGCAGCCGGAGGGTTCCGGCACAATCGATGCCCCGGTTCATGGAGCGCAGGATGCGGTCATTGATATGCTGCAGCGGCATGTCGAGGTAGTTGCAGATGTTTTTCCGCTCATGCATGGTGTCGATCACCTCCATCGGGAAGTTCAGCGGGTAGGCGTAGAGCAGGCGGATGCGCCGGAACTCCATGTCCGAAAGCTGCAAAACGAGATCGTTCAATAGGGATTTCCCTTCGAGATCATACCCGTACATGCTGATGTCCTGTGCGATGAGGTTCAGTTCCTTGACACCCTGCTTTTCAAGCAGTGATGCTTCGCGCAGGAGCTGGTCGGGCGACTGGCTCCGGTAGTGTCCGCGGATTTTCGGGATCGAGCAGAAGGAGCACTGCCGGTTGCATCCTTCGGCGATTTTCAGAAAGGTGTAGTGGGGCGGTGTGAGCAGAATCCGGCTGTCAAGAAGCTCCTCGCGGTACCCGGCTCCGATGGCGGCAAGTACCTCCGGCAGCTCTCGCGTGCCGAAGAATCCGTCAACTTCGGGCATCTCCTCCCTGAGTTCTCTGCGGTACAGCTCCGGCAGGCACCCCATCACGTACACTTTTTGCACCTTGCCCTCCTCTTTCTTCCGGATGGCCGCAAGGGTTTCCGATATGGATTCCTCCTTGGCGTCCCGGATGAAGCCGCAGGTGTTGATGATGATGATGTCGGCATCGTCCGGCAAGTCGCTGAAGCTCATGCCGCTCGCTGTGGCCTGTGCCATGAGGCGCTCGGAATCGATGGTGTTTTTCGAGCAGCCGAGGCTCAGGAGAAAGACTTTTCGCATGATATTACCTGTCGGGATTGCTGTTGAACTCGCGGAGAAATTCATCCTTCCATGCCGTGAAGGTGCCGTTCTGTATCTCTGTCCGGGCGGTTGAGGTGAGCCACATGAAGAAGGAGATGTTCTGCATGGTGCAGAGTGTGAGGCCGAAAATCTCTCCCACGTTCAAAAGGTGTCGGATATAGGCGCGCGAGTAGCTCCGGCACACCTCGTTCGGGAACCCTTCGTCGATTGGCCGGAAATCCTCGGCGTACCTGGCCGAGCGCAGGTTCATGGGGCCTTTGCGGGTATAGACCCGGCCGTTTCGCCCTTCGCGGGTGGGAATCACGCAGTCGAACATGTCGATACCGCGTTCGATGGCGTTGAGGATGTTTTCCGGCGTGCCCACACCCATGAGGTATCGCGGCTTGCGCTCAGGCAGCAGCGTGTGCGAGAGCTCGAGCACACGGTACATCGCTTCGGCGGGTTCTCCCACCGCCATGCCGCCCACCGCATAGCCGTCGAAATCGAGATCCACGAGTGCTTTCGAGGAGATGGTGCGTAAATCCGCGTGCACCCCCCCCTGCGTGATGCCGAACTGGTACTGCTTGTGCCCGTAGAGCGGGGTGGTTCCGAGAAAGTGTTTTCTGGCGCGTTCGGCCCAACGGATGGTGAGCTCTCCGGACTTCTCCACGTAGCTTCGCTCGGCGGTCGAAGGAGGGCATTCGTCGAGCAGCATCATGATGTCGCTGCCGATGATGCGCTGGGTATCCACCACGTTTTCCGGCGTGAACTGCAGCTTCGATCCGTCGATGTGCGACTTGAAGGTGACCCCTGCCTCGGTGATCCTGCGCAGCTCGGAGAGCGAGTACACCTGGTAGCCTCCGCTGTCCGTAAGGAGCGGTCCGTTCCAGTTCATGAACCGGTGCACTCCTCCTGCTTTGCGGATGATGTCATTGCCGGGTTTCAGGTAGAGGTGGTAGGTGTTGGCGAGAATGATACGGACGTCAAGCTCTTTCAGGAGGCCGGTCGGCACGGATTTTACACTGGCTCTCGTGCCGACCGGCATGAAGATCGGGGTCGGGATGGCGCCGTGATCCGATTGGAGCACACCGCACCGTGCGGCAGAGTGAGGGTCGGTAGCGGAAAGGGTGAATTGCACAGGTAGTGATGAAATAAGTGGCACCCGGAAGGGGGCGCTGAAAACCGCCAATCTAACGACTTTTTGCGGAAAAAACGAAGGGAACGATTCCTGATGCTACCAGTCGTAGCCGAGCGTGCGCAGGATGCGCTGGGCGTCCCTGTCGCCGAGCCGGGCGGCGGTGCGTGCATCGGAGAGCGCTCCCTCCCTGTCGCCGAGCTTGCGTTTGGCAGCAGCCCGGCTGCCGTAGATTTTCGCCACGCCGGGAGCCAGTTCGGCGGCCTTGTCGTAATCCTCTACCGCTTCCATGAACTCGCCGTTGTGGTATTTGTTCTTTGCGCTCCAGTAGTAATCCTCCGCGGTTTTCGCCTTCTCCGGATCGGCGGCTCCGCAAAGCAGCAGCGTGAGCGGCAGGGCAAAAAGCTTCAGGCGGTTTTTCCTGCGACCGGTCATATGCTCTTCTCTCAGGTCAGGTTTTTTTCCTGCATGATAGTTCATCGTGAGGATAGAGTCAAGTTTTGTGTTTTGTGTCCGGGTTTGATTTTCTGGCATTTTTCGACCCTTTGAGGTCTCTGCGGATGAGAGCTTTTTTTCTTTGCGGAAAAAATGGCGGGTTCTTTTTTTATTTTCCTGAAATTCGGGAACTGATCCCGGCTTGTTTCACCATTAATGCTGTTAACGATGAATGTTCTTGTTACCGGTGCTGCGGGTTTTATCGGTTTTCATGTCTGCCGGCGGCTTCTTGAAAGAGGGGACTGTGTCACAGGTCTTGACAACATGAACGACTACTACGACGTGAGCCTGAAAGAGGCCCGGCTCGGGCTGCTTCAGACGCACGCGGATTTCCGGTTCGTGAAAACCGATCTTGCCGACCGGCAGGAGATGGAAAGGCTGTTCCGCGACGGGAAATTCGACAAGGTGGTCAACCTCGCGGCGCAAGCCGGGGTGCGTTATTCGCTCCAGAATCCGCACGCCTACATCGACAGCAACATCCAGGGCTTCCTGAACATTCTCGAAGGGTGCCGACACAACGGGGTACAGCATCTTGTGTACGCCTCGTCGAGTTCGGTTTACGGTGCCAACGAAACCATGCCCTTTTCCGTGCATGACAACGTCGATCATCCGCTCTCCCTCTATGCGGCCAGCAAGAAAGCCAACGAGCTGATGGCGCACACCTACAGCCATCTCTACAATATTCCCGCAACCGGACTGCGCTTCTTTACCGTTTACGGTCCCTGGGGTCGCCCCGATATGGCGCTTTTTCTCTTTACCGACGCCATTCTCGGCGGCAGGCCCATCAAGGTGTTCAACTACGGAAAACACCGGCGCGACTTCACCTACATCGACGATATCGTCGAGGGGGTGATCCGCACGCTCGACCACACGGCGGAATGCAACCCCGAGTGGACAGGGCTGCATCCCGATCCCGGTTCGAGCCGTGCTCCCTGGAGGGTGTACAACATCGGCAACAGCAAGCCGGTCAACCTGATGGACTACATCGGAGCGCTTGAACGCGAGCTCGGCAAAACCGCTGAAAAGGAGTTCCTGCCCATGCAGCCTGGCGATGTGCCCGATACCTATGCCGATGTCGGGCAACTGATGCAGGATGTGCACTACAAGCCGGAAACACCGGTTGAGGACGGGGTGAGGCGGTTTGTCGAGTGGTATCGCGGCTATTACGGCATCGCCTGAGCCGTCAGCGCGTAATAGCTCCGTTTTCCCTCGCTGAGGAGCACGATCGCCCCCGAGCGCACCAGCGCGATAAGGATTTCCCTTGCTTTCCGGAGCGATATGCCGGCTATTTCTGCGTAGCCCTCCGCGGTTATCTGCCGGTGCTCCCGAAGGTAGCCGAAGAGCTGCTTTTCTCCGGCGCCGAACGAAAGTTTCAGGGGATTTTTCTTCGACTGCATGAGTGCGATCCTGTCGTCGCACAGGGAGCGGTTGCGGCTTCCTTCGCGGGTGTAGACCCGTTTTTCCGTTACAGGTATCCGGGTTCGGGGGTCGGTGGTGCGCTCGATATGGTAGTGCGGCTTGTCGGGGCTTTCGGGTACGAACACCATGAGTACAAGCCGGCGTTTGAACTCCTCGACGTAGATGTCGATTTCCGGTTCCGGATCGATGTGGAACCGGAAGGCTTCATGGATGATTTCAAGGGTTTCCTTCTCGCTGTGAATGCCGACGATTCGCCTGTCGTCGTCCACCCCGATCAGGATGACGCCTCCCGTGCTGTTGGCGAAAGCCGTGATGGGTTTGGCGATTTTCGACGGAGAGTGCACGAGTCTCTTGAACTCGGTCTGCTCGTTTTCACCCCCGGCGACAAGTTCAGGGAGCGAGAGCTGCTGGAAACGGTACCAGAACGGGTTCATAAGGGCCTGGTCTGGATGTTGAAGGGAGCTCGTCAGCATTGACATGTTTTCCGCTACTGGCGTTGAGTGGAGTAGTGGAACCTTGCCGGCCTCGACGATTCATTCTGACAATATAACCACAAAAAGCCGGATTTTGCCGTACCGCAACGTTTCTGCAGGGGGCGGACCCGGGGTTTCGGCCTAATAGCGGAACGTTGCCGCGAAACCCGCTTCGGCAGGCATCTTTTCAGATGGCAGGACAACTACTTTCCCGCCGTTTCTGAGCACCAGTTCACCGAGGTCATCAAGCAGGTCACTTGCACCGTGGAGTTCCTGCCTGTCCACCGAAATCACTCCCGTTTGCCTGTCAAGAAGCCCCGCAATCCTGACATCGTTGTTGATGAACAACACCGAGACCCTGCCGGCTGCCGCAGCAGCAGCTATTTTTTCGAGATCTTCGGAGCCAATGCCTTTCGGGAGGGCCTCCGAATACTCTTCGAGCATTGCATGGAGCCGGTGTTGCAGTTGCGGTTCGATAATGGCCCAGGCCTGTTCATGGAACGCATTATCGTGAATGCTGTCGGGATTCGTTGCGATGCCATCGTCGAGAAGCAAGGTGTTCTGGCTGATACGGCGGAAACGACCCTGATTTTCCGGCAGGGCGGCGAGAATAAGCGGCAGTTGCGAGCGCTGCGAATGATGTTCAAGCACGCTTTTGTCCACCATCCGGAAAAATCGCAGGGTATCGATCTCCTCCTCGTCTTTCCTCGAGCCGTGTCCATGATGCATGGCGTTACCTTTGGTGCCCCCGTAAGAAGCTACGGTCTGGTGTGGCGGGGTTATCTCTTCTCCGAGAGCCTCGACCAGGGTCTGCGGAACGGAGCCGGCCAGATCGACACGATCGAGGGCATGTTTTGTGCCGGTATAGAATCGCACCTTGTCGCGATGAGAGCGGTGGGTTTTCTGGTAGATCGAGAGGCATGGCGGTTCGTGTGCTGCAATAATAAGCCCGGAATAATCCGATAATGTCGATGTCATGATCCTCTCCGTCTTGTAAGGTTTCATGTGCACTCCTGTTTATGAAGGCTCAAAACGGTTGTACAGAGTTCCTGGGGCGGGAGTGCCTGAAATGCGCACACCCCGGTATTTGCCGGGGTGTGCAGGTAATCAGCAGGAGCTGAGGCCGGGTTTGCTTGTGATGTGAAGGCCGCCTCTCACTCCGGTTTCAGATGCGGGAAGAAAATGACGTCGCGTATCGACTCCTGGCCGCAGAGCACCATCACCATCCGGTCAATGCCTATGCCGAGGCCAGCGCAGGGCGGCATGCCGTATTCGAGCGCTCTGAGGAAGTCCTCATCCACGATCATGGCTTCATCGTCGCCGCGAAGGCGAAGCTTTGCCTGGGCTTCGAGTCGTTCGCGCTGGATGACCGGGTCGTTCAGCTCCGAGAAGGAGTTGCACAGCTCCTTGCCCCCCGCGATCAGTTCGAACCGCTCCACAAGGCCAGGTTTCGAGCGGTGCTCCTTGGCCAGAGGCGACATTTCAGTGGGGTAGTCGGTGATGAAGGTCGGCTGGATGAGCCTGGGTTCAACGAACTCCCCGAAGATTTCGTCGATGATTTTTCCCGATCCGATTTTCGGATCGAGTTCAAGGCCGAGATCCTTTGCGGTCGAGCGCAACTCCTGTTCGTTTTTCCCGTCGATATCAACACCGCAATACTCCCTGATCGAGTCGGCGATGGTGAGCCGGCGAAAGGGGGGTTTCAGCGAAATCTCGCTTCCGAGGAAGCTCACGGTATCGCATCCGTTCACGGCGAGCGCGGTGCGGTAGAGCAGTTCCTCTACCTGCTCCATCATCCAGTTGTAGTCCTTGTAGGCAACATACAGCTCGACCTGGGTGAACTCCGGGTTGTGAAAACGGTCGATGCCTTCGTTACGGAAATCCTTGGCGAACTCGAACACCCCGTCGAAGCCGCCCACGATCAGTCGCTTCAGGTACAGCTCGTTTGCGATGCGCAGGTAAAGCTGCATGTCGAGCGCGTTGTGATGGGTGGTGAACGGTCTTGCTGCCGCCCCGCCGTAGATCGGCTGCAGGATCGGGGTTTCCACTTCGAGCCACCCTTTCGAGGTGAAGAACTGGCGAATGAAAGCGACGATGGCAGAACGCCTGATGAAGGTCTGGCGTACTTCGGGGTTCACGATGAGGTCGACGTAGCGCTGGCGGTAGCGAAGCTCCTTGTCGCTGAAGGCGTCATACACCACCTTCTGTCCGTCGACCTCCTTTTCCTTGGCTACCGGTATGGGGCGCAGCGATTTGCTGAGCAGCTCGAACGCCTGTGCATGCACCGATATCTCGCCGGTTTTCGTCCTGAAGCTGTACCCTTTGACGCCGACGATGTCCCCGATGTCGAGCAGTTTGAACGTGCTGTATGCCTTCTCGCCCACCTCGTCCTTTTTCAGATAGATCTGGATACGTCCCGTGGCGTCCTGGATATGGAAGAACGATGCCTTGCCCATCTTGCGGATGGTCATGATTCTCCCGGCAACCGAGACGGGCAGCTGTTCCTCTTCCCGGAAGGTAGCCAGGACATCGGCGGCATATGCGGTAACATCGAAGGTGCAGGGGTAGGGGTTTACTCCCGATTCCATCAGGTGCCGGCGCTCCTCGTGGCGGCGCTGCATCTGGTCGTTGAGGGAAAGCTGCTGTGGTTGTTCCTGTTGCTGGTTCTCTTTCGGCATGATGACGGTTGAAATGAATAAGGGTAATTCTTCTCAAGGGCGAAAGCCTGAAGGTTTTGCGGGTGACGGGGCGTTACGATACTCTCGTTTTATACCAGATCGCCGGAATCGTGCTGATTTTCTGGTAGAACGAGCGGTATGCCCTGCGGGAAAAGACATCGTAATTGTTCTCCTCGATGGCCTTGAGGATGTTGCTGTAGTTTTCACTGCTGACCATGACGGCAAAACGGCTCTCCCTTTCAAGCATGGGGATGCCTTTTTCCGAAGAGCGGTAATAGCCTCTTGCACGTTCGATCTGGAACTTCATGAGCTCGACGAAGTTCCGGTTCATGGTTTTCTGCTTGAACTCCTCTTCACTGTAGCTGAAACGCCGCAGGTCCTCCATGGGGAGATAGATTCTGCCCCGGTCGATATCCTCGCCGATGTCGCGCAGGATGTTGGTGAGCTGCATGGCGATACCGAGGTCGATGGCGTGCTGCAGCGCCTGCCGGTTGCTGTAACCGAAAATCTCGGATGTCATGAGTCCCACCACCGATGCAACCTTGTAGCAGTAGACGTAGAGATCGTCGAAGGTCTCGAATGTTCTGAACTCAATGTCCATGGCCACACCGTCCATGAGGTCGAGCGGCAGTTCGATCGGTATGGGATAGGTTTTCAGGGTGTCGTGCCACGCCATCATGATCGGGTCGTTGGCGACCTCGCCCCGGTAACAGCTTTTCAGCCTGGTTTTCCAGCTTTCCAGCATGCCGTTGATCTCCTGCCGGGTGATCAGTCCGTTGGTGAGCTTGTCCTCGGCCAGATCGACGAGGTCGTCAACGGTCCGGAGCAGGGCATAAATCGCAAAAATCGGATTCTGCTGGCGTTTCGGAAGGAACAGCGTGGCCAGATAGAAGGTTTTCGCATGGTGTTTCGATATCTGGCGGCAATACCGGTATGCGTTCTCGATGGTGAGCGCTCCTTTTGTGCCCTGCACGGCAGTTTGTCCGTTATATCGGTAATTCATGCAACGTTCCTGCTTTGTGGTTCACCCACCACCCTGTTCCCATAGATGCTCCGGTGAATAAACATGCCCGGACATCGGTCGATGCCGTTCATGCGGGCAGACCCCCGAGTGCATATGAGAGCAAAAATGTGTAACTTTTAATGATAGTGAAACGTTTTTCTCGATGTCGTGTCAAGATAAAACAATGCGTCAAATATCGCAAAACGCCATAATAACAGCGTCTTGTATTTTCTGTAGTTACCTAACCGCTTACCGATCATATTGAATACATCCCGGCTTGACCGTCCCCGTGAACGGGCGGTGCTTCTTGGTTTATGTTCACCCCCGGAGGTTCCGCGTCAGCAAGTCGAGGAGTACCTCTCAGAGCTCTCCTTTCTTGCCGATACTGCAGGGGCGGACGTGCTTGCTTCCATCATCCAGGAGAGGCGGCAGCGCGATCCGGCTTACTACATCGGCAAGGGCAAGGTCGATGAGCTGGTCTCGCTCATACAGGAGAAGGAGGTTGATATCGTCATTGTCGACGATGACCTTTCTCCGGTTCAGGCGAGGAATCTCGAACGGGTTTTCGAGTGCAAGGTGATCGACCGGACCGGCCTCATCCTGCAGATTTTCGCCATACGCGCGAAATCCGCACGCGCGAAAATGCAGGTCGAACTCGCACAGCTCGAGTACATGCTGCCCCGGCTTTCGGGACAGTGGACCCATCTGTCGAAACAGAAGGGAGGCATCGGCACCAAGGGTCCCGGTGAAACGCAGATCGAAACCGACCGAAGGCTGGTGCGCAACAGGATTTCGTGGCTGAAGAAAAAGCTGCGGGAGGTTTCGCTGCAGCACGATACCCAGACACGCGGCCGCCGCTTGATTCCCGGCGTAGCACTGGTGGGTTACACCAATGCAGGCAAGTCCACGCTGATGAATGCGCTCTGTCCTGAGGCGGAGGCGTTTGCCGAGAACCGCCTGTTCGCCACGCTTGATACCAAGACCAGGCGTCTGGAACTGAAGATCAACAAACTGGTGCTGCTTTCCGACACGGTAGGCTTCATTCGCAAGCTTCCTCATAATCTCGTGGAGAGTTTCCGCTCCACGCTCGACGAAGTGCTGCAGGCCGATTTTCTCCTGCATGTGGTCGATGCGAGTCATCCCGGTTTCGGAGAACAGATGCAGGTGGTCCGAGAAACCCTCAGGGAGATCGGTGTCGAACACGAGAACATTATCGAGGTGTTCAACAAGATCGATGCCCTGGAGGATCCGGGAATGATCAGGGAGCTTCGCAGGAACCATCCTGATGCGGTATTCATTTCAGCGTCGAGAGGCATCAACCTCTCCGCCCTGAAAGAGGTGATCAGCGACCATCTTGCGCAGGATTTCGTCGAGCGGAAAGTCCGTACCCACGTTTCGAACAACAAGCTGATCGGCTATCTTTACAAGCATGCAGAAGTGATTGAAAAGCATTATCTTGATGAAGAGGTCGAGCTGATCTTCAGGGTTCATAAAAACCGTATCAAGCATATCGACGCGTTCATCAACACCTGCCATGGCACTGCTTATGCCGCTGCAGATCTTTAACACTACCAGGAAGCCGCTGCCCGAAGCGCTGCTCGGCAGACTGGTTGAGGGGGTTCTGGCTGCGGAGGGGTTCACGCCGGTGGATGTTGTTGCGGTCTATTGCGGAAAAAAGATGATCCGAAGCATCAACCGGGAGTTCCTGCAGCACGATTACGCTACCGACACCATCACGTTCCGTTACAGCGACGCTTCAGAGGCCGGGATCGAGGGAGAGTTCTACATTTCGCTCGATGTTGTCGAGGAGAACGCCAGGAGATTCGGTACGGACGGCCTGCAGGAGTTGCTGCGTGTGAGCGTGCATTCCGCTCTCCACCTGATCGGATACGACGACCGGACAGAGGAAGAGCGGCGCCTCATGCAGGAGAAGGAAGAGTATTACCTGGCCCGTCTGCCTGTTCGCTAACCTGTAAAGCCCTTTGCGTCATGGATAACAAGGATCTCTCTGTTTCGCCGCCGGTAAAACATTTGCCGTTGAAGCGTTTCTTTTCCGTTGCCGTTCCGGTGCTTCTGCTGCTGCTCTGCGGAGCCGTCGCAGTCGTGTACTTTCTTGGAGAGCAGAAGGTGAAACAAGCCGCCGAAGAGGCGGCTCTTGAAAAGCAGCGGTACGAGCGTTCCCTCGATGATCGCTCGATTGAGGTGCAGCGCGCGGATATCAGGCTTTTTGCAGTTCCTCTGGCTTGGGCGGTGCGCAGGGAGCTGATGCAGGAAAATTACGGGCAGATCGACGAATATTTCAGCGAACTGGTACGGAAAAAGCAGTTCAAGGTGCTCATGCTGCTCGATCCTGAAGGTACGGTACGGATTGCTTCGGACAGGAAGCTTCAGGGAAGCGCGTTTTCGGGGCTCTATCCCGGTATGGACAGTTCGTCGCAACAGGTTGTTTCCTATCCTCTTGCAAAGGGCAGCAGCCTGTTTCTCGTACCGGTCATGGGGCTGAACGCGCGGATCGGCACCATTGCGTTCGTGTACTCGTTCGAGCGCCTTTCCGGTCCCTGAGCAAGCGGTTGCGCTTCGGCTTTTCTTTCTCTAACTTCAAACATCATACGACCATGCGTAAACTTATTCCCGTCGTGTTCCTTGCCATCTGCGCCCTTCTTTCGCTGGGTGCGTGCGGCAACCAGCAGAAAGAAGGTAAAAAGCCGGCGGCGGAGAGCGGTGGCGGTTCGATTCTGCCGTTTTCCCGTGAGTTCGAGGGCGTGCTCACCATGAAAACCACCATTCCCGAGGCGGGAACCACCGAGACGAGAATGTTTATTGCCAAGGAAGGGGTGCGTATGGAGAGCACTTCGAACATCAGGAATATGCCTGCGGGCATGCAGACGGTGATCGTTTCTCCCTCCAAAACGCCGAATCTTGTCTATATCGTGAATGAAGCCAACAAAACCTACACGGTCATCGATACCGACGAGATGAAAAAAGAGGTTGCCCAGGAGGGCTACTCCGATTTCTACAAGAATGCGAAAATCGAGAATCTCGGCCAGGAGACCGTCAACGGCTATTCCTGCACGCATGTCCGAGTGACCAACGGCGAGAACGTTTCGGATATGTGGGTGTCGAAGGATGTGCTCGACTATGCCACCTTCGCGAGGATGCAGAGCACGCGCGAAAAGGATATGCCGGAATTCGCCAAGCGGATGAAAGATGCCGGTTATGACGGTTTTCCGGTAAAGATGGTGCAGTCACCCTCCAACGTCACCACCGAACTGGTCAGTGTCGACAAAAAGGGGCTCGACGCATCGCTTTTCGAGGTGCCCGCAGGCTACACGAAAACCGAGTTGCCGACCATGAATTACGAAGCCTCTCCAAAACAGCGCGAAGAGGTGGAGGCGATGATGAAACAGATGAGGGAGAAGATGAAGGCGCAGCAGGGCCAGTAAGGGTTGCCGATGCCGGATTATGTAGAGCCCGATTGCTATCCAACAACCAACAATTTCGACACCATGAACCTCTATATCAACGATATCCCGTGCGAGGTTTCGGCGGGGCAGACTCTCGGCAAGGCCGCGAGACTTAATCACAGCCATGTGGGTTACGTATGCGGCGGGCATGGCATCTGTCAGGCCTGTTACGTGACGGTACAGGAAGGGGGCGACCAGCTCTCCTCGCTCTCCGATGTCGAGAAGGCATTCCTTTCCGAGCGTCAGATAGAGGCCGGAGGACGGCTTGCCTGTCAGGCTGCCATCATCGGAGAGGGCACAGTCAGGGTGATCTCGCGTCCCGAGGAGGTAAAGCGCCTGCTCTTTTCGAATCCTCCGGGACTGTTCGCTTACGGGGCCGAAATGGGGCGTGATGCGGCTTCAAGGATTGTGCCGGGAGTCGCCAACCTTGCCGGAAGGATACAGCGGGGCGAGCTTGGCGGTCCGGGAGCTCTGGGGGATGTACTCGAGTCAGCAGGCGCAGCAGTGCAGCTGGCTCTCAGCGAAGGGCCGAAAATGATACCGCTGAGGGAACAGTTCATGGCGCTGCTCGGTGCGTTGCCCGTCAAGGTGCCGTTCCTTGCGATGCCGAAGCCGGCAGCGAAACCCGAACGAATCTCCCTTACCGTCAGCGCAAAGGCTCCCGAACTGTTACAGGCAAATCCTGTTGCAGGGGAATCTTCCGGCGATTCTGCTCCGGATGTCGCTTCCTTCGAGGGTGTTCCGGAAGCTCATGCGATGAAGCTCATCAGGGCGGGAGTCAGGAACTTCGGCAGCCTGCTTGAAAAAGGGCGCGATCGTGCCGGGCGCAAATCGCTTGCCGCCTCGACCGGTCTGGAAGAGGAGGAGGTGCTGACGCTGGTGAATCGTGCCGATCTTGCAAGGATCAAGGGCATCGGTGCGGCATATTCGGAACTGCTCGAAGCTGCTGGCGTTGATACCGTACCCGAACTCGCACAGCGTAATCCCGGCAATCTGCATGCAAAAATCCAGGAAGTCAACTCCGGGCGCAATTTTGTCCAGCAGCTTCCTTCCCAGGTGCAGGTGAGGGAGTGGGTGGAGCAGGCAAAATCGCTTGCCCGCGTCGTGACCTACTGAAAAGGGCCTTTTTCCCGGTTTTTTTGAGCCCCCGCTGCAAACGGGGGCTTTTTTACATACCCGCCCGGTTTTCAGACAGTCGGGTTGATGCAGGCAGGATGTTCCGAAACCATAATGAATCGCTGCATCTCTGAAAAGGTATTGCGCGTTCCGCTTTCTCTCAGGCCGCTCATGATTTTTTCAGAGATGACCTTCTGAGACAAAAAATTTTTATTCAGACGAATCAGGAATAAATCGGAATGCGAGATCATTTCGTCTTGCCTGTTGCATTAATCGCTTTTTTAAGGCAGTTTCATGGCATAAGCCAATGTGAATGATTTACTGAACATGGAGACAACGGTACTGCTCTGGATCGCGTCAGCACTGCTCATCGTTACCGGTTTTGCAGGTCTTGTCGTGCCTGCCTTGCCTGGTATCGTGCTGATTTTTGCCGGTTTCGTAACGGCAGCCTGGGCGGAGGGGTTCGTCTATGTCGGATGGGGCGCCATAACGGCGCTTGCGCTGCTTTGTGTTGTGGCTTACCTGTTCGATGCGGTAGCCGGAGTTGTGGGTGCCAGGCGTTTCGGTGCCGGCCGGTACGGTCTTCTCGGCGCGGCAGCAGGAAGTGTCATCGGACTTTTTCTCGGATTGCCGGGACTTGTTGCCGGTCCTTTTCTCGGGGCGGTCGCAGGTGAGCTGTTTGCACGCAGGGATCTCCGTACAGCAGGTTTTGCAGGTCTGGGCGCGTGGCTTGGTCTCGTGGCTGGAGCGGCAGTGAAAATCGCTCTTGCATTTGCCATGGCTGGTGTGTTTGTATTTGCACGTTTTTTCTGAGTTTACGTCATTATCGCAGGAGTTCGCCGATTCAGGAAGGAAAGAACGCTTAACCATAAACAGGATCGAGCAATGGAAGAGAAAAACAGGGAAGCGGGACAGCGGGTCATCGTGACCGATATCCGCATGCCGTTCTGGTCGATGGTCGTTTTCATGATCAAATGGGTCTTTGCCAGCATTCCGGCAATGATCGTACTGTCGCTGGTCATGACGATTCTGATGCTTGCCGTTATGGCCCTGACCGGTTCGGTGTGGAACATGCAGGGGATGTTCGAGCATGGCGGTCCATCGTTCTGAGCCGATTTTTCAAGAAATCTTTACTTTTCGATGCAATGAGTCTCACTCTCGGCACCCGGCACGGGTGCGTGATGCAGTCGGAAATCCGCACCATGTCGATTGCCTGCGCCAAGGCGGGAGGCATAAACCTTTCCCAGGGTGTGTGCGATACGCCGGTTCCCGAAGGGGTGGTCGAATGTACTGCCGAAGCTATCAGAAACGGGTTCAATACCTATACCCATTTCGCAGGTCTGGGTATGCTTCGTCAATCAATCGCCTCCAAGCAGAAGCGGTTCACCGGTCTCGATGCCGATCCTGAAAACGAAATCATCGTGAGTGCCGGTGCGACGGGAGCCATGTATTGCGCTTTCCAGGCGTTGCTCAGTCCGGGAGACGAAGTGATCGTGTTTGAACCCTTCTACGGATACCATGTCAGCACGCTTGCGGCCGCCGAGGTGGTTCCGGTTTATGTGCCGCTCACCCTGCCCGGGTGGACCTTCACGGCGCATGATCTCGAATGTGCCGTGACCCCGAAAACCAGGGGCATCATCCTGAACACTCCGGCAAATCCTTCCGGCAAGGTGTTCAGCCGCACGGAGATGGAAGTGATTGCAGGTTTTGCCGAACAATACGATCTTTTCGTGTTTACCGACGAGATCTACGAGCATTTCGTCTATGGGGGAAACATGCACTGCTCTTTCGGTTCTCTGCCCGGCATGAAAGCCCGCACCATTACGGTTTCGGGATTTTCGAAAACATTCAGTATTACCGGCTGGCGGCTTGGTTACGCAATCTGTGACGCGCGGTGGGCCCAGGCGATCGGCTCTTTCAACGATCTTGTCTACGTCTGCGCTCCAGCGCCCCTGCAGGCAGGAGTTGCCGAAGGCATGCGGATGCTCGATGACAGCTACTATCGTCATCTCTCCTCAGAGTACCGGAACAAGCGCGACCGGTTCTGCGACGCCCTTGCAGATGCAGGGCTCTGTCCGCATGTGCCGGAAGGAGCTTACTACGTGCTTGCCGATACCGGGAACCTTCCCGGAGACTCCGCCTCACGGCGGGCCATGTACATTCTTGAAAAAACAGGTGTGGCAAGCGTGCCCGGCAGCGCCTTTTTCAGCGGCGGCCGGGGAGAAAATCTTGTGCGCTTCTGTTTTGCCAAGGACGATGCGGTTCTCGATGAGGCATGCAGCCGTTTATCCCGGCTACGGCGCACGGGGTGATGTTTTCTTTCCATTTGGGGAACATCCCGGAAGAGATCTCTTGTTACATGGACAAAGGGAGGAGAACCTCTGTGCTCTCAATTCTTCAGACAAAAAGGAGCGGGAATGCGACGTGTTGTTTCTTTTTTTATCGTGGTGCTGGCGGTCTTTCTTGGCGGTTGCATCAGGGTCAGTACGCATATCACGGTCATGAAGAACGGGTCAGGCACGGTTACCGAGCGCGTGCTGATGAACACCCCTTTGCTGAAGGCCATTGCAACCAGCTCCAAAGAAGGGGAGAATCGTGCTCCGGGGTCGATGCCCGACAGGAAGTCGCTGGAGAAGAATGCCAAGGATATGGGAGAGGGCGTCAGGCTGAAGAGCGTGCGGAAATACATCGAGGGCGGATTCGAGGGTTACGAGGCGAAGTATCACTTCAGGGATATCACAAAGGTCAGGGTTTCCGGCACTCCTGACGATAAGGCATCGGTGGATTCGCTCCGTGCAGGCAGCATCTCCCCTTCGCGGAAGGAGCGGATCTCTTTCAGGTTTTCCGGAGGAGAGCCGTCGCAGCTGGTGATCGTTTTGCCTGCAGAAAATGCCGTCCTGGGTTCCCCGAAACCCGCCGATACTCCGAAGCAGCCCCCGACCGCGGAACAGCAGAAGCTATCGCTTGCAATCATGCGGGAATTTTTCAGGGGTACCCGCATCACGCTTGCGGTCGAGGTAGGCGGCACTATCGTAAGGACTGACGCGGCATGCCGCGAGGGTTCGCAGATCATCCTGGCCGATGTGGATTTCGACCGGGTACTTGAAGCCGGAGACGACAAGACGCTCTTGAATCTCTCCGGCTACGGGTCTTCACCCGACATACCCAAGGAGATGCTGAACCGTGTTCCCGGAATGAAGGGAGAGTCGAAGCGCGAGGTTAACGTTGTGTTTCAGTGACGGCAGGAATAATTTACACATCAGGGGAGGCATGCCATGAACATTTCCGAGAATACCGAAGTGCAGTGTCCCTACTGCGGCGCGATGTTCATCATTACCGTGGATTTGCTGCAGGGGTTGCAGGAATTTGTGGAAGACTGCTCGATCTGCTGCAGACCGGTTTCTGTTGTGGTGAGGGTTGAAGACGACGGGATCATCCGCGCGGAAACTCACGGGAACGACGAATAAAAAAAGCCGGAACCGAAGCTGTAAGCCGAATTCTGTGAATCACCTCCGTGGATGGTGAAACTGCAGCCATTTATCTGGTGCGGCTTACCCGAAAACTCTCCCGTTGAGGGAATTGAACGGGCCGCTCTCTTTCTCCAGGGGAGAAAAGCTTTCCTATTTAGCCTTGCTTCGGGGAGGTTTGCCAGGCATATCCCGTTACCGGAATATCCGGTGGTCTCTTACACCGCCGTTTCACCCTTACTCCGGTTGCCCGGAGCGGTCTGTTCTCTGTTGCACTGTCTGTGACGGCAGGTTTTCCCCGCCATCCCCGGGCTTGATTGCAAAAGGTTACGGTTTGCACCGTCATCTTCCACTTCTCGACCGGCACCCTGCCCTGTGAAGTTCGGACTTTCCTCTGCATAACCCGAAGTTATACAGCGGCTGCACACTTGCGATTCCAGCTTATCAAGGAACACAGAAGCGCCTGTAAAAAGTTCAGGTGCTCGGCAATGCGTTTGTTTCATACCAGGCACACCGGCCCTGTGCGTCAGGACTGATGAGTCTTGCAGGGCAGTCTCATTGCTCGGCTTCCTCGAACAGCCGTTCATGCACGACGATCCTGCCGCAGGATTCACACAGGTAGAATCCGCCCTGCACGATCATGGTGTGCCGGTTTGTGGGCACTCTGGTGTTGCAGCCGGAACATGCATTACGGTTCAGTTTAACAACGGCGTTATGGATGATGCCGCTTCTGAGATGATCATATTTGTCAAGCAGCCGTTTCGCCTCTTTCTCGATGATTTCCCGCTGCTCATCGATTTTCCGGTTCAGGTCCTCCACTTCATCTGCGGTTTCCACCACGATGCTCTCCAGCTCCTCTTTTTTCTGGTCAACCTGCCTGTTCAGGTCTTCGAGCTGCTGCTGCAGCACGTCGTCGGGCATCATATCCTCGGTCATCTCGTCGTAACGGTTCTCGTCGATGAGCTGGCGGCCTTTCTGCTGTATCTCAAGGCTGCGCTGTTCTGCATGGGCGATGTCCTGAAGCTGTATCTCGGCCTGGGCGATCTCTTTTTCTTCGTACTCTATCTGTTTGGAAAGTGCGTCGTACTCCTTGTTGTTGCGCGCAAGGGTCTGTTTTTCCTTGAAGCTCTTGATCTTGCCGCGGCAATCACTGATGGTTTCGTTGAGACGCTGGCGGAGTTTCAGGTGATCTTCGGCTACTTTTTTCCTGGCCTCGATCTGTCGTCCGGTGAAGGCAAGGTCTTCCTCGAGGGCGTTGATTTCTTCCGGTAAACCTTTCTGAAGGCTGATAATGTTCTCGATCTGGTTGTCAAGGTGCTGAAGCCTGACAAGAAGGTTGATTTTTGTATGATCCACTATTGCCTTGGTTTTGTATTATTAAAGCATAAAAAAAGCACCTTCTCCCGAAAGGTGCATACCTTGATTAAGCTCTATGTCGTTGGCCGGCTGAATTGTTCTCTGCGGTACGGTTGTCTGCCGTGATCTGCATCTTGCGGTAGAAGAATTTTGGTGCCCGAAAGGAGATTCGAACTCCTACACCTCGCGGCGCTCGTCCCTGAAACGAGTGCGTCTACCAGTTCCGCCATTCGGGCATTGCAGAGTTATAACCAGACCAGAATACAATTAACTCTTTTTTGACCTAATGTCAAAAACCAAAGTTATTTAATCTCCTTGTGCAGGGTGTGGCGCTGCAGGTTGGGATTGTACTTTTTCAGAATGAGACGGTCAGTGGTGTTCTTCTTGTTTTTGGTTGTGGTGTACCGTGAAACAGGCTTGCCTTCCTTTTTCGCCTCGGTGCACTCAAGTGTGATGATAATTCTGTTTTCTTTTCCTTTTGCCATCAGAACCTCTGTAGTGTAATAGTGAGTTAAGAGGCATGAATATAAGGCCCCGGGAGTGAATTTGCAAGTATCCGGTTTTTTGTTTCGCTTCTTTACCGAGAAACACTATACTGTAGGCCTTTGCATCTACGATAACCATACCAGTAGAATCCGTGAGCGAACGTACCGTTTTTCATTATATGGACAATGTTCTCCTGTGCGAGAATGTCCGGTTCGATGAACTTGCCGAAACCTACGGAACGCCTCTGTTCGTTACCTCGAAGAGGAGCCTCGTGGAGAGCAGCCGGGAGTTCGAGGAGGCATTTGCCGCTCTTCCGCATCTCACCTGTTATTCGGTCAAGGCGAATTTCAATCTCAGCGTCATCCGTACTTTTGCGGAGAAGGGATACGGATGCGATGTCAATTCGGGCGGTGAGCTTTTCCGCGCGCTCAAGGCTGGGGTTGAGGCAGGGAAGATCATTTTTGCCGGTGTAGGCAAGAGAGCCGATGAGATAGCCTATGCGCTTGATGCCGGAGTGCTCATGCTGAAGGTGGAATCCCTTTCGGAGCTTCGCGCCATCGATCGCATTGCAGGCGACAAAGGGGTGGTGGCTCCTGTTGCGCTGAGAATCAATCCCAACGTTACCGCAGAAACCCATCCCTATATCACGACCGGCGACAGCAAGGAGAAATTCGGCATCGACGAGGCGGGCCTCGAAGAGGCGTTCTCGATGCTGCGTTCCCTCCGGCATGTCCGGCTTGTCGCTCTCGACATGCATATCGGTTCCCAGATTTTCGATCCGGAATACTATGTTGCCGCGACCACTGTGCTGCTTGATATTTTCGAAACCGCAAGGAGCCTTGGCTTTTCAATAGACTATCTCGATATCGGAGGCGGATTTCCCGTAACCTACGACGCACGAAAACCTGCCACCCCGATCGGGCATTTTGCCGACAAGCTCGTGCCGCTGCTTGCACCCTCAGGCGTGAAGGTGATTTTCGAGCCTGGCCGTTTTCTTGTGGCGAACGCATCTGTTCTGCTTACGAGGCTTCTTTACAGAAAGCGCAACCATACCGGAAAGCAGTTTTTCATCGTTGACGCCGGCCTCACGGAACTGATCCGTCCAGCGCTTTACCAGTCGCATCATGAAGTGCTTTCCGTCATCCGCCACGATGCCACCGTTGTAGCCGACATTGTCGGGCCGATCTGCGAGTCGAGCGACTTTTTCGCCCGGCAGCGCACCATCGACGATGCTGCGGAAGGGGAGTTGCTGGCCGTCATGTCGTCAGGAGCCTATGCGGCCGTGATGGGCAGCAACTATAACGGACGACTGCGTCCTGCCGAGGTGATGGTTGAGGGGAGCGAAGTGAGGGTGATTCGCAGGCGGGAGACCTTCGGGCAGCTTGTGGAGAACGAGACCCCCTAGGGCCGTTCCGCGTCAACTTCTCTTGCCGGAGCGGGGGCTTTTTACCTTTTATCGATGGCTTCGAAGATTTTCATGGTGGCGTCGGCAAGGTTCAGGGTGTAGAAATGGATGCCCCTGACCTGTCGGTCGATCAGCTCCTGAACCTGGGCGGTAGCCCAATCTATGCCTATTTTCGCCACGTCGCCGTCATTTGCGGCTCCGAGCACCTGTTTCAGGAGCCGGGAGGGAATGCGTGCTCCCAGAGCCAGTTCGGACATCCTGATCATGCCTTTTTTTGTGGTGACCGGCATGATGCCGGCGATGACCGGCACATCGATGCCCGCTATCCGGCAGCGTTCAACGAAATCGAAGTAGTCCCGGTTGTCGAAAAAGAGCTGGGTTACGATGTAGTCGGCACCGGCATCAACCTTTTCCTTCAGGTACTCGATCTCTTTCAGGCGGTTCGGGGTTTCCGGATGTCCTTCTGGAAAACCTGCAACACCGACACCGATGGCGGGAAAGTTCTTTTTGATGAATCGCACCAGATCGACGGCGTGCGGAAAGTCCTTGATGGCTTCGGCAAGCGTGGCGGTTCCGGCGGGCTTGTCGCCCCTGAGGGCCAGCACGTTGGTGATGCCGTGTTCGAGATAGTGCTCGAGTATTGACGAGGTTTCATTCCTGTCCGAACAGATACAGGTCAGGTGCGATACCACGGTCAGTCCGGTTTCCTTCTGTATTTTCGTAACGAGATCATGGGTTCTCGAACGGGTCGAGCCTCCGGCGCCATAGGTTACACTCACGTAGGAGGGTTGCAGGTGGTTCAGGTTCGCGATGGTCTCGAACAGCGTTTCCCATTCTTCGTCTCTTTTCGGAGGAAAGAATTCAAAGCTGAAGACTGGTTCATGGGCGGCACTCAGGATCTCTCGGACAAGCATGAAGAAAATGCGCGTTTACGGGTTTTTCAAAAGAAAAGAATATACAAAAACAATGATTTGCTTAAGTTAATTAATTAAGCCCTGGTTCTCCATTGCGGCATCTTTTAGCCCCATATCCCGCCCTGCGACTCCTGCTGTTCGTGGTGGGGGGAATTCTTGCCGGAACGGCATCGCTGACGCCGCTCGATACCTTGCTGTTTTTTTCCCTTCTGTTTTCCGTATTGCTTGCCTGCGCTCTGGGTTTCGAGTTTTTCCAAAGAAAAGCAAATCCCTTTCCGCATGCGGTAACATCGGTTGTGTATCTGCTGTTCGTTTTCAGCGCGTTTGCCGCCGGCAGCCATTACCGGTTCAATACCGTGCCCGAACACACGCTTCTCGACTACACCGGCAACCCCGTACTGCTTTACGGCAGGGTAGACGGCAGACCTTCGCGCTACGAAAAAGGGGTGGGCTGGACGCTCGAAGCGCAGGAGGTGTTTTTCAGGGGCAGGTCGGTAGAGCTTGCCGATCGTGCGAGGATATTCATGCGGAACGGGTCTGGCGGGCTTTCCGTGGAGCTTCATAACGGCGATATGGTGCGCGTCAAAGGCATGCTGCAGCTTATACCCGAAGCCGCAAACAGGGGAGAGTTCGATCCCCGCCGTTACGCCAGGATGCATGGCACCCATGTTCAGCTTTTCTGTGCAGGGCCATGGCATATGGAGCGTACCGGCAAAACCGATCTCAATTTCTTCGAGCGGTTTGTGGTTGCTCCGGTTTACGACTACATTGTCGCAACGGTCGACAGCCTGGTTCCTGAAGGCGGAGAGCGCAAGCTGGTCAGGGGGGTGCTGCTCGGCGAACGGGAGGTGCTCGACCGGGAGGTTTTCGAGGCCTTCAAGACAACCGGCACCGCACATGTGCTTGCCGTTTCGGGTCTCAATGTCGGTTTGCTTGCACTCGGTATCCATGTGTTGCTGCAACGTTTCAAGGTTACCACGGCGGGCCGGTGGTTCGCGTTTGCGCTGATCGCCGTGGTGCTTCTGGTATTCAGTTATGTTACAGGGAACTCACCTTCGGTGAAGCGCGCGGCGATCATGTCGATGGTGCTGTTCGGAGGTGAAACCCTCGGCAGAAGGGCTTACGGGGTGAACTCGCTTGCCGTTTCCGACATCCTGATCCTGCTTTTCGATCCCTTCGACCTGTTCAATCCCGGCTTTCTCATGACCAATGCTGCGGTGCTCGCCATTCTGCTGGTCTATCCGCTGCTCTACCCTCCAGGGCATAAGGAAAAGTCTCTCCTCCGTGCCGCCCTGCGGTTCCTGTCCGGCAGTTTTTTTGTGAGCCTTGCCGCCATAATCGGAGTCTCGCCGGTGATTGCATACTATTTTGGCACCTTTTCCGTGATCAGTCTTGCGGCGAATCTGCCGGTGGTGTTTTTTTCAACGGTGATGATGTACTCCCTCATGCCGATGCTGTTCTTCAACCTGTTTGCCGGATATCTCGCCGGATTTTTCGCCACGAGCAGCTGGTTCCTGGCCCGTCTCACGCTTGAATCGGCGCTTTTTTTCAGCAAGGTGCCGTTCGCCTCCGTTTCCCTCAGGCCCGATCTTGTCGAAGTATCGTCCTACTATCTCCTCGTGGTCGTTGCCACCGTGTTTTTCAGGCGAAGAGCCTGGGGAAAGCTTGCCATTGCTTTGCTTGTCGGCCTGAATGTGTTTGTATGGTATGGCATGGCGAAACCTGCCGAGCGGGGAAGGGGGCTTGTTACGGTGAATCTCGGCAGGAACCTTTCCCTGCTCTACGCCACAGGGAGCGAAACCGTGATCGTCGATGGAGGCCGGAACGCTCGGGACGCTGAGCGCATCATGCACCAGATCGGCGAGTACCGGTTTCCCCCGCCTGTCGCCGCGGTGCAGTTCTTCTCGAAGGACTCCCTGCTCTCGACGCTTCCGGTTCCGAAACGCATGATGCAGCATGAAAAGCGGCTTGCGCTCTCCTCGATGGTTATCGGGAGGCCCATGGAGAAGGTCCTTTCAATCCGTACCCGGGAACGTTCCCTGCTTTACCTTTCGGGGACAAGCCGTTTGCGCGAGGAGCCGGCATGGAAAGCCGATGTGGTTATTCTCGCGGTGTACCGCTTCCGGGAAAAACAGCAGCGGCAGATCGAAAGCTGGCTCGGTTACGTGAAGCCGAAGCGCTGCATCCTGCTGGCAGGCTCCTTTCTCACGCAGCAGGACAAAGCTGCGCTGTACCGTTTCGCCACCCGTCGCCCGGATACAGAAATCCGCGAACCCGACCGTCAGATCGTGATTCCGTAGCAACCAACGGGAGGAGACAATGAAAAAATCATTATGACAGGGTTGATTCTTCTGATGTCCGGTTGAGCTCCGTACATACACGACAGGGATGGCAGCCGGGATGAAAACTACAGGAGGGAGCGTGCCGATACCCTTTCCGGCAAAAGAGTTAAATGTTTTTTGCTATATTTTTTAAACCCCAGATCAAGCAAAATCAATAAAACCTGTTATTCCGGAATCGGAAAACCAAGGGGCTTGTTGTCCGGAATCAACAGCAAAAAGAGTATTCTGATAATGCATCGTCAAGAACCTGTTTTCAGTAATTTCATTCTCATGGTCACCGAAGAGTGTAACCTGCGGTGCGATTACTGTTACATGGTATCCAATCCGCAACGGATTGGTGAAGATGTGATCGCGAAATCCTTGGATTTCATGTTTGGCCAAACGTGTGAAAATAACGAAACTTTGCCGTTGTCACTTTGTTTTTTTGGCGGTGAGCCTCTTATGGTGCCAGAAGTCATCGAAGATATATGTTTTCGGGTACTTGAACGGGCGAAAGTCGAAAATCGTGAAATCCGTTTTTCCATGACCTCAAACGGTACACTTATTGACCAGACACGGGCAGAACTCATCAAACTTTTTCGGATAAAGGTCAATCTCAGCATTGATGGTGCCGGGGAAGCCCAGGATCGCCACCGGAAACAAACCGACGGTCGAGGCTCTTTCAGGCTTATCGAGAATAATATTGACCTTATCAGGAGTTTACCGTATGTCTCAGTGAGACTGACTGTATCTCCCGATACTGCCCCTTTGCTCTCTCATTCGGTGCACTGGCTTCTTGATAACGGCTTCGAAAGTATCTTTTTTTCTCCTGTTGTTGAGGCAAACTGGTCTGCATACAGCCTCTCGGCACTCTATGATGCATACAAGGATTTGCATGCATTTCAGAAGCAGAACTCCCGGAAAAAAGCAAAGATTAAAAATCTTGCAAGGGACTTCGACCGCTTACGGAAAGGGCATTCAAGGCATTATGGTTGTGGTGCTTCGCGAAATCTCGTGGCTATTGATGCCAGCGGCAATCTTTATCCATGTCAGCGATTCTTCGGATATTTCGGAAAAAGTCAGGAGTCCCGTATCGGGACTGTATTTGATGGTATCGACCCGCCAAGCAGGGCCAAGTATATGTCGTACAGCAGACTGGAGAATTCGGAGACATGCGGATCGGGTATTTATGCTGAGGGCACAGAAAGCCGACTACAGCATTGCGGCAACTGTCTGCTTTTTCCTGTTTGCCATGCAGGGTGCATGGCAGTGAATGCGGTAACAACCGGAAGTCCGGTAAAGGCTTCTCCAGTGAACCGCTTGCTCGCTCAGGTTGCGGCATCGGCTTGTCTTACGGTTTTTGGTGACTTACAGGATTATGAAAACACCGGACGTATATTGGCCAGTGAAAACTAAAAGGATAAAATCATGAACGAAAATAATTCAAACTTACAATCCCTGACAGAGAATGCATCGGTTATTCTTTTTGATCTTGAGAGAATAAACGGGAGAGCTTTTAATGTCTCGGCAGGACAGTTGGAGGCTTTTCGCATGCAGGCCGGTCTTGCTGCACCTCGAGCTGATGCTTGTACTCTTTGCGATGTTCCCAATGACACATGCAACAGCTGTGACGCTTCGGACTGGCTCAATCCGCCGACGCCATGTGTGACCTGTGATGAAGGCGACCAGGTCTGCACGTATTGTGATGCGCCGAAAGACAGTTGCGATAACTGTGACGCGATGGACGGAGATTGCGGTACAGGCAAGGATGCCTGTATGACTTGCGATGAAGGAGATGCTGATTGCGCTCCGGTGGATATTCGCTGATTAATTTTGTCTTGTGATTGCAGGGAAATCAAATTCATGCTTCTCTGCCGTCACTTTATTCCCATCAGCCAGCTTCTGGCCGATTCGGTGTCGGTGAACATGCCGAGGATGAGGCCGCGGCTGACGACGATGTTTTCGAAGAAGCGAGCATCGGCAATGAAAGCCGGATTGCAGGCGATTGCGATTCCTGCGACTTTCTTCGCAAAGCACACGGGGAGCCCCGAGCCGGAGTGCTGCCTTGATGATTTTTGCAGCATAGGCTTCGACCTCTTCAAGGTTTTCGTCGAAACCCGATGCCTTTATGAAAAAGGTGTTCCCGTCGATTCTCGATACGAATTGAAAACTCGTGGAGCTTCGCTCGGCAGGCTCGCTGCCATATTTTCCTGCCTACCCGTTCTCGTTTCCGCCGGTAAAAAGGTTGTTGACGACCAGCTTGTCGATGATTCTGGCGATCTCGGGCGACAGGCCGGCCGGATTCAGGCGGCTGATGACCTGGGCGAGAGTATAGAGCTTGCCTTCGAGCGGCAGGAACTTGTTGACAACCACCACGTTGTCTTCCCTCAGGCGGCACTCGCCGCCGAGGAAGTTTCCTTTTTCGTAACGCAGTGTGTAGCCGAGTTTCTTCACCGTGTTTTCGAGCAGGACGAGCTGAGCGGTTTTTTTCATGGGGCCGGCAGGGTTGGTTTTCAGCTCCGGTGAAGCAGGAGGTACTTCAGGATGGGTGCGGCGTGAAGCGACTGGAGCATTTCTCCGCCGAGGACGATCTTTTCCAGTTCGTCGAGGCCAACGAGGTGCACGGAAATCTCTTCGGTCGCGTCGAGCCGCTGCTTGTCCAACTGCCGGACATCTTCTGCAAGAAAGGTGCAGGTCAGGTTGTTCTGCAGCGCAGGGTTTGCCGAGAGCTCCATCCAGGGTTTCCAGGTGCCGCCTCCGAAGCCGGTTTCCTCGAGCAGTTCCCTCTGAGCTGCCTCAAGCAGGGATTCCCCGGGTTTGTCATGCACTCCTGCGGGAAGTTCCCAGTGCACCTTTCCGATTCCATGCCGGTACTGGCGGATCAGGAGTGCCTGACGGCTCCGCGTCATTGCCAGCACATTGATCCAGGGAGGAAATTCCCAGACGTAGTAGTCGTCAATGATCCTGCCGTTTGGAAGAAGGACCCTGTCCTGGCGCATGGTGAGCCACGTACGGCGGTACAGGTACTCGGTGCCGAGTGTGGACCATATGCCGGGTTCCTGCTGGTCACTCTTCATGACTGACCCCGCATTCTCGGATCCAGCGCGTCTCGGACGCCATCGCCGATCAGGTTGAAGCAGACCACCGTGGTGAGAATGGCAATGCCGGGAAACGTGGATATCCACCAGTGGTTCAGGAGGCTGTCACGTCCCTCGTTGATGATGTTGCCCCAGCTTGGCGTGGGTGGCTGCACGCCGAGACCGAGAAACGAAAGTCCGGCTTCGGTGAGGATAATGCTTCCGATCCTGAGGGTTGCGGCGATGATGACCGGCGTAAGGGTATTTGGTGCAAGGTGGCGGAAAATGATCCGCATGTTCGACAATCCGAGCGCTTTGGCCGCCAGGATGAACTCCTGCTCCTTGAGCGAGAGTACCTGGCTTCTGACAATGCGTGATACGCCCATCCATCCGGTAAAGGAGAGCGTGATGACGATCAGGTAGATCGAGTTGCCGAATGCCGCGATGATGATGAGGATCAGGAACAGGGCAGGAAATGCGATCAGCACATCGACAATCCTCATCAGCACGGCATCGATCCATCCTCCGAAGTAGCCGGATGAAATACCGATGATCGTTCCCAGTGTTACCGAGATCAGCACTACCAGAAAGCCGATGGAAAGCGAGATACGGGAGCCGTAGATCACCCGGCTGAGAATGTCGCGTCCGTACTGGTCGGTGCCCAGCACGAAGGTTCGGGTGACGGCTGCACTCTTTCCCGCAGGGTCGGCAAGCTCCGTGCTCGGCATGGATCGTTCACGTATGCCTTGCCGGTAGAAAACCGTGCCTTTTTCGATGCGGTAGCTGTCTATGAATTTCAGCGCATGGGGTTCGTTGCGTGTTTTCAGGGTCCGGAGATCGCCGATCAGGGACCCGGAGAGTCGGTCCTGGATTCCGGTTGCTGATTCGGCCTGTAATGCCTGTATTTTCGGTTGTTCAAGCACCAGGGCCTGCAGGCGGGTCAGAGGCGGCTTGTAGGCGGTGACCAGGAAGTCCTGCTGGTCGTAGGGGCTGAATGGCGCAAGCAGCGGAGCGAGAAATGCTATGGAGTAAAGCACGAAAACGATTACCGAAGCGGCCTGGGCTATGGTGTTGCGCATGAAGGCCTGCAGACTGATGCTTCCAAGGCTTGATGCATGAAGGTTTTTAGCGGTTTTCTGGCTTGATGACCGTCCTGAAACAGATACAAGAACGAGCGGAACGGCGACCAGCGCAATGGAGGCAACCCAGAACTCGACGATATCCATGCTGAAAACTTCCCCGAGCTTGCCTGGCGATAGGAAAAGCAGTGCCGCTGCGGAGGCAAGTGAGCGGTAACTGATGAGCACCAGATCCCATTGCAGGGCAAGGATCAGTATGTAGGCGACAAAGGAAAGCAGCAGAAAAAGACCATGTCCGGTTCTTTTCCGGCGGAGAAGAGCCATTCCGGGGATGAAATTGAGAAGCGGCAATGCTCGGTATCGGTTTAATGGTTCTGATAATCCAATTGTCAATATTGTTTCAATTACCGGAAAAAACAATACATGCGAGGGTAAAACAGGGAGGGCAACAAAAAAAGCAGCTTTCCGGAAACGGAAAGCTGCTTTTCATATGCAGGAAATCGTTTTTCCATCGGGCCGACCCCGCAGGGCATCAGGCTTCGGCAGCCGCTTCTGCTCCTGACTCGGCTTCCTTCCTCGGAGCGATGACCACAACCACCGGAGTATCCGGTTCATCCATGAGGGTGAGGCCCGGATAGGCGTTCATCGGGATCTCCTTGACGTGGATGGTATGGCCGATCTCAAGAGTGGTGACGTCGATGGTAATGTGATCGGGCATGTCGGCAGGCTGGCCCTTGATGGTCAGTGCGTGCCGCAGAATCTGCAGTTTTCCGCCTTTCTCGACACCGGTCGCTTGCCCGCTTACCGCTACAGGCACATCCATTTCGACGACTTCATCAGCCGCAAAAAGCTGGAAGTCGGTGTGGATGATGCGGTCGGTAACCGGATCGAACTGGACATCCTTGATGAAGGAGCGCATTGTCCTGCCGTCAGGAAACTGCAGGTCGATGATGTGTGATTCAGCTGAATGCACGAGTTTGTTCAGGGTGATTTCGTTGACGCCCACCGCGACGGTTTCTTCACCTTTATGATAGATAATGGCAGGAACGATGCCGCTTTTGCGCAGTTTTGAGGCTCCGTTTTTACTTATCCGGCGAGGTTCTACCCCTAATGCAATTGTTTCCATGCTCTTCCCTTATCTCTTTTCTGCTTGTGAGTTTAATGATTGTTCGTGATTTTTTGACTGATATTCTTGCTGTCGAAAAGGCAGCTCACCGAATCGTCTTCGTAGATGCGTTTGATGGCTTCACCAAACAGGCCGCTGACCGAAACGGTTTCAATTTTCGGAGAGTAGTCATGGCCGGTCACGACCGAGTCGGTGACAATGACCTTTTCAATCACCGAGGCGTTGAGACGCTCGATGGCCGGTCCTGAGAGGATCGGGTGTGTCGCTGCGGCATAGACCTTGAGGCCGCCGGCCTCCCTGATGGCTTTGGCTGCATTGACCAGCGTGCCGGCAGTGTCGATCATGTCGTCCACCAGCAGCACGTTTCTTCCGTTCACATCGCCGATAATGTTCATCACCTCGGCCACGTTTGCTTTCGGTCGCCGTTTGTCAACAATGACGAGGTCCGTGCCGAGTTCTTCGGCGAACTTCCGGGCGAGCTTGACGCCGCCCACGTCCGGGGAAGCGACGACAAGGTTGTCGCGGAACTCCCGGTGGCGGATATGGTCGATGAGCACGACGCTCGAATAGAGATGGTCGAACGGAATATCAAAAAAGCCCTGTATCTGTGGGGCGTGAAGGTCCATGGTCAGGATGCGGTTTGCACCGGCTTCGGTCAGGAGATTAGCAACAAGCTTGGCGGTGATGGCGACTCTCGGCTTGTCCTTTCTGTCCTGTCGTGCGTAACCGTAGTAAGGGATAACTGCCGTAATTCTTGCTGCGGAGGAACGCCGGGCGGCGTCGATCATGATCAGCAGTTCCATGAGGCTGTCTGCCGGAGGATTGGTGGACTGGATGATGAACATGTCCGAACCTCTGATCGACTCGAAATAGTTGACGGAAATCTCCCCGTCGGAAAAATTTTCAACTTTTGCATTGCAGAGCGGCATGCCGAGATAATGCGCAATTTTTTCTGCTATTGCCGGGTTGCTGCGACCTGCGAAGATTTTGATTGGTTTTGCCATTGCGTCCTGCATTTTCAGATGAAACGGGTTATATTATGGCAGTATTTCTGATCCCCTGGGCGGTTGATCCTTTTTTCCCTTGCCGGAATCAATGCAATCAGAACTTTAAATATAATGAAAAAGGCAGAAAAGTTAATTAATTTTTTCCTCTTTCAAAGGAGTTTTTATCTCTTTATAAAATATGCTGATTAGCGAAATAAGGGATTATCTTGAACGGTTTTTCGGAAACGTTGAACTGTATGGTGCGAGCGGCGTCGTCATTACCGGACCAGCAAAAATCGAAGAAGCCTCGGAAGGGCATGTTTCATTCGTTTCCAACGAGAAGTATCTCAGGTATCTCGAAGCAACAAAAGCTTCTCTGGTTATTGTAGGCAGTTCTGTCGGTATCGGGGAGTACCGTACAGGCACCTCGTTTATCAGGGTGAGCGATCCTTACACCGCATTCATGCTGCTGCTGCAGAAATTTGCCGGACCGAGAGTGATTGCCGAACCGGGCATCGCTCCGACAGCCGTAATCGGCAAGGGAGTGAGGATCGGCAGGGGGGTCTCGATCGGTGAATACGCGGTTATCGGTGACGGATGTTCTGTCGGCGACCATTCGGTGATCGGTTCCCATTCGGTGCTGCTGCGCGATGTTTGTGTGGGTTCCGATACGACGGTCTTTCCTCGCGTGACCTGTTACGAAGGGACAATCATCGGCAGCAGGGTCACCATTCATTCCGGCAGCGTTCTTGGTTCGGACGGTTTCGGTTTCGCTCCGCAGGAGGATGGTTCGTACCTGAAAATCCCGCAGCTCGGTGTCGTTGAAATCGGTGACGATTGCGAAATCGGCGCCAACACCACCATTGATCGTGCCACCATGGGCAGAACCGTGATAGGCAAGGGGGTGAAGATCGACAATCTTGTCCAGATCGCCCACAACTGCCGGATCGGTGATCATACCGTCATTGCAGCCCAGGCCGGGATTTCCGGCAGTGTGACGGTGGGTAGGTACTGTATGATCGGCGGACAAGCAGGGTTTGCCGGTCATCTCGAACTTGCCGATCGTATCCAGGTGGCCGCAAAATCAGGTCTTTCCAAGTCATTTTCCGATGCAGGCATTACATTGCGGGGCACTCCGGCTCAACCCATGCGCGATCAGTTGAAGCAAGAGGCGCTGGTGAGAGGTCTCGGTTCGATGAAAGAGCGTCTTGAGATGCTTGAAGCCGAGCTTCGTCGCATAAGGCAGGGCTGAACACGGCGCGCATTCCGGCTGCATTGATCCTGTTTGCTTCCTGAGCGGTTGGTTTGTTTTTCCGCTCAGGAAGTTTTCCCGTTCATGACAGGTTTCTGGGTACCTGCGAGGAGTGGTGGTGCACGATGGGGCGTTCGCTGGCGATATCGATTACGAAGCTGAATCTGGAGGGAAAACTCAGCAGCACCTGATCGACCTCGAATTCAAAGGAGTAAATGCCGCTCAGGGTATGAAGGTTTTCGCTCAGGGGCTGTTTTCTCAGGGCCTTGTTATGCAGCCTTACGCCAAGGCCGTCTCTTGTGGCAAGCTGCTCGAAATAACCTTTTATGCCTTCCATGGTGGTTACCGTATGGGGAGAAAAGGTAGGAATCAGCACGGCTTGTTCATGGTAGAGCGCTGCAATGTCATCAGGGTTTCCGCAGCACACCCGTGAAACCCACTGGGACAGTACTTCTTCTGGATTGTTGAAAAGCATGATGAAAAAACGTTGTTTCAGCAGCCTGTTGAGATGACCGGGTGAGCCGGTACATCCGGTGAGTCGAAAATGTACAAATATATTCCCTGTTTTTCATCAAGGCAATAAAAAATCCTGGATGCCGAGGCATCCAGGATTTTTTATTGGTTTTTCAACATGCGAACGCAGAGAGGATTACATCCTCAGTTCGCCGCTCTGGGCCTGACGCTTCAGTTCGTTGTTCGCGTAGATCAGCACTTCGACGCGACGGTTCAGGCGACGTCCGGATTCGGTCTCGTTCGTTGCCACGGGTCTGGTTTCGCCATAACCGACAGCGGAAAGCCTGTTGCCTTCGACGCCATAGGCACGAAGCAGGTTCGAGACAGACTGGGCGCGGCGCTCGGAAAGCGTCTGGTTGGTGTAATCACTGCCAACGCTGTCGGTATGGCCCTCGATCACTACGTTGGTGTCGTCATACCGTTTGAGAATGCCGGCGAGTTTTTCAAGATTGTAGCGGCTTGTCGAGGTGATGGTCGATGAGCCTGTCGAGAAAAGAATGCCCGAATCGAACACAACCCGGATACCTTCGCCGACACGCTCGACGGTAGCACCATCTACACTTCTGTCGATTTCGGCAGCCTGTTTATCCATATAGTTGCCGATAAGCGCACCGGCTGCACCGCCGATTACCGCGCCAAGGAGCGCGCCTTTTGCCCAGCTTCCCGATCTGCTGCCGATGATTCCGCCGAGCAGGCCGCCGGTCGCAGCACCGTAACCAGCACCTCTGCCTGCATTGGTTGTGGTCTGGCATCCCCAGGTGAGTGAGGTCATGGCGATAATCAGAAGCAGGGCAACGGGTTTGGTGAGTTTTTGCAGGTGTGTCATGGTTTCAATGATTTAACGGTTAGATAGTGACAGGTCAAAAAAACGTTTACCATCAAGGGGGTATTGACAATCCGGCGACAGGCGAAAACCGGAAGAACATGAGCTTTTAAAAGCTAATATATTACCAGTTATGATTTTATAAAATAGCTGCATCTGTTCTTAAGTTCCCGTTTTGCCAAGAAAATGATTTTGCAGGAAACCTGGCGTCCGAATTCCGGCAACGTCGGGAAGTTGCGGGTAAATTTTTTGTCGGGCATTTTCGTTTTTTCGGGAAGATCGTGATTGTCACCATGAAGAGGAGTTATGATGGATCGACAGGGCTGGAACGCCATACTTGAAGAAGAGTTGCCGGGAGAGTATCATGCCGTTGCCCGAAACCTGGCGGTAACCTCCCGTTATGCATCCTGGTATCTCGAAAAACCGGAACTGTTCAAATGGGCGGGAATGGCTGCTTTTGCCTCAAGACAGGTAGGTCTGGCCCTGGTGCTTTTCGAACTGCTTCACACCCCTTCGCTGAAACCTGAAGCCGGACACGGCGAAAGCGGTATTTCCGGTTTTTTCGATGCCATGCTTCAGGTTCCGGCAACGGTTGCCTCCTCTCTTCATGCCGCGGCGGCCGAGCGGCTGCTTCTGGCGGATCTCGACGTCATACGCAAGGGGAACAACAGCATCTATCGCGATATAGCCTGGGCTCATGCAGCGTATCTTTACGGCGGCATTCCTGCACTCGAATCGGGCTGCGCGGAGGCGGACCGGGAGTTTATGCTTGCCGGTTTCCGAATGATCGACGAAGGGCGCAGATTACTGGAGTCCGAAGCCGGCAGCGGCGAGGCCGGCAGTCTCATCCGAGAAGGGAACATTTTGCTCCTGCGTCATGAACAGTATCATACCCTTCAGCCGCTGTTCGATACCGTATCTTCTGCCGGCAGGGTTGCCGTGTCGTTCGGCAGCGAGCTGGATTTTTCCTGCGGAGAGTGGAATGAAGCGGGGCGCAAGGCATCGTTCGCGGGGTTTTCCGGATATTTCGAAACGCTGGGCGGCAAGAGGAGCATTACCTCCGCACCGGACCGGTGGACATGGATCGAAAGCGAGGTACTGCCTGCCTGGGAAGCCGCAGACAGCTCGTTCTCCGAGGGGTCGGCACTGCACCGGCAGATGCTTTCCATGGCTTTGCGGAAAAGCGATCCGGTGCGTTCGGCAGCAATGGCGCTTTCAGCGTTCCACCCCGGAGCCGGACCCGGCCGATGACCGGGGCCTGTTTTCTCATTTCGGACGCAGCGCTTCGACAGGATCGAGACCGGCGGCTTTCCACGCCGGAAAGATGCCGAAAGCCATGCCGATTGCCGAGCACACGAACAGCGAGACCACGATCCAGAGCCAGGGAAAGATCATCGGCAGGTTGAAGTTCAGCGCCACGAGATTCCCCGCCCCAACTCCTGTGCCGACGCCGATGAGACCTCCGGTAAGCGAAAGCAGGAGCGCTTCGAGCAGGAACTGGTTGCGGATGCTTTTGCGTGGCGCTCCGATCGACTTGCGGATACCGATCTCCCTGGTCCTTTCGGTTACACTGACCAGCATGATATTCATGATTCCCACACCTGCGCTCAGGAGTGCCATGAAGCTGATGATGAACGCTCCGCTGCTGATGATGCGCTGGACATCCCGGAATGAATCGATCAGCGAATCGTTCGTTCTGATTTCAAAGTCATTGGGCGACTGCAGCGCAAGCCCCCGTGCCAGACGCATGGCTCCGACAGCCTGGTCGAGGGTTTTGCGGTACATTTTCTGGGAGAACGCTTCAACCGTTATGCTCAGACTGCTTTTTTCGTCGATATGGTCGAGGTAGCGCGTGATGGGGATGAGCACAAGGTTGTCCTGACTCTGGCCGAATGCCGCGCCTTTCTTTTCGAAAACACCCGCAACCTTGTAAACCTGGCCGTTGATCCTGATCTCTTTATGCAGGGGGTTTTCGCCTGCCGGGAAAAGTCTTTCGGCAACTTCGCCGCCAAGCACAGCAAAGTTGCGGGCGTACTGGATGTCGCCGCTGCCGAGATTTCTGCCGGTCAGTATGCCGTAGCCTCCGGAAGCCGCGAAATGTTCGTCCCCCCCTGTCAGGTTGACGTCGGGGTTGGTGCTCCGGTTGGCGTACTTCGCCTGGCTGGCAGGGGATGAAAGGATGAAACCGATGTTTCTGGCTTTGCCCTGCATGAGCTTCCGGAAAAACAGCGCCTGTTTGTAGGAGATATCCATCCTGTTGATATAGCGGTTTCTGCTGTGACCGCCGCCGAATACCGATGCCGGGTATTTCTGGATCTGGAAGGTGTTCGCACCAAGGCTGGTGAGGCCTGATTCCACACTTTTGTCGATGGCGTCGAGCGCGGTCATGACGGCGATGATGGAGAATACCCCGACAGCCACGCCGAGCGTTGTCAGCCAGGAGCGGAGCCGGTTGACGCCGAGGGAAGAGATCGCCTGCAGGAAAATGTCCCGGAGTTGAATGGTTTTCGGGTTACTCATAACGAAGCGAATCGGCTGGATCGAGTTTCGATGCGTTCACGGCAGGCGCCAGTCCGGAGACGATGCCGGTCAGCACGGATACGAAGAGGCTTGCGAACACGAGCCCGAAAGAAAACTGCACGGGAAATTCGGGCATGACTTTCTCGATGATGAAGGTAATAGAGATCGCGGTTGCCAGGCCGACCATTCCCCCGATAAGACAGATCATGACGGATTCGATGAGAAACTGCAGGAGGATGGTGCGCCGTTTCGCTCCGAGTGCCTTGCGCAGACCGATTTCCCTTGTCCGCTCGCGTACGCTCACGAAAGTGATGTTCATGATGCCGATTGCCCCGACGAAGAGGGACATGCCGGTAATGAAGATTCCTGCGGCGGCTATGCCGTTCTTGATCGGATCGAGCTGGCTCTTGAACGCCCGCTGTTCGTTGATCGAAAAGTTCTCCTCCCTGCCTGGGGGGAGCCTTCGTATGCGTCGCATCAGGCCACGCAGTTCCTCCTTGGCTTCGCTGATGTGTTTTTCATCTCTGATCTTGACCCTGATTGTGACGAACATATTGCTGCCGTAAACTTTTTCGAACGCTCCGAGAGGCATGATGATCTGGTTGTCGAAACTGAACAGGCCGAGAAACTTGCCCTGTTTGCGGAACACCCCGACAATCCTGAACTTGCGGTTTTTCAGGGTGATTTTCCTGCCGAGCGGTTCTTCACCGGGAAAAAGCCCGGAGGCAATATCGTCCCCCACAACGCAAACCATTTCACTGCCTGCAGCTTCACCGGGAGTGAAGAACCGACCGGCGGCCAGATCGCCCGAAGCGGTTTTCAGGTAGTCCTCGTTGGTGCCGAGCGAAAACACCTGTTCAAGCACCCGGTCGCGGTAGCTGGCCATTGCCTGGTAGGTTGAAATCTGGGGTACGGCGATTTCCAGTTCGGAACGTGGATTGTCGGCAATGATGCGGTTTATCTGTCCGGCATATTCCGGTTTCAGATCGGGCCGGTTCCGGTAACGCCACCACTCTCCCATGGTTGCCCAGGAGGTTTTCTGCACATAGATCACGTCGTAACCGAGCATCGAGAGGCTTTTTTCGAAGCCGAGATCGATGCCGTTTATGGCAGTGCCCATCATGGTGATCGAAACAATACCGATAATCACTCCCAGCGCGGTCAGGAATGAACGGATCTTGTTGGAGCCTATCTGGAACAGCGCGATTTTCAGGTTCTCCTCCGTTTCATAACGGAAGCGCTGCCGGTTTCCGCTCATTGCTTTCTGTCGCTTTCGATTCTGCCGTCCCGCAGCCTTACGATCCTTCGGGTGAACCGGGCGATATCCTCTTCGTGCGTGATCAGGATGATGGTGTTGCCGGCTTCGGAGAGTTTTCCGAACATCTCCATGATCTCGTGGCTTGTCGCGGTATCGAGGTTGCCGGTAGGCTCGTCGGCAAGAATGATCGACGGATTGTTTACCAGAGCCCTTGCAATGGCCACCCGCTGGATCTGGCCTCCGGAAAGTTCGGAGGGCTTGTGCATTATCCTGTCGCCGAGTCCGACGCTCATCAGCGCCTTTTCAGCGCGCTCCTGGCGCTCTTCGGGAGGTACTCCCGCATAGATCAGCGGGAGTTCGACGTTTTTCAGGCAGTTCATGCGGGGCAGCAGGTTGAAGGTCTGAAAAACAAAGCCGATCTTCCGGTTTCTTACGCCGGCAAGCTCGTCGTCGTCCATTTCGGCCACATTGCGGCCGTTCAGTTCATAGACGCCGGATGTCGGTGTGTCGAGGCATCCGATGATATTCATGAGCGTGGATTTCCCGCTGCCTGATGGACCCATGATGGCGGCGTAGTCGTTGCGCCTGAACTCGATATTGACACCCTCAAGCGCCTTGACTGTCTGCTCGCCCATTTCGTAATGCCGGCAGAGCGATACCATGCTGATGATGACAGGGTTCATGACAGAGGGTTACCGCTTTGGAGTCCTGACGCTGCAGCCGTCGTAAAGTTCCGAGGATATGGCGCTGTAGCTGCCTGAAACCACTTCTTCGTTTTCTTTCAGTCCTGAAGTGACGACGATATGCGTGTTGTCGGTCGTGCCTGTCGTGACGGGGCGGAACGCCGCCTTGCGGTTTTTCACGATAAAGACACCCTGTTCACCCTCTGTTTCCGGTAATTGCGGCTCCCGCTTTTCCATCGGTTTTCTCTCGGGAGTTTTCCCTGCAGACGCTCGTACCGTCACGCTCTGGATCGGCACGACCAGGGCATTCCTGACCCGTTTCGATTCGATGTCAGCCGTGGCGCTCATGCCCGGTTTGAGCAGGCGCCGATGATTGAGAATGCGTATCCTGACGGAAAAATTCGTTACCTCCTCCTGTGTTCCGGCAGCCTGGGAGATAGCTGAATTCGAGATTTCCCGTACAACTCCCCTGAAGATGCGTTCACCATAAGCATCCACGGTGACGGAAACCGGATTGCCGTTTTTTATATTGACGATGTCGTTTTCGTTGACTTCAACCTCGACCTGCATGCTGTCAAGATCGGCAATCCGGAGCACTTCGGTTCCCGGGAACTGGCCGGTACCCACGACGCGTTCGCCGGTTTTGCTGTTGAGTTTGATGATGGTGCCGTCAATCGGTGCCCGCACCACGGTTTTTTTCATCCTTTCCTGATTCTGGTCGAGCATGCTCCGGTTCTGCTCGATAGCGAAGAGCGAGGCTTCATAAGAGGCTTTTGCAGCTTCAGCATTGGTTTTTGCGGCAAGGTAGTCGCTCTGGGAGATCAGCTTTTCCCTGAACAGCAGGGATGCTTTTCTGAAATCATCCTCCGCCTTGACCTTTCGCGACTTCGCTTCAAGACTTTGCGACCTGGCAAGGTTGAGCTGCGCCAGGCTCTGTTCGACCTGGTTGACATAGACGTCCGGCTGGATTCTGAAAAGCAGATCCCCTTTTCTCACCTGCTGGCCATCCTTGACCGGAAGTTCGATGATCTCTCCCGAAACATCCGGTGACATGGCGACCTCGGTTTCGGGCTCGACCTTGCCGGTTGCCGTGACGACATGCACCACCTCTTTGCGGAATGAGCGCTCTGTGGTTACTTCGACGGGTTTTTCACGCGAAGAGAGGAAAAGTGCAAGCAGTGCGATGGCGGCAAGGAGCGCCACGATTGTGGCAAGGAGCGTTTTCCTGTTTCGCAGGGTTTGCTGTTTGCTCATGGCTGAAAGGGCACGGGTGTCATTCGGTTAACGAGGTTCCTGCAGTATAGTCGAGCACCTCTTTCTGCAGGGCGAGATTGTAGGTTGCCTGGCTCAGGTTCGACATGGCGCTGAAGAGCGCGGCCCGGGCCGTACTCAGTTCGACAAATCCCGATGCGCCGAGATCGTATTTTCGTTTGATCCCTTCGTAGGCGGATTTTGCGGCTTTCAGCCCGATTGCGGCTGATTCGATGCCTGCCCTTGCCGACCGGTATTCGGCTATGGCCTGTTGCAGGTCGAGAGCGATATCGGATTGCAGATCCTCATAGTCAAGTCGCCTGCTGATGTGATTGATTTTTGCCTGCTCGACATTGTATCTGGTCTGGAATCCGTCAAAGACAGCCCAGCTCAGGTTCAGCACCACCGAATAGCCGATGGTCTCTTCCAGCTGGTCGGCAAGGGGAGGGTAAGCGTAATTGAAGGTGGTTCCTCCGTAGGTCTGACGCAGCGATTCCACTCCGCTGCTGCTGATGTTGAAGTTCAGATCAATTTTCGGATACCAGGAGGAAGCTGCCTGCCGGATCTGCCATTTTGCAGCGTCAGCATTCAGTCTGCTGCCCTGCAGATCCCTGCGTTTATTGCGGGCGACGGCAATCAGGCTGTCGATATCGGGGTTCAGCGGTTTGGCCGATAGCGTTTCTTTCGGAAGGGGCTCGAGCGAGAGCCGGATACGGGGATCGATACGCAATCTGCGCAACAGTTCGAGCCTGCTTCGTTCGAGCTGCATTTCGGCCTGATTGACGGCCAGTTCGCTTCTTGCGGTTTCCGACTGCTGCTGATAGAGATCGGGGAGTGATTTCAGCCCGATCTGGAACTGCCGCTGGCTCAGCGTGAGCTGATCTCTTGCCGTCAGCAGATTTTCACGTGCGATTGCAAGAATTTCCTGGTTCAGCAACACCTGGTAGTAGCCCTGGGTGACGTCGAATGCGACAGTCTGGCGCGCCCGATCGAGGCTGAATGCGGCTCCTCGCTCTTTTTTCAGCGCTGCCTGCAGGGCGGAATAGTCCCTGAACCCGTTGAACAGGTTAAGGCTGGTCATCAGGGTTAGATCGAGGGTTTCCCGCTTGCTTTCGAGCTTGAGGGTTTCGTCGCCCGCCGTGGAAAGCTGGGTGTAGCTGCGGTTTACCGAATAGGGAACATAACTGGCCGACAGGGAGAGACGGGGCAGAAAACTTCCATAACTCCTCAGGACGTCCGCCCCTTCAAGTGTTACGGCATATCGGGCTTTTTTCAGGGCCGAGGCATTTTCGAGCGCGATACGGATACACTCACGGAGCGAGAGGCGTTTCTCCATGGTTTCGGCAGAAAGGGGTTGCAGGGGAAGCAGCAGGATCGCTGCCGTGAGGATGTTCCGGAGAGGTGCGAGGTTCAAAATGGATACGGGTGAACAGTTGCTTGATCTGCCTGTATTGCGGCATCTGCCACAATATATCAGTCATCAGCAGTCATTAAAGCATTATGGGCCAGAAATAGTTCCTCTTCCGGCATGCCCCCGGCAACTTTTCCTACAGCTTTTCGAGCAGGAAATCGATTCTGTTTCGGTAATGGTCGGCCTGTTCCGGTTTGAGCTGGATGAGCGAGGTATAGACCCTGATGGCTTTTTTGTATGCGCCCTGCTGGGTAAACAGGTTTGCCAGGGTTTCTGTCGGGACGGAAATCGGGGCATCGTCGGGAAACGGTTGTTTCTGTTCGAAAATCGGGGTCGGATCGAAATTTTCCGACGCCTGTATGGGCTGGAATTCCTGAAGTGCTGCCGAAATCTGTTCGAGTTCGTCGGTTACCGGGTCAGAAAGCGGTTTCAAGGGAAACTCTTTATCCTGTAGCGCGAGCGACTGCAATGCGATCACCTCTTTCCATGCGACCTGGTTTGCCGGGGCAAGATGGCAGCATTTTTCAAAATACCCCAGCGCATCCCGGTGGTTCCGCATTCCCTTGAGGGCTCTTGCAAAAAGCAGGTTGATCAGATATGAGTCAGGATAACGTTCGACGAGGGGCTGCAGTTTATTCAGTCCTGACCGGTATTCTCCCCGAGAAAGATCGAGTGATACCTCTGCAAAAAAAAGGTGCGGTTCAGTCAGCATCGTGTAACTGCGAAAATATCAAGAGCTTCATGCTGTTATGCCGGTTTTTCCGGCTTCCTCAAGAGCGTATTGCAGCAGTCTGTCGATCAGCGAGGCAAAGGGTATGCCCGTTGCTTCGAAAAGCTGCGGATACATACTGATATCGGTGAATCCCGGTATGGTGTTGATTTCGTTCAGGACAATCGCCCCGGTTTCTTCGTTCACGAAAAAGTCAACCCGCGACATGCCTCTGCAGCCCAGGGCTTTGTAAACGGTAATGGCTGCCTGGCGGACCTCATCAAGAAGCGGTTTCGGCAGACGTGCGGGAATGAAGAGTTGTGCGGCGTTGTGGATGTACTTGTCTTCGAAATCGTAAAAATCGCTGCCAGGAAGAATCTCTCCGGCAACCGATGCATGGGGCTCCTCGTTGCCGAGCACGGCAACCTCGATCTCCCTGCCGGTTATGGCTGCCTCGACCAGCAATTTCCGGTCATGACGGAAGGCAAGTCTCAGGGCCTCGGGCAACTCTCCGGCATGATGAACCTTCGAAATACCGACCGACGATCCCAGACCTGCGGGTTTCACGAAGACCGGATAGTCGAAGCGACGTTCGATCAATTCGTGGAACGGTTCCGGCGCAGCCGTGTACTCTGATGCATACAGCGTCATCGATGGCGCAGTGACGATTCCGGCGTCGGCTGCACAGAGCTTCGTCAGCGCCTTGTCCATGGCGACAGCCGATGCCGTCACGCCACATCCGGTATAGGGAATGCCCACGGTATCGAGAAACCCCTGTATCCTGCCGTCCTCTCCATAGCTTCCGTGAAGCACAATGAAGGCCACGTCAATGGCCATTTCCGTAAAGTTGAAATCGAATGGCCTCTCCCCTGATGCCGAAACCGTCCGGTCAAGGAGGTCTGCGGTTGCTTCCCTGGAAGTTGAGCGCATGAGCGAAGAGAGGTCGAGATCCAGAATTTTCCCGGCAAGCCGGCCTGAAAACCACTCGCCGCGACGGGTAATATAGAAGGGTTTCAGCAGGTACTTTTCAGGGTCGATCATGAGCGCGATCGAACGGGCCGAAATGATGGATATTTCGTGTTCGGTTGATTTTCCCCCGAAAAGTAGTGCTACGGTTTGCTGTGGCATCGGTCAGGCGAAGGCGATAGTTGTTTATTGATGATGATCGTCATGCCTGCCACGGTCATTCTGCGGAGCAGTAACCGGATGAATGCATGCAGCACACCAGGAAACGCTGATTATGCGGAATGGGAGGGTAACCGGTCGGCACAATTCCTGAAAATACCCGTCCTTGCCGATACAAGCAACCCGCCGGGATGGAAAAAATCATTTTTCTTTTACGGGAGCATCATGGGGCCTGGCAGTAGCCGAGAAACTTCCCTGAGGCAGATGTTGTTGAAGAGTAGTCGGTGTCATTGCGCCAGGCGGCGTTTTCGGTCAATCAGATCTCCGTACCGATATGAAAAAAATGTTGTTCATACGTGTTGCCGTGTTTTTGTTCATGGTTTTATCCGCCTCCTGCTCGGGGATTTCCGTCATGAGCGATTACGACAAGGGGTATGATTTCAGCGGCAACAGAACCTACCGGTGGATTGCAGTGACGCAAGAGGACAGCAGTGACGCGCTTGCCGCAAATCCGCTCTTGCGCAAACGGGTGCAGTCGGCGGTCAACAGGGAGCTTGCGTCCAGGGGATTTGTGCTGGTTGCGGTTCCCGGCCGTGCGACCCTGGCACTTGCCGCCCGTGCCTTTGTCAGTCCAAAAAAGTCCCTCAGGTACACTCCCGATCCCTTCTGGCCGGGTGCATTCCGGCGGGGCCTGTATTTCCGGAACATTTTCCGGCCGGATCCTTTTCTGGTATATCCCGAATATTATACTTATGACGAAGCGGTGATCGTGATCGATATGCTCGATGAACGCTCGAGAGAAACCGTCTGGAAAGGTTCTGCAAAAGGGACGCTGAAACAGTACCGTACCGGAGATGCCATGCAGAAGGATATCGATCTTGCGGTATCGAAAATCTTTTCCGATTTTCCCCTGTTCAAGGCGGGGCAACGGTAAGGCTCTGCTCCCGTCGTTTGCCGCGGGGATGTTCTTCCTGCTTTAAAGGGTTTTGCCGGTGAAGAGGTTGTTTTCAACAGTATACGGAGTCGATACGGGCCTGAGGACGGGCGAGTGGAACATGGCGTTCGATCGCGCGCTCATGCAGTCGTTCCTTGACGGCCGTTTTCAGCGAAGGTTCGGTGCGGGAAGCTGCTTGTGGCGGTTTTACGGGTGGGAGCCTTTTGCCGTAACGATCGGCTATAACCAGGACATTTCCACTATCGATGGCCAACGCTGCCGGCAGGAGGGGATCGATGTTGTCCGGAGGCCTACCGGAGGCAGGGCGGTGTTCCATGCTGATGAGTTTACCTACAGTTTTCTTGCAGAAACGGAAGAACGGAACGCACTCATCTACCGCATGGTACACGAGATGATCATGCTCGCGCTGCAGGAGCTTGGCATCCGCTCCGAGTTCTGTCGTTCCACGCCTGGCGAGTCACGAAGCAAAGGGTCGCCGGTCACCTGTTTTACCGCTTCGGCGCGCTATGAGTTGCAGGTGAACGGTCGCAAGCTTGTCGGGTCCGCCCAGCGGCGGAGCCGGAACATCCTGTTGCAGCATGGCTCCCTCCCCCTTACCGGCAAGCACAAGGATATCGCAAGGCTTGTCGCTTCCCCGGATGAAAGTGAAGATCGGGCAATCCGGGTGGAGATGGAAAGAAAAACAGTTTCTCTCCAGGAACTTCTGGGTTATATTCCCCCCTACGGCATGCTGGCGGAACTGATGCGACAAGCCTCGTTCCTGCAGTCGGGAATCGGGATGACCATGCTCGATTACGGGGATCTCGAAGCGCTGTTGCAAACAGCGGCGGCGCCATCAACCAGCTAAACAGAAGGAAATGCAATGAACCGAGGCAACCAGCAGAAACCGGCGCATGTAACCACCCGAAGGCTTCTGGACATGAAAGAGAAGGGTGAGAAGATTTCCGTGCTGACGGCCTACGATTTCACCATGGCGCGCATCCTCGACAGAGCGGGAGTGGATGTCATTCTTGTCGGCGATTCGGCGAGCAACGTGTTTTCCGGCCACAATACCACACTTCCGATCACCATCGACGAGATGATCTACCATGCCAAAGCGGTGGTCAGGGGGGTTCAGGCTGAAACAAGCCGCGCCATGGTGGTTATCGACATGCCTTTCATGAGTTATCAGCTTTCGGGCGAGGAAGCGCTTCGCAATGCCGGAAAGATCATGAAGGAGCACGAATGCGACGCCGTCAAGCTCGAAGGGGGCAAGGTCATAGCCGAAACCGTCAAGCGCATCACCGACGTCGGTATTCCGGTCATGGGTCATCTCGGTCTCATGCCGCAATCGATCTACAAGTACGGCAGCTACAAGGTGCGCGCCGAGGAAGAGCATGAAGCCGAACAGCTGATCGAGGACGCCCGTCTGATCGAGGAGGCGGGGGCTTTCGCCATCGTGCTTGAGAAAATCCCCTCGCAACTTGCCCAAACCGTTACCAGCCAGCTGAGCATTCCCACCATCGGAATCGGCGCAGGCCTCTCCTGTGACGGACAGGTTCTCGTTATCAACGACATTCTTGGTCTCAACAGGGAGTTTCATCCCCGTTTCGTGCGGCGTTACGCCGATCTCGGCGCGCTTATCGAGAACGCTGTCCGGCAGTATGTCGATGACGTCAAATCGAAGAGCTTTCCCTCGGTTGACGAAAGTTATTGAAGGGAGCACTTTCTGAGGGAGTTGTTGAGTGCCCTTCCGGCTGTGCATAAGACTTTCAAAGCTGACCGAAAGATCGTACCTTTAAAATCGAATTTTATCAACAGGCCTTACTCGAGGAAAAGGCCGGTTATCCCCGCAGCAAAGCTGTTGGCTACCACTCCAATACTTTATGGCAGACGTTGAAAAACAGAGTTCCCGCAAACGGTATCCGCCCGTATTCCGGACCGATCCGGACGGGCGCCTGAGGCTGCTCCCTTTTGTTTCCCGCTCTTTTGTGCCTTCGGTTTTCACCGTCATGAACATGGTTTGCGGCTACATCTCCATCGTCATGGCGGGGCAGGGATCCTTTGCCGCCGCTTGCTGGTTCATCATCTTCGCGGCTTTTTTCGACACTATCGACGGTTTTATTGCCAGGGTCACCAACGGAATCTCGGATTTCGGCATTGAACTCGACTCCCTTTCCGATCTGGTCTCTTTCGGAGCGGCTCCGGCATATCTCGTTTACCGGTTCGCTCTGGAGGCCTTGCCGCTCAATACCGGTATTTTTCTGAGCTCCCTCGTCATGGTCGGCAGCGGCCTGAGGCTTGCCCGGTTCAATATCTCCCTGATCGGGTACAACAAGGATTCGTTTTCAGGACTCCCTTCTCCTGCCCAGGCGCTTACCATCGCGGGATTCGTGCTCTGGATGCTTGCCGAGCCGTTTCTTTCGGCGCAGTCGCTGCAGCAGGTGCTCGGGTGGCTTTCGGGAGGCCTTTCCCTGCTGATGGTCAGCAAGGTGAACTACGATGCCCTGCCGAAGCCGACGCATGACTCGTTCAGGCGGCAGCCGGTCCAGGTCACCCTTTATGTAGTGGCGATGTTCTCTGTGCTGCTGTTCCACGCGAAGGCTTTTTTTCTTGCCATGTTATTGTATATTCTGCTCGGGGTTATCCGCTCGCTCGGTCTGTGGATCCGGCAGTGGCAGATTTGATTTCTTTCACTCTATCCTGCAAGCACAATGCCATACAACGCTAAAATAAAGGTTACCCTTCGCCAGTCCATTCTCGACGTGCAGGGAAAAGCTGTAGAGCATGCCCTGAAAAATCTGGGATACACCACCGTTGACTCCGCAAGAATCGGTAAATACATCGAAGTGGGCATCAATGAGACAAGCCTTGGTGAAGCCGAACGGATATGCAATGAAATCTGCCAGAAACTTCTCTCGAATCCCGTCATGGAGAATTATACCTTCGAGCTGGAACAAGTCAATTAAACGAATCCGATTATGGCCGATATTACAGCCGGAGTGGTTGTTTTTCCCGGTTCCAACTGTGATCACGATACCGAAAATGCCTTGGCATCGTTTCCCGGTCTCAGGCCGGTGATGCTCTGGCACAATGACCATGACCTGCAGGACGCCGATCTGATTATTCTTCCCGGTGGATTTTCCTATGGAGATTATCTGCGGGCGGGAGCGATCGCACGTTTTTCCCCGATCATGAAGGAGGTGATCGAGTTTGCACGCAAGGGATATCCGGTGCTTGGAATCTGCAACGGTTTCCAGGTGCTGCTTGAAAGCGGTCTGCTTGAAGGAGCCCTTTCCCGCAACCGTGACAAGAAATTCATCTGTTCCGGCACCTCCATCAGGGTGGAGAACGCCTCCACCATCTTCACTTCCCGCTATGCGCGGCACGAGGTGCTCTCCATTCCCATCGCTCACGGTGAGGGCAACTATTTCGCACCTCCTGAGGTGATCGGACGGCTCGAGGAACAGAACCGGATTGTCTTCCGCTACTGTGATCCGCAAGGGATGGTGACACCTGAATCGAACCCCAACGGATCGGTCGGCAACATTGCAGGCATCGTCAACCGGGAAGGCAACGTTCTCGGTCTCATGCCGCATCCCGAAAGGGCCAGTGAGTTGCTGCTCGGATCGGATGACGGGCGGAGGCTGTTCGAGTCGGTGTTCGAATACATCGTCGGAAGAGCGTAACGGTGTAATCCCGTGTTTCCATGATCCGCAAACATGCCGACTCCGCTTCCCGGCGACGTGAGCGGTTCGATTCCGGACGGGAGGAACCGCCCGGAAGTAAGGTCGCGGATGCAACACTGCAGTGCCGGGATTCCTCCATCTGCGCCAATCCGCAGGAGCCGGGCGGTAACAGGGGGGTCGGCAAGGTGATTTCATGGCTCTTTTTCGATTTTGCCAACACCTCGTTCAGCGTCATGATGGTGACGTTCGCATTTCCCCTCTATTTCAAGAACGTGATCTGCGGCGGCGATCCCTCAGGCGATGTACTGTGGGGGGCCGGTGTGAGTCTTTCCATGCTGCTCGTTGCCGTTGTCTCTCCGGTGCTCGGCGCCGCATCCGATTACACCGGAATGCGGAAGCGGTATCTGTTTTTTTTTACCATGCTCTCGGTGCTTGCCACCGTTCTGCTGGGTTTTTCGGGCCCTGGCATGGCTGTATCAGCGATTATCCTTTTTGTGCTCGCCAACATGGGCTTCGAGGGCGGCCTGGTTTTTTATGACTCGTACCTGAAGGAGATAACGTCGGAAAAGAGCATCGGCAGGGTTTCCGGCTACGGCTTCGCCATGGGGTATCTCGGTTCGCTTTCTATCCTGCTGCTCATGAGGCCGCTGCTCGGTGGCGGCATCGTTCCTGAAAACGCCCTCAATGTGCAGACGGGTTTTTTTGTGACCGCACTTTTTTTTGCTGTTTTCTCGCTTCCGCTTTTCCTTGTTCTCAGGGACGACAGGAAACGGGACGGCAGGGCGATTTCACTGCCGCTCGTGGTGCGCTCCATCAGGGAGGTGACGCATACCGTCCGTCACATCATGAGTTATCCCGATCTCGCACGATTTCTGCTCGCCTATTTCTTTTACAATGACGCCATACTTACGGTCATCGCATTCTCTTCGATCTACGCCCAGAATACCTTCGGTTTTACGACCGGGGAGCTTATCGTGTTTTTCATGCTGGTGCAGACCACCGCGATTGCCGGTTCGGTTCTTTTCGGCTTCATCACCGACCGCATAGGGCCGAAACGCACCATCGTCTTTACGCTCATGATCTGGTTCGTGGTGGTGCTGGCTGCGGTTTTTGCCGACAGCAAGGAACTGTTTTTCCCTGCCGGAATGCTTGCCGGCATGGCTATGGGTTCCTCGCAGGCGGCTTCGCGCTCCATGATGGCCAAACTCACTCCTCGTGAACATGTTGCGGAGTTTTTCGGTTTTTATGACGGGACCTTCGGAAAAGCTTCGGCAATAGTCGGCCCCCTGGTGTTCGGCATGATATCAGTACAGTCTGCCAGCCAGAAAGTTGCGCTTTCCTCGCTGCTTGCTTTTTTTGGAATCGGCCTTGTGCTGATGCTTCGGGTTCGTTCGCAACACCTGCCTGAAGCGCTCTGCAGTGAATGAAAACAGCCCGGCGTATCCTCTGGCGCCCGGCTGTGATATCAAAAGGAAAAACCATGATACAACGTCCAGCTTCCTTGCAATGGAGACCCGAGGGCATTCCGGTTTATTTTCTGCGTGTACTGCCGTTTTTCTGGAAAAACCTGCTTCACGACCGGGTTTTTCTCAGTGCGGGATCGCTTGCCTTTCAGACGCTGCTCTCACTCGTGCCGTTTCTTGCGGTCACCCTTTCCGTGCTCGGAGTGTTTCCGTTTTTCGCAAGACTCAATCGTTATGTCGAAGAGTTTATCCTGCAGAATTTCATGCCTTCGTCGGTTGAGCTGTTCAGGAGCTATATCGGGGAGTTTATCGGAAAAACCTCCACGGTGCCTTTTGTCGGCGGTGTACTGCTCTTTATTATCGCACTTTCCCTTATCTCTACCATCGACAGCGTTTTCAACGCAATCTGGAAGGTTCGCACACCGAGAAAGCCCATGCAGGCCTTCACACTTTACTGGACAGTGCTGACGCTTGGTCCCGTGCTTATCGGGGGCAGTCTCGCGGCAAGCTCGTACGTATGGTATACCGTTTTCACGGAAGGCCCCCTGCTGGAGATGAAGATGCGGCTGATCTCCTTTCTCCCGTTTCTGAATTCGCTCGCCGCCTTTTTTCTGCTCTATGTACTGGTGCCTAACCGGAGGGTGAGGTTTTTGCATGCCTTGAGCGGCGCATTCGTGGCGGCAGCACTTTTTGAACTTTCCAAAAAATGGTTTGTGTTTTATGTCAGCCGCTTTGCTACATTTGAGCATATCTATGGTGCGCTTTCGGCCGTTCCGATGCTGTTTTTCTGGATTTATCTCGGATGGCTTGTCGTACTGACCGGTGCGGAGCTGGTCTTCAGTCTCGGCGCAGTGGGCTCCGGCCCGGTTGAGCAGTCGCCGAAAAAAACGCTTCAGGGGCTTGAACCCCTCCTTTCGGTGCTGGGAAGGATATGGCAGGCGCAGCTCGGCGGTTCACCGCTAAGGGTTCGGGGAGAGCACGGAAGAGATGCCCGGATGATCGCGTTGCTGCTTGAAAAGGGCGTGGTGCACGAGACTGCTGCCGGTGAGCTTGCCGTCAGTATCGATCTCTACGGAACAACCCTTTTCGATCTGTACAGCAGGATGCCGGGGGATATGGCTGAGCATGAAGCGCATCCGGGCAACGGCGAAAACGAAATCGGGCCGCTTGCCGCAATCGAGGATTCGGTTACGGCGTGCATGAAGGAAAGGATGGGCTTGCCGGTTGCCGCACTCTTACAGGATTCATTTACAGGGAGAGCATGAGTTATCAGGTCATAGCAAGGAAATACCGTCCGAAAACCTTTGCCGATATTACCGCACAGGAGCATATTACCCGGACGATCCAGAATTCGCTGCGCATGCAGCGGCTCGGCCACGGCTACATATTTTCAGGTTTGCGGGGAGTCGGCAAGACCACGGCGGCCAGGGTGTTTGCCAAGGCGGTGAACTGCCAGAAAATCATCGAGGATGCGGAATATCTGAAAACCGTTACCGAACCGTGCGGTGAGTGCGAGAGTTGCCGGGATTTCGACGCGGGGACCAGCCTGAACATCGCCGAGTTCGATGCGGCCTCGAACAACAGCGTCGAGGACATTCGCATGCTCCGCGACAATGTCCGCTACGGTCCGCAGAAGGGACGTTACCGGGTGTACATCATCGATGAGGTGCACATGCTTTCCATTGCTGCTTTCAACGCCTTTCTGAAAACGCTCGAAGAGCCGCCGCCACACGCGATTTTCATTTTCGCCACTACTGAACTCCACAAGATTCCGGCGACCATCGCATCCCGCTGCCAGCGCTTCAATTTCAAGCGCATCCCTCTCGGGGAGATACAGCGTCAACTGCAGATGATCTGCGATGCGGAAGGTATCGACGTCGAATCCGATGCGCTGCAGCTGGTCGGCCGCAAGGCATACGGGTCGATGCGTGATGCGCAGAGCATTCTCGACCAGGTGATCGCCTTTTCGGCTGATCATGAAAACGGCGGAGTCATCAGTTACGCAAAGGTTGCCGAATTGCTCAACTATCTTGACGACGATCATTTTTTTGCGGTAACCGATGCCGTTCTGGATCGGAACCCCGCCGCCATGATCGACATCGCCCAGTTCGTCATCCAGAACGGCTATGACGAGCAGGACTTTCTTGAAAAGCTCGTCGAGCATATGCGCAATATCCTCATGGTGCAGAACCTGCGTTCGCCGAGGCTTGTCGAGCGGCCTGAAGCGGTCCGGGAACGTTATCAGCGCGATGCGCTGAAATTTTCTCCCCTTGCGCTCATGCAGATGATCGATTTGTTGCTGTTGACCTCCAGGGAGCTGAAATTCCAGTTCGAGTACCGTTTCCGCTTCGAACTGGCGCTTCTGAAGCTTATCGACATCGCATCCGGAGGAACAGCGCCGCACGCCGATCAGGCTTCAGGCGTACAGCAAAAAAAAAAGCCCGTACTGAACCACTGAAGCCAGGGGACGGATCTGCGGGTTCCGCCAAGCCGGAAGCCCCGGTTCCGGCTCCTTCCTCTTCCAAACAGCTCGGTCAGGACATCGATCTCGGTTCCTGGCAGAAAAAGCTTTCCGGGTTCGCCTCGGGGTTCTCTCCGGTTTCCCGTCAGAAAAGCCCGGTGCCGGGTGAAATTGCCGAAGATGCTCCGGAGCTGACGGATTCACTGCCGGACATCGAGTCCCTGAAAGTCGAATGGCACCAGTTTCTCGAGGCGATAGCCAGGGCCGATCACAGTGTGCTCTCTGCCCATCTGAGCGCCTGTGAACCGGTATCCTGCAACGAGAAAGGTGTTTTCACGGTTTCGTGCTGCAGGAAGTTCTCCTACGAGGAGCTGTTGCAGGAGCTGCCGTCACTGCAGAAAGAACTTGCCGCCTTTTACCGGCTTCCGCTTGCGCTTCGTCTTGTCTACGACGCGGAAAAGGACACCTGCACGAAAGAGAAAACCGTCTTTACGCTCTTCGACGAACTTTCCCGGAGCAACAGCGTGGTGCAGTTCATCATCAGGGAGTTCGGAGGGGAACTGGTGTACTGACGCGGGCCTGAAGGGTTTTATAAATCAGCAAAAATTCCCGATATTCAGACTTTTTCGGGTTACAACACTATCACCATAATACAAGAACGGAAAAAGATATGCATAGAGCTGCAGCAGGTGCGGTCACTCTTCAGAACAGGTTTCGAACGGATTATTGCGGGCTGCTTGGTCCGGACGCTGAAAGCCATTCCGTCCGGCTCGGGGGCTGGGTTCATCGCAAGCGTGACCACGGCGGACTTATCTTCATCGATCTCAGGGACCATACCGGCATCTGCCAACTCGTCATACAGCCCGAACAGCACGAACTTTTCAGGGCCGTCGAGCACCTCCATTCCGAGTCGGTGATCACGGTTGAAGGCGTGGTGGTCAAACGCAGCCCCGAAACCGTCAATCCCCGCCTTTCTTCAGGAGAAATCGAAGTGGTGGTGCGTTCGGTCAATGTGGAAAGCGCTGCCCATCCGCTGCCCTTTCCGGTAGCCGACGAGGTGCAGACATCCGAGGAGCTTCGTCTGAAGTATCGCTTCATCGATCTGCGCCGCGAAAAACTTCACGAGAACATCATTTTCCGCAGCAGGCTCACCGCCGAAGTGCGCAGCTATCTCGTCGAGCGGGGTTTCATCGAGATCCAGACGCCCATTCTTACCTCGAGTTCTCCCGAGGGCGCGCGCGACTTCCTGGTGCCGAGCCGACTGCATCCCGGCAAGTTCTACGCCCTGCCCCAGGCACCCCAGCAGTTCAAGCAGTTGCTCATGGTTGCGGGTTTTCCCCGCTATTTCCAGATAGCACCCTGCTTCAGGGACGAGGATGCCAGAGCCGACCGCAGTCCCGGCGAGTTCTACCAGATCGATATGGAGATGGCCTTCATCGAGCAGGACGATCTGTTCGTGATTCTCGAAGGCATGTTCCGTCACCTCACCGAATCCATGTCGAAAAAAAGGATCACACAGTATCCGTTCCCGCGCATCAGTTACAAGGATGTCATGAACCGTTTCGGCAGCGACAAGCCCGACCTTCGCATTCCTCTTGAAATCCGGGACGTTACGTCACTTTTCGTGGATTCATCATTCAAGGTGTTCGCCTCGAACACCAAAGAGGGGTCTTGCGTCAAGGCGCTTGTGCTCAAAGGGCGCGGTAACGAATCACGGCTTTTCTACGACAAGGCAGAGAAACGCGCCCGCGAGCTCGGTTCGGCGGGTCTTGCCTACATCCAGTTCCGAGAGGAGGGTCCGAAAGGTCCGGTCGTGAAGTTTCTCGGCGAAGCTGAAATGGAAAGACTGAAATCCGGACTCGGCATAGAGACCGGCGATGTGGTGTTCTTCGGTGCGGGAAAATGGGAAGCAACCTGCAAGATCATGGGTGGCATGCGCACCTGGTTCGGTGATCTTTTCGAACTCGACCGTGACGAGCTTTCCTTCTGCTGGATTGTTGACTTTCCCATGTACGAGTACAACGAGGAGGCAAAAAAGATCGACTTCTCGCACAATCCGTTCTCCATGCCGCAAGGCGAGATGGAGGCGCTCGACACCATGCAGCCTCTTGACATTCTGGCCTACCAGTATGATATCGTCTGCAACGGCATCGAGCTTTCCAGCGGTGCGATCCGCAACCACCGGCCCGACATCATGTACCGCGCCTTCGAAATTGCCGGGTACACGAAGGAGGAGGTTGACCAGCGTTTCGGCCACATGATCGACGCATTCAAGCTTGGCGCTCCACCGCACGGAGGAATCGCTCCCGGCCTCGACCGTCTTGTCATGATCCTTCGAGACGAGCAGAATATCCGCGAGGTAATCGCTTTCCCCATGAACCAGCAGGCCCAGGATCTCATGATGTCGGCACCCTCGGAAGTCATGGGGCAGCAGTTGAAGGAGCTCTGCCTGAAGATCGAACTGCCGCCTGCCAAACAGTAAACAGAAGGCCGGATGATCGTTGGCCGTTAACGGTGACCGGTGAGTCGGAAGACGAAGAATACTGACGGCTGGAGATCAAAAGAAAAAAGGGGCTTCAGAACCTCTTGCTGTTGAAAAAATACGCTATTTTTATTAATTTTTTGCTTGCATTTTTTAATCGGGCAATAACGGATGAATTGTCATGCATTATCAGCAGTTTGTTATCGGGGGAGTCATCCTTTTCGTCCTGATCTGGCTGAGGGTGTTTTGGCGACTGCTTTTCAAGGATCGGTACGATTCGTGACGTCATGGCAGCCGGAAGCATGGAGCAGCCTCCATGATGTTCCCCGGGGGAGTTCGGAACGGTACCGTGAACAGTGACCGGGAAAACCTCAGAGGTAAATTTCGGGTGTGAGCTTGCGGGTGAAACGGTTCATGAGGAAGTTCACGAACCAGACCCAGTTGAGCGGCTTGCCCTGCATGCGCTTCATGATGGCGCTGCCCTTGTAGACTTCGCGCTGCAGCTTGATGAAGTTTTCAAGCAGCTTCTCGCCCGAAAGCTTCTTCGGTTCGAACATGTAGTGATAGGTGTCGTACTTGTCCCAGTCGAAGTGGCGCACGCGGGATTTCATCTCCTCGAAATAGGGTGTGCCGGGGAATGGAGTCACCAGAGAGAAGACCGGGAACTCGATGCGGTTCTCCATGATGAAGTCGTAGGTGGCCTGGAAGCTTTTTTCGTTGTCGTCGTCGAAGCCGAACATGAAGTAACCCTGGATGGCGATCTTGTTCCTGTGCAGGTTGTTCACCGCCGTCGCATAATTCTGCAGACGGTTGGAGCCCTTGTTCATGCTTTTGAGGATGTCGGGATTCAGTGACTCGAAACCGATGCTCATGAGGTCGCAGCCCGATCGTCCTGCGATTTCGGCAACCTCCGGTTTGTGCAGGAAGTTCATGGAGATGTTGGCGTTCCAGCGCACATCGAGCTTTGCCATGCCTTCAAGCAGTTCGGTGAAGTATTGGGGCCTGAAGCTGATGTTGTCATCCATGAAGGAGAAGCGCACGAGCTTCTTGCCGAGCCGTTCCTGATGGGAACGCATTTCATCGAGCACGAGATCCATCTCGCGGTAGCGATAGCTCTTGCCGTAAACGGTAGGCGTCGTGCAGAAGCTGCATCCGACCGGGCACCCTTTGGTGGCAAGGATCGGAATGAGCTGGCTGTATTTCCTGGCGTGAGGGGAGTTCAGCGCGAAGCTGAAATCGGGCCGCTGCATAGAGGTCATGGGGCGCAGTTCGCTGGCCTTGTAGATGTTTTTCATTTTGCCGCGGAAAATATCTGCGGCAAGCTCTTCCCAGACCGACTCGATCTCGCCGTAAATCACACTGGTGCAGTGCGAGGCTGCCTCGTCGTGCAGCATGGTAGGGTGTACACCGCCGAGCAGCACGATCTTGCCCTGTGCTTTCGCACGATCACCGATGCAGTAGGCGTTCCTGGCATTGAGCGTTCTTGACGTAATTGCTACGACGTCGTAGTCTGAAAAATCTTCGGGAATCGTATCGCCGGTTCTTTCGTCGAGGAAGGTGACGTCGAAGAATCTGCTGGCGAGGGTTGCAACCATGATCAGGTTCAGGGGCATGCTTACCGTACCTGAATCGACCATCATGCTGGTCTGGCTTTTCGGCTGGACGAGCAGCCATTTCTTTCTGGATTTCTCTCGGGATGCAAGCTCTTGCAGGAGGTCATCGGGATACCCTGCAGAGGAAGAGGACGGGGCGACTACAATCTCGGCTTGTTCGGTCTGCATACCCTGAGGCAATGGTGTTGGAAACTTGAGGGAGTGCCGGTGAAAGGTTCCCTTGAACTGCGAATAACAAGGTATGAAAAGTTTTGCAAAAAACCGGCCGGCAGAGCGGAAAAAACGGATACCTCTTTTTCCTTACGGTTTCTGGAGCACCGCTACGGTAAAGCGGCTCACGCAGACAAGCTTCTTCTCTTCGTTGCGGATACGGATGTCCCACACCTGCGAGCTTTTTCCGAGATGCAGTGGGGTAGCTGTGGCGTATACAGGTCCTTCGCCGTTACGTACGGCACGGATGTGGTTGGCATTGATCTCCTGGCCGACGATATAGGATCGTTCGCGGTCGATGCAGTAGGATGCTGCAATGCTTCCGATTGTCTCTGCCAGGGCAAGCGAAGCGCCTCCGTGCAGGATGCCGAGCCGCTGGATGGTGCGGTGGTCCACCGGCATTCTGGCAACCATGTAATCAGGACCGACTTCGGTCATTTCGATACCGAGATGACGGGCCATCTGACCGTCGATGATCTGGGTCTCGTTGATCTCTTCAGGAGTGACGGGAACGGTGAAAACCGGTGCTGGTGCCATGGCCTTACGGGTGTTGTCGGTAAATAATCGGGAAAGGAGAGACGGGAGCGGGTGACGAGATTCGAACTCGCGACATTTTGCTTGGGAAGCAAACACTCTACCAGCTGAGTTACACCCGCTTGTTATCCGACCTGAAAAAGCTGTTCCGCGAGTCGATTGCAGCGTCGGTCGCGATGAATCGGGATCGAAATCCTCATGTACCCGATGCGCATTGCTGTTTTTTGCGCTCTCCCGCACAAGACACTTTTCCCGGGTAGCTGCAGAGAGCGGTAATCCGCTTGCGAGGAGACACTGCGGAGCATTTCGGTGTGGTGAGAGAGGGAGTTGAACCCTCGACCTCAGGGTTATGAATCCTGTGCTCTAACCAACTGAGCTATCTCACCGATGGGCTGTTAATATAGAAAACAATCCGGAAAAAACAATCAACCCCGTAATCTATTTTTGTTTAACGGTCTCATCACCGGCGCGCAGTCTGCGGTAGATCGCCTCGGCCGCTTCCACATCTTCCGGCGTGGTGATCTTCAGGTTGTGGTAGCCGGTTTCATACACCCTGATCTCCTGTTCCGGAAAAAAACGCTCGACAAGCGAGGCGTCGTCCGTGCCGTACCACCCTTCAAGCTCTGCCTGCTCGTGCGCCTGGATGAGCAGTCCGCTCCGGAAGCTCTGGGGGGTCTGTACCTGCAGGAGACGGTTCCGGTCGGGAGTCTCTCCGAAAAAGCCGGGATCGCTGGCGATGAACTTGATGGTATCCTTGGGTTTTGTCGCGGGTACGCAGGCTCCGTACTGCATGCTCAGACGCGAGATATCGTCGATCTCCGAAGGTCTGATGAACGGCCTTGCCCCGTCATGCACCATGATGATGTCCGGTGAGGTGCGCGAGTTCGCCATTTCCCGCTCAATGAAGCGGATGCAGTTCCGGATCGAGTCCTGCCTCTCCTTGCCGCCCTCGATGATGGCCCTGATTTTACGGAAGCCGAAGGACATGGCCATCTCCTGCAGGGTTTCGATATTTTCGGTTCTCGTGGCGATATGCACGGAAGCGATGGTGGAGGCCTGCTCGAATGCGTTCAGCGTATGGTAGATGACCGGAAATCCTCCGATTTCAAGCAACTGCTTGCTCTGTCCGTTCTGCAGTTGCATGCGTTTGCCGATACCGCTGGCGGCAATGATGGCATATGCGGTGATGGTCATGATGCGCAGGAGGTATTGGAATGGATTAATGGATGAACATGGCGTCTCCGTAGGCAAGAAACTGGTAGTCGCTTTTCAGGGCAGTCTTGTAGGCTTCCATGAGCAGGCGGTGTTCTGCAAATGCACTGACCACCATCAGGAGCGTGGTTTCCGGCTGCTGAAAATTGGTGAGGAGCGCATCGGTTACCTTGAACTGGTAAGGAGGGTAGATGAACTTGTCGGTCCAGCCCCGTCCGAACTTGATTTTTCCGTCCACGGTGGCGTTGGCTTCAAGCACCCTGCAGGTGGTCGTGCCTACAGCGATGACCCTTCCGCTTTTGTTGATCTTGGTTTCGTTGATCTCCATGGCGGTCTGGTAGGGAATATTGAAATATTCCGAGTCCATCTTGTGCTTCGAGACATCCTCGACCTCGATTGCACTGAAGGTGCTCAGACTCGGGTGCAGGGTGACCGGCAGGATCTTTACGCCCATTTTCTGGATTTTCTGCAGGAGAGGCAGCGTGAAATGCAGGCCTGCCATCGGGGCAACGACGGCTCCGGTCTGCGATGCATAGACCGTCTGGTAGTCCTCCTTGTCCGCATCTTTCGGCTTTCTCGAGAAGTAGGGGGGAAGCGGCACATGGCCGATGCGTTCGACAAGATCGAACACGTCGATTTCAGGGTTCAGAAACCGGATTGTTCTTCCCCTCGAAGTGGTGTTGTCCACGACTTCGGCAACAACATCCTCGTCAAAGTAGATTTTGTTGCCTACCCGGACTTTTCTTGCAGGATCGACCAGCACATCCCAGAGACCGGCCTCCTTGTTGAGCACGCGAAGCAGGAAAACCTCGATTTTCGCATCGGTTTTTTCCTTCTGTCCGAAAATCTTTGCGGGGAACACCCTGCTGTTGTTGACAACAAGCAGGTCGCCTTTCTTGAAATACGAGACGATTTCGTCGAAAACCCTGTGCTCTATCTCTTTCTTTCGCCGGTTCAGCACCATGAGCTTGCATTTGTCGCGTGGTGACGTCGGGTGATCGGCGATTTTTGTTTTGGGCAGGTTGTATCTGAAATTGGAGAGGCGCATAGGCAGTGATGCGATAGATCGTCAGTAAAAGTGAAAAATAAAAATAATACGCTTTTCAATGTAAAAGAGCAATACAACGGGTGCCGGCGTTGTTCAGGATGATCATGCCACCTCGACAGGCGTTCCCTCCTCAAGGGTGAGATGCCGGCCCGCAAGGCAGGCTCCTGCCTCACCGGTTTCGGAAGCCGTCAGCAGCACCCCGATCCGGTTCTTTTCGATGGAAATGGAGTAACTGTTTTTCCTGAAACAGATGTTCAGTTGCAGTTTTTTCCACTGGGCGGGCAGGTTCGGATGTACGTTCAGCTTGCCGTCATAGAACGAAATTCCCGCGAAGTAGCGCAGCACCGTGTCGAGCGTGCCGGCCATGACCCCGCAGTGGATGCCTTCCTGGGTCGTTCCCCCCTGGGTATCGCTGATATCGCTCTTCAGCGCTTCGGAGAACCATTTCCAGGCGGTTTCGTGTCCGTTGTCCAGGTAGCTTGAAATGATCGAGTGGACGACCTTGCTCAGAGTGGAACCGTGACTGGTTCTCGGCTCGTAGTAGGCGTAATTCTCCCTGACCAGGCGCATCGCGTCAGGCGCTGCATAACCGTTTTTCTGCAGCAGGCGAGCGACCTCCCCCGGAGAAAGCGTAAAGAAGGTCATGAGCACATCGGCCTGTTTTGCCACCTTGTAGTTGTCCGGCGAGTCTCCCTCGGCTTTCAGTATCCTGTCCATGCGGTGGATGTTGCCGTACTTCGAGCGGTAATGCGCCCAATCAAGCTCTTTCAGACCCATATAACCGTCGAACTGTTCGAGGATGCCTTTCTGGTCGATCAGGATGTTCATGGAGCTGCTGATGTCACGCCATTTCTGCAGTTCATCAAAACCGAGATGAATTTTTTCAAGCAGCGCTCTCAGAACAGCTTCGTCGATGGTTTCGCTGATTTCAACGGCTTTCTCGAAGAGCCAGACAGCCATGATATTGGTGTAGGCATTGTCTTTCACGCCTTCCTCGCCGCTTTCCGGAAGCGCTTCATGGAACTCGTCGGGTCCCATGACGCCCTCGATATGGTATTTGCCGGTTTCAGGCGAGAAATTCGCGATGCTTGCCCAGAAACGAGCAATCTCGAACATCATCTCGGCACCGTATTCATCGAGGAATGCCGTGTCACCGGTATCGTAAACGTATCGCCAGGTGTTGTAGAACACCGCAATCGAGACGTGGCGCTGCTTTCGGCTCAGATCGGGCCCCCAGGTGCCGCTTTTCGGGTTGAAATGGATGATCTGGGTATCTTCCTCGCCGTCGTCCGCCGTCTGCCACGGATACATGGCTCCCTTGTAGCCGTTTTCGCGTGCATATTCGCGTGCGGCGTCAAGACGCCTGTAGCGGTACATCAGCAGCGCTCTCGATATCTCGGGGAAAGTCCTGTTGAAGAACGGCAGAATGAAGATCTCGTCCCAGAAAACATGCCCGCGATACGCCTCTCCGTTCAGTCCCCGGGCGGTCATTCCTGCATCGATCGTGCTGTTGTGTGGAGAAGCCGCGCAAAGCAGATGGTAGGTGTGCAGGCGCAGCACCTTCAGACTGAAGCGGTCGCCCTCGATGGACAGTCCGGTTCGGTTCCAGATTTTATCCCATTCCGCGCTGTGGGCATCGAGGAGTCTCTGGAACGAGTCCTGCTGCTGAAGGGATTTTTTCGCATCCTTGAGGGCGCTTCCCGATCCGCCCTGGTCCAGCGAGGTGTGTATGGAGGCAAGCTTCTCGATGGTGCAGCTCTTGTCGGGATCGAGCTGAAGCCGGAACGACTGGCTGATGAGCCGCTCGCCGGAGTCGGTAGTGCGTTCGGCGGCAACGTCCTGACCGTGGCAGATCACTCTCGTCCGGAGCCCTGTTGCAATGCTGTAATGCGAGTGACTGGTCTGCACGTGCAGGAAGATCGTGTCGTCCATGCCGGATGCCTCGATATGTTCGAGGTGGTCTGATTCCAGTTCGCTGTAGCGCACTACACCCTTGTTACTGATCGTGCCGTCGATGGCCGAGCGGAATTCGACCGTTCCGGTGTAGTTCACCGGACGAAGGGTGAAACGCATGGCGCAAAGGTGCGGATTTGCCATGCTGGCGAAACGCCGGCTGCTGATTCTGCTGATTCTGCCGAGGTTGTCCTGGATCACGATTTCCCGTTCCATGACGGCGTTCCTGATATCGAGGAGCTGCCGGTAGCTGAGGATTTTCTGTGCAAAGGGATCGATGAAATCGCCTCCTCCGATTCTGAACTCCAGGGGCAGCCAGTTCGGGCAATTCACGAAATCGTTGTTGAATACGGTCTGGCCGTGCACATCTGACGGCACCCGGTTGTAGATTCCTGCGATATAGGTTCCGGGATAGTGGTGCATCGAGGCTTTCGAGCCTTCATAGGCCCCCCTGATGCCGAGATAGCCGTTACCGATTGAGGTGAGAGCTTCACGGAGTTTTTCGTCCTTCGGCAGAAAGCTGTTGTAGGTCAGGTTCCAGCAATCCCGGACAAGTCCTTCACGGAACCACTCTTCGATATCCCCGAGGACGATCTCTCCGAGATCGCGCACGACGATATCGGCACCCTCTTCTTTCAGTTTCGATCCTTCGATTTCACGAGCGATGCCGAGCACGAGTCCGAAATTGCCGCGCGATCCGGCCTGAACACCCGATATGGCGTCTTCGACCACCACGCATTCGTGCGGTTCGAGGCCCAGATTTCTTGCGGCCGTGATGAAGATATCGGGGTTGGGCTTGCCTTTCAGGTTCATTTCGATGGAGACTTCACCGTCAACCCGTGTTTCAAAGAGATGCTCGAGTTTGGCAAGCTGCAGGATCATTTTACAGTTACGGCTCGATGAGGCGATACCGATGCGAATGCCTTTTTCGATGAGGCTTTCGATGAGCCTGACCGAAGACCAGTAGACCTCGGGGCCCTCTTTGATGAGGATTTCGGTAAACAGCGTGTTCTTGCGGTTGCCGAGTCCGCAGACGGTCTCTTTTTCAGGAATGTCGTCAAGCTCGCCAAACGGGAGTTCGATATCCCGGGAGGCAAGAAAGCTTTTCACGCCCTCCATCCTGGGTTTTCCGTCAACATACCGGTGATAGTCGTTAACCGGATCGAACGGAACGAACGGTTCATTGTTCACTTCCGCATAACTTTTCAGGAAGGAGTTGAACATCGACTCCCAGGCAAGGCTGTGCACTTTGGCCGTACCTGTGATTACCCCGTCAAGATCGAATATCGCGCCTTTAAATACGGTACTCATTACCACGTATTATAGTTTATAAAGTATTACGGAATTTTTTACAGTGACAGAAGACCCAGAATGGTGAGCAGGATGTCGGGTGTCGGAACGGTATAGCAGTTCGGACAGATCTTCTCGACCTGCTTCTTGAGCTTTTCGTCTCTTGTGACAAAAATCGACCAGACATCGTCGAACATCTCGACAGCCTTTTTCAGCATGGGAATATCCGATGAGGTGTCCCCGCAGACAAGATTCGGGCCTTTTGCCGTCTCAATGCCGAGCTTGCTGGTAATAAAGGCAAGTCCGTCTCCCTTGTCGAAATCCTTGATCGATGCGCTTTCGGCGTCGACATCGATGGTGAGAATGATCTCGATGTCAAGGCCGGTATCCTCTATCCGGAAGTTCCTGCTTTCAGGGTCTATTTCCCTGACGATTCCCTTGACCTTTTCCAGAAATGCCGATGACTCCTCGTCCTTGATGGAACGGCTGATATCCTGCCGGGCAACGGTTGTCTGTCCGAACTTGATCTGCATGGCAGAGCCGATGAAATTGAACTTTTCAAAATCGGGATCCTGCAGCATCACATGAAGCCGGTCGTTGAGAAGGCGGATCAACTTCTGCTTGTTCTCCTCGATGGGATAACTGTTGAAATGTTCGTCGAGATCAATGAACTCCCGCCCTTTGGAGCCGGCATAGACAAAGGTGTTGCTCGGATTGATCGAGACGTTGAGAATGCCGAAATCCTTCAGCGGAGCCGATGTGATGAAGATCGGGTACCGGCAGCAGTTCCTTGCGAACCGGCTGATGAAGACGGAGTTGTAAATCGGCTGGATGGAGGAGCGATACCGCCCGCAGTAGTTGTTTGTCGTGCCGTCGCGGTCGGTTACGAATGCGTTGAACCGCTTTCCTCGCAGCATGTCGATGCCGTGGTTTACGTAGGTGCGGAATCCGGGGATGAACTTGGCGAGATAGTCGATGAACTTGTCCTCGCCATATTCAAGATAGTAGATGTCCTTCTGCAGCTCGCGGATTTCATAGGTAAGATCGACCTCGATCTGTTTCATGCCGTCTATCTTGAGCAGCCTCTGGCCTGTATCGTCATCGATGTAGATGGTTTCGAGGGAGTACATCGCGTTCTTGAGAGACTCCAGGCATGAGCGTCCGACAACTCTCTGCTTGATGATGTTCCTGACGATCGGTTCCCGCAGTTCACGTGTTTCTGCTTTCAGTCGGTAGAGTTCCTTGAGAGTCCTGATGTCCTGAAGCGTTATAGGCGTGTTGCATGTGCTGAGCTGGTGCTCTTTCAGAATCGTTTCGTGCATGCGTAACCGGTAAGGAAGTGGAGATGGCGTAGAACGAATACCAATCTACGCAAAAACGGAACAAAAGATTTAAAAAACTTTTTTGTTAACGGAAAATACAGTATCCGGAAGTTTCCCGCACAGCTGTTTCCACTTTTTCAGCGGAGGGGCATTCCTGCAGGAACACCGAACCGTTCACGGAGCGTTCCGGCAATGCGTTTGTGCAGTGACTGCGGATTTTCAAGCGCATCGAGTACCACAAAACGGTTGCTGTCAGCGTCGATGATCTCCCGGTAACCCCGGCACACTTTCCGGTAGAATTCCAGTCCGGAGCGTTCCATCCGGTCAAGTTCGTTCTCCTCGAAGGCCAGGGGAAGCGATTTTTCGGAAAACTTCCTCATCAGGGCGTTTTCAGGAGAGATGTCAAGGTAAAAGGTGATGTCGGGTCGCAGGTTGAATGTTGAGAGTGCGATGACGGTTTGCAGCATCAAGTGGTCAATGCCTCTTCCATAGCCCTGGTAAGCGGTTGTCGAATCGAAAAAGCGGTCGAGAAGAACAGTTTTTCCCTCCTCGAGCGCCGGAAGGATGACCTGTTGCACAAGCTCGGCACGGCTGGCTGAAAAAAGCAGCAATTCACCGATAGGGCTGATGTCGCAGCGGCTTTCCAGCAGGATTTGCCGGATTTTTTCCGCAGTTTCCGTTCCGCCGGGCTCCCGCAGCACCAGTACCTCGTATTCCTGTTCGGCGAGCAGTTTCTGCAGTTTTCCGATCTGCGTTGATTTGCCTGCGCCGTCGATGCCTTCGAAGGTTATGAGCATGGCTTGCAGGGTGAATGGTGTTCTGAGAAAATGAATTCCTTGACGGTGTCTGAAAACTTATCCGGGTATTCAAGCATCGGTGCATGCCCGCAGTCGTCAAACATGACGAGCTTCGAACAGGGGAGTTCCGATTGCACCGATCCGGCAATTTTCGGGGAAATATACTGGTCCCGGTCGCCCCAGATAATCAGCACGGGAATATCCAGTTCTCCGAGTCGGGCGCGCAGGCCGGAACGGTGCAGGTCAAGTTTCATGAGATTCCGGTTCAGGGACATGACCGTATCGAAAGCCTCTGCGTCGCGAACCGTTTCGAGGTTCTTCCGGTACGAAGAGGGGTCGACCGCACTGCTCCGGTGAAAAGCGGCGGCAAACATCTTTTCGGACATTTTTTCCCCTGTCATGACCTTCTTCAGCACCTGGCGCACACCGGGCAGGCTGATGGTGCGGGCCCATGCAGGAATATGAATGAACCCGTCAGTGTTGCTCAGCACCAGTTTCCGGTAGGTGCCGGGATAGAGGAGTGCAGAGGCGAGCAGGTACTTTCCCCCCATGGAGTGTCCTGTCGCATGAACGGGTTCACCGGTGCTTCCGGTTTTTTCAAGGAATTCCCTGATCAGCGCAGCGTAAAGCTCCAGCGTGTAATCCTTGTTCCGGGGCTTGTCGGAAAGCCCGAAGCCGAGCAAGTCAAGGGCAAGCACCCGGAAAGAGGCGGCGAGGCGCGGAATCACCTGTTCGTAAAAATCAAGCGAGGAGGAGATGCCGTGCAGGAGCAGCATGGTGTGTTCCGAACCTCCGGTTTCGATATACCGGTGCCGGTGGCCTCCGAGAGTGATATACCGGTTCCGTGGTGCCATGGCTGAAGGGTACGGATTCTGTTTCAGTAAACCGTTAAAATACACATCACGATGCAAAATTGCTGCCGGAGGGGTGAATTTTCCATGCCGCTGCCATCCCCTCTGCGAGCTGATCAATGCGGCTGGCCCGACGGACGGATGATGATTTCGCTGACATCAACACGGGCAGGCTGTGAGAGCGCGTAGAGAACCGCACGAGCAACATCATCAGCCTGCAGCTCAGGTGTTCCGGGTTTCGGAAGATGCTCCCAGAAGGGTGTATCGACCACCCCGGGCTCGATGAGGGTGACGCGCACTCCCGTTCCGGCCATTTCATTGCGGATGGCCTGCGCCATGCCGGTTACGGCCCATTTTGTGGCGGAATAGAGGTTTCTTATCGAGGTGATACGGCCCACTACAGATCCCGTCAAAAGAAAATGGCCCTGTGTTCTTGCCAGTTCGGGCAGTGTCAGCCTTGCTGTGGCTGCAGCTCCGAAGACGTTTACCAGCACCATTTCCCGCCACTCTTCCGGACGATCCTCTCCGCCGAAGAAGGAAGAACCTTTGGAAAAACCCGCATTCGCCAGCACGGCATCGATGCGTCCAAACCGTTCGAGGGTTCTTTCCATCATCACCTGCTGTGCTTTCCATTCCGAAACATCGCATGCAATAGCCATTGCGCGTTCATTGCCCAGTTCGCTGACCAGTGTATCGAGTTTTTCCATCGACCTGGCGGCAAGCACGACACGGTAACCGGATGCCGCAGCGAGTTTCGCGGTTGCAGCCCCGATGCCGGAGGAGGCGCCGGTAATAAGAAAGACCTTGTTTTCCCTCATGGTGTTCATCTTGTGGAATTAACCGGAAAGTATTTGCAAACATAGAAATAATTGTTGAATTTTTAGTGAGGGTGAGAGTCTCTGGTGCTCTGGACTGGTTCATGGAAGCTTCCCGGACCGGTTTTTTCATTGCGGGCCACTTGGCCGCAAGGGCTTGAAAATAAAAGGATGTCTCACCCTCCCGTTGCGAGTCAGCCGCAGAAGATCATTTCTGCAGGCAACCGGAAGCCTGCCTGCGGAGAGCATTCTGCTGGCCGTTCCGGCGGGCATCGGCATGGTGGTAAACCGCGTCATCATGGAGGTAAATCCGCGTGTTTGCGATATTCTCGGTTACAGACGCGAGGAGCTTGTCGGGCAGAATTCCTGTATGCTCTATCTCTCCGATGAGGACTACAATTATGTCGGCAAAGAAAAGTACCGCCAGATAGCCGGGCCGGGTTCGGGGACTGTCGAAACCCGTTTCCGGTGCAAGGACGGACGCATCATCTTTGCTTCCCGGGATCGTCACTGAAATACCGGGGCAAGCCGGTCCGGTGCCACTGCGGGACTGGAGCGGAAAGCTCCGGATGCGGATCAGGGAAGAGTGTTCAGCACACGGCAGGCTTCGAGCAGTTCCGGGCCGGCAGCCCGGTGGACTGCGCCGTCGACGCCCCCGCCTCCAGGCAGCGCTGCATTGGCGGCGTTGACGATTGCGTCGCGACCGCAAGCTTGGTGATATCGGCCTTCATGGCGCGTATCGGGAGTTTCCTGTGCATTGCCGGTCAGGCTTTTTTTACTGCAGCGAGCGGATTTTTCCGATGATATCCCGGTGCGGGTGCTTCAGGAGGTCGTCAGCGTGTTCGGGCAGGGTGACGTGCCGGGCAACCACTTCGAGCATGCGCTGTTCAAGATGCTCGGAGATGTCGAGCATGTGGGTAAGGTGGTGCTGGAGTTCATAATGGATGAACTTTTCGGCATGATGCTTTTTCATCTTGCCCAGCAGTTCGGCAAGCATGGTGGCATCGAGGTGTTTTGAAACCTCGCTGAAATAGTCGAGAGGGAGGTCATTGGCGTAGCCGGTGGCCTGATCGACACCCATTTTGCGGCAGACACCCGCCGCGATGGGCGGCCTGATGTGCTCGACCATGAGTGGAATCACCACGAAATGCGGAATGTATTTGACGATCATTCCGATGGCGTGGTAGAGTTCCTCGAACCCGTCGGTTTTACGGGTAACGACTGACTTTACATACGATGCCACGATTTCCTGCTGGAGCGGATGCAGGTCTTTGAGTTCTTCGGGTACGGGAATATCGGTCCATGCCAGCGCTTCCTGCAGTTCACTCATAGGGCGGTTTCGTTGCGACGTTGACGGTTTCGGGCTGATCCTGTGTTTCGGCAAGAATGCAGTTTATCAAAAAAATCGGGAAGAACGAACCGTACGCAGGGAAATCCGTAAAGAGCGGGAAAAATCCTTGTGTGATTGTCCTTATGGGCGGGTTTCCCCGCATCAGGGAGTGCGGCATTTTTCGATTGATTGATCAACAACGGCGGCATTTATGGTGTTACTTACAGTGGAAGGCCTCGGCAAGCAGTACGGACTCAAGAAACTGTTCGAGGATGTTTCTTTCGGCATTGACGACAGGGACAAGATCGGCATTATCGGAGCAAACGGGAGCGGAAAGAGCACGCTGCTGAAAATTCTTGCGGGTGTTGAAACTCCCGACAAGGGCCGGGTGACGGTTACCGGCAATCGCAGGATCGCCTATTTGCCCCAGGAGTCGCCATACGATCCCGACGATACGGTGATCGAGGCCGTGCTCAAGTCCGGCGACAACGCCATGCGGCTCATACTCGATTACGAGCTTGCGTGCCACGAACTGGAAGCCGGGCATGCCGAAGATCACGATGCACTGGTGGAAAAAGTGAGCCGTCTGTCACAGGCTCTCGACGCAAGAGGAGCGTGGGAACTCGAGTCCAATGCCACCGTGGTGCTTGGCAAACTCGGGCTTGACGACGTCACGGCCAGGATGGGCTCGCTTTCCGGAGGCCAGCGCAAGCGGGTGGCGCTCGCCCACGCTCTTCTAACCCCCTCCGATGCACTGATTCTCGACGAACCGACAAACCATCTCGACGCAGACAGCGTGGAGTGGCTGGAGAACTACATCCGCAGGTACAAGGGCGCGGTCATCCTCATTACACACGACCGCTATTTTCTCGACCGTGTCGCCAACCGGATGTTCGAGCTTGACGGACGTACAGCCAGAACGTTCAGCGGTGGTTATGCATCGTACCTGCAGCAGAAGGATGAACTTGCCGCACAGGAAGAGCGCGAGGACCGCAAGCGCCAGGCATTGATCCGCCAGGAGCTCGAATGGATGAGGACCGGTTGCAAGGCTCGCACCACCAAGCAGAAAGCACGTATGCAGCGGGCCGAGGATCTGGTCTACGCTCCGAAGAAAACGGAACAGCTGGCAATGGAGATCGGGTTCGGCGCGGAGCGTCTCGGCGGCAAGATTGTCGAATTTCACCGGGTTTCGAAGTCGTACGGGGAGAAAACCCTGCTGCAGTCGTTCGAATATCTGCTTCAGAAAGGGGACAGGATCGGCATCATCGGCCCGAACGGGGCGGGAAAAACCACCCTGTTCGACATGATCACCCGAAAGGTGCAACCCGACAGCGGCCATATCGATATCGGCAAGACCGTGCGGATCGGTTATTACGACCAGGAAAGCCGTGATCTCGACGACGACAAGCGGGTGATCGAATACATCCAGGATGAAGCCGAGCAGATCAGAACGAAGGACGGAAAGGTGTTTTCAGCCTCGAAAATGCTGGAACGGTTCCTGTTCGCTCCTTCGACGCAGTACAGCTCTATCCGCACGCTTTCCGGTGGCGAACGCCGTCGTCTGTACCTGCTGCGGCAACTGATCGGTTCGCCCAACGTGCTGCTGCTCGACGAGCCCACCAATGATCTCGATATTCCCACCCTGCAGGTACTCGAGGATTATCTCGACTCCTATGAAGGGTGTCTGCTCGTGGTGAGCCACGACCGCTATTTTCTCGATCGCACCGTCGAGCATGTCTTTGCTTTCGAGGAGGGAGGCAGGATCAGGCGTTATCCCGGCAACTACAGTGTCTATCTTGAGATGAAGCCGAAAATCGCCGAAAGGCCGCAGGAAAAAACTTCTGTCCCGAAAGAGCCTGTTTCCATGGACCCGGCCCAGGCCGCGCCGAAAACAAGGAAACTCAACAGTAAGGAAAAACGCGAGATTGAAAGGCTTGAAGAGGGGATAGCAGAAGCGGAAGCCCGCCAGGAATCGATCAACAAGGAGCTTGCAGTTGCCGGTTCCGATTTCCAGACCGTCCAGCGTCTGGGAGCCGAACTGCTTGAGCTTCAGCAAAAACTTGATCGCGACATGACCCGCTGGAGCGAACTCGCCGAATTTGCCTGAACCAAATCGTTGCCGGTACAGCATGACGATGATCGACACCTTGTTTTCAAGACTTCAGGCCCTTTCGGATGAAAAGACCGCGGGTATTCTCCGGAGGTTTTTCAAGACCGGCCCCGGAGAGTATGGAGAGGGGGACATGTTTCGCGGAATCCGTGTGCCCGTGCTTCGCAAGCTGTGCCGCGAATTTTCCCATGCGAGTGTCGATGATGCCGTCGGGCTTCTGGCATCCGGGTGGCATGAAGACCGGCTGCTGGGTCTCCTGATGCTCGTCGAGCGCTGCAAAAAGCCGGATGAAGCGAATGGAACCCTGATTTACACGCAGTACTGTTCCCGTACCGACAGGATCAACAACTGGGACCTCGTGGATCTTTCCTGTCCGCGGATCGTCGGTTGCCACCTGCAGGAGCGCGACCGCCTGCCGCTGTACCGTTTCGCCCTGTCGGAGAGCCTGTGGGAGCGCCGCATCGCTATTGTCTCGACCTTTCATTTCATCAGGTGCGGCGAATTCGACGATACGCTTGCCATAGCCGAAAGGCTGATGGGCGACAAGGAGGATCTGATACACAAGGCAACAGGCTGGATGCTCCGTGAAGTCGGCAAACGGGATGAAGAAGTGCTGGAAGGGTTTCTTTCGCAATATTGCCGCAGGCTGCCGAGAACGATGCTTCGTTATGCCATCGAAAAGCTGCCGGAGCCACGCCGACAGGCCTGGCTCAAAAGGCGGATCTGATCAAGCCGGCCACTCACAACGCTTTGTCCGCGGCTCACATTTTTCCTACTCCTGAAATTCCGGATGTCCGGTCTGCCACAGGCCGAAACTCAGGATGTCGGCCAGCGATTCGAAGTTTTTGGTTTTCGAGTTTCCCATACCGTGCCCGGCCTCGAAATCGGTGAACAGGAGCACCGGTTTGCCCGAAGCGGTTGCATGCAGCAGGCGCGCGGCGAATTTGGCCGGCTGCCAGGCGATTACCCTCGGATCGTTTATTCCTGCCGTAACCAGCGCAGCAGGGTAGTTCACGCCGTCACGCAGGTTGAGATAGGGGTCCATGGCCATCAGCGCCCTGCACTCGGCGGGAATTTTCATGGTGCCGAATTCCGGGACGTTTACCGGTCCGTTTGCCGTAGTCTCGCCGCGCAGAGGATTCATCGCTCCGACCTGGGGAATGGCAGCGGCGAAGAGATCGGGTCGTTCGGTCATTGCCCGGCCTACCATGATGCCGCCAGCGCTTGCTCCGTTGATGGCGATATTGCCGGGAGAGGAGTAGGCGTTTTTAACCAGATACTCCGCCATGCTGACAGCGTCTTTCCAGGTATTGGCCTTGGTGGTTTTCATGCCTGCCGTATGCCACCGGTACCCGAGTTCCCCTCCGCCACGGACGTGCGGCACCGCCAGTATGCCTCCTTTCCATGTCCAGAGCAGCATCGAAGGGCTGAAAAACGGGGTCATGGAGTTGCCGTAAGCCCCGTAGCCGTAAAGCAGGACAGGATTGGAGCCGTTCTTCCGGAGGCCCTTGCGGTAGATAAGCGAAAGCGGCACCTCGACGCCGTCGTGCGAAGGAACCATCAGCTCTTCTACGGCAAGATCCTCATATTCCGGATAGAGAGCCGGCGAGGAGAGGGTTTCGTTGACGAATGCACCGCTTTCGGCGTCGAAACGGAACCGGCGGTAGTCACGGTTCCATCCGGCAAGCACCGTCCAGACCTCAGGATACCTGAACCCTTTTGACGAAAGCGTTATGGTGCCTGCCTGGAAGGGGAGAGTGAGCTTTCTGGAGAGAATGCTTCCGTAATCCTGATGGTAGAGCTCCTCCTGCACTCCGTTCAGCGAAAGGGTGTAGAAAATACCGCTTCTGGAGAGGGCGAACCCGCTCAGTTTGGCTCCGCGGAACTCCGGTACGACCACTTCGGCTTCTTTCAGATCGGGTTTCTGCAGGGATGTTTTCAACAGCCTGAATCCAGGAGCGTTTTTCGGCGTGTAGAGGTAAAGATCCTTTTCCGTTACGGCGAAATCGTGGATTTCGTCTTCCGGCCTGAAAAGCCTTTTCCATGTGATTTTTTCCTTTTCAAGTTCGGTGACGGGAGCGTAATAAACCGTGAGACGCCGGTCGACATTGGAAACGAAGGCGAAAAGAGAGCGGCTCTCTTTGTCGTAGGATACTTCGGGAATATCGTCGGGATTGATGTTGAGTTCGGCGTTCAGGGTGCTTGAAAAGATTTCCCTGTCAGCCGACGGATCGGTTCCTGCCTTGTGCAGCCAGGTTTTGCTGGCGTACTGTGGGTTGTTTTCAGCTTTTGAGGGTGCTTCCAGCCGATTGTACAGAAACGAGCTTCCGTCGGCCGTCCACGAGGGGGAAGCGAAACGGCAGCGGCTGATGGTTTCAGGGTAGAGCTGAACGGTTCCGGTTTCCATGATCAGAAGCGTGGCGTTTTCCGAGCCGTTGGGGTAAACGGTGAAGGCCACTTTCGATCCGTCGTCGGATGGCGAGACGGTTCCGATGACATAGCTGCCTTTACCATGCCCGGAATATGTCGCCGGATCGAACAGCAGGGTTTCCTTTCCGTTGAAACCGTCCCTGCTGTAGAGTTTTCCGGTTTCATCTCCGGGAGTCTGCTTCAGGTAGAAGTACCGGTCGTTATCGGTAATGGCGAGATTGTAGATTTTTGCGGATTTTCGTCTGTCGAACTCCCGCATCTTCTTCAGCAGCTCTTTTCTGCCCGGAATGCCGGACAGGACTTTTCGTGCGAATGCCGACTGCGCTTTCATCCACTTGAGCACTTCCGGATCTCTCAGCTTTTCCATATAGCGGTAGGGATCTGCTACGGTGGTGTCGCAGAGTGTTTCCTGAACCGGCTTGACCGGCGCAGGCCCTGGCGGCTCTGAAAGGAGTTTTGTCAGGTCACCGGCTGTTGTCACTGCCGGAACGACAAGCATGAGAGAGATCGTGAGCAGGCTGTTTCGAAGGGTCATAACAAACGGTCAATGGTTGTTCATCTGTACGGAGGCATTGCATCGGGTACAGCTTTTCCGTATTCCGGAACCTGAGGATCTTTTATCAGGAAAGAAGAATATATCAATCCAGCGAAAATATGATGCCGACAAGTTTTTCTCCCGGCCAGGTGCCCCGGGTTTCTCCCTGCGGGCGCAACGGCAGAAACCGGTCGCGATTCTCTGGATCACGACCGGCTGCTTCAGGCTTTGTTTTGCGAGTTATCTGCCTTTGCCGTTTTTTTGCCACGTGTTGCCGTCATCGTAGCGGCCGTTCCCCCGCTTGTCCTCAAACTGGTGCCGGTTCTCTTTTTCCCACCTGTTCCCGTATTTTTCCCGGAACTCGATATCGCGATGCTTTCTGATCTCAGCCCGGCGGTATTTTCTGATTTTGTAAGGAAGCCGGTGCTCCTTGACAATTACCCACTGACTGCGGTACGAGGGTGAACGGTACCAGTAGCCGTTTTTGTAGATGTAGTAGTACTTGTTGTAACGGATGATGTCGTAAGCATTATCCTTCGAGACCGAATAGCCAAGTTTCGGTACGAAGATGAACCCCGGCCAGGAGTTGATGACGAATTCCGGCCTTCCGGCGGTTCTTACATGAACAATGATATCCGCATCCGCATCTGTTCCTGGCATTCCTGCAAGCAGCATTGCTGCTATTCCCGCAGTTATCCATCTCTTTTTTTTCATCGCGCCGTTTCCTGTGTACGAATTGATGAAGCTGACGGTATCGGCTGTTTCACGAAGGGTCATCTTCTGCTTTCATATGACCATCTGCCGTCGTTTTCCCTGTTCTCCCGGTCGTTGGCACGATTGTCATCGTTCCGGTTGTCCTTTCTGTCGTCCGGGCCGTTCCATCGCCCTTTTTCCTTTTCACCGCCCTTCCGCTTCATGGTGTTCATCTCCTGCACGTCCTTGCGGTTGGAGTGGAGTTTTGTGCCGTTGTCATCCGTCGCGCCTTTCCCGAAACGGAAGCTGTTGTCGGGTGCATTCCGCTCGATCCTGCGGATTTCATCGAAACGCCGGTCATTGTCCCCTGCCCGTTTGCTTTCAAACCGTTTCGGATCCGCTTCGTTCATGCGCCTTTCCCCGATACGCGGCCCCTGGTTGAGCTTGCGGCAGCTGATCTGCTTTCGGTACTCGAAGTCGCGGAGCCTTCTGATCTCCCCCCAGTTGTACCTTCTGATCTGCCGCGGCACCCTGTCGTAGTTGACGATGACCCATGGGCCGCGTTTGTGTGACGCACGGTACCAGTAGTTGTCGCGGTAGACGTAGTAGTAGTTGTCATACATCACGATATCCCACGGGCTGTCTATCACGACCGAAAATCCCAGCGCCGGGATATAGATGAAATCATACCGTTCAGCGCTTTCCATCCAGCGGTTGTCGTGCAGCCTTCTGTACTCGAAGTCGCGGAGCCTTCTGATCTCCCCCCAGTTGTGCCTTCTGATCTGCCGCGGCACCCTGTCGTAGTTGACGATGACCCATGGGCCGCGTTTGTGTGACGCACGGTACCAGTAGTTGTCGCGGTAGACGTAGTAATGGTCGTCGTAGCGGAGCATGTCCCATTGGCTGCTCCTCGCCACGGAAAATCCGAGATCCGGCACATAAACGAAGTCCGGCCAGACATCGACGGATATGGGAGGGCGGTCATAGACGCCGATATTCACGTTGAGGTCTGCGTTCGCATCCTGGGGCATGTTGCCGAGAAGCATGCCTGCTATTCCTGCCGCGGTCAGCAACTGTCTTTTCATGGTTGTTTTGCTGTTTATGTTTTATCCGAACTGATGGTTGCATCGTTTCTACCTGTTCAGACGTTCAATCCATCCGGATTCCTGCGGAAAAAATAAAATGTGCTGCCGGCCTGCGATATTCCGCGAGCAGAGATCGGGACATAAGCCGCCGGCGCTGGCGATTGTGCTTCCTGCGCACCTTTTCGCCCTTTCACAGACAAAGGAAGGAAAAGCAGTATCGGCAGTTTGCGACCGGTTTTCAGCTGCGGATCCGGTTTGCAAGCACGGTTCTGATCCTGTCGAGCGTGCGGAGCATGTCTTCGGGAAGCGGGGCGCTGAAGCGCAGCTTTTCGTGTGTGGACGGCTGGCTGAAGCCGAGGATTTCAGCGTGCAGGGCCTGACGGGGCATCCCGGTGAGCAGATTTTTTACGAAGCTTTCGCTTCTGCTGAAGGAGAGCGGTCTCGGTGCGGTTCCGCCATACGTTTCGTCACCGAGGATCGGGTGTCCGACATGCTGCATGTGCGCCCTGATCTGGTGGGTACGCCCGGTATGCAGGGTGAGCGAAACGACCGAGAACCAGCAAAGGTTTTCCTCGACTGTATAGTCGGTTACGGCATGCTTGCCATCGGGGCCTTCAAAAGGGTAGTTCGCCATCACCTTGCGGTTCTTTTTCGACCTTCCGATGTTGGTCCGGATGGTGCCTGCGGAGGGATCGGGGACACCCCATACAATGGCCTTGTACACTTTTTCAACCTGGCGCTGTGCAAACTGCCGGGCGAGGCGGTGAAGCGCCACGGGATTTTTTGCGATGATGATGAGTCCCGAAGTGTCCTTGTCGAGCCGGTGAACGATGCCTGGACGGAGTTCCGTGTCGTCAAGGGTTCCGGCATTCCTTCCGATATGGTGCAGAATCGCGTTGGCGAGCGTGCCGGTCCAATTTCCGAATGCGGGATGCACCACCATGCCCGGTTCCTTATTGATCACCATCAGGTCGTCGTCCTCGTAAACGATTTCGATCGGTATGTCTTCAGGAGCAAGGTCGGGAGCGGGCGGACGAAGGAAGGTGATCCGGATGGTGTCGTATGACTTGATGCGGTAGTTCGATTTCACCGGCTTGCCGTTCACCAGCACCCGTTCCTCTCCGATCGCTTCCTGTACCTTGTTGCGCGTGGCGTTCTCGATCTGCTGGGTCAGGTATCTGTCGATCCGCATCGGGGTCTGCACCCGACTTACCTGCAGGGTGATTTTTTTCGGTTCAGGCGTTGCTGCTTCCGGTTGCTGCGATTCGTTTTTTAAAGAGTGATTTTGCATTTTGTGGAACTTGATGGCAATCCGGCAGGAGTTCTCCGGATGCAGTATACTAAAACCATGGGATTTCTTACGTATGCAGGAGCAAATGGAACAGGGTGCCTACGATGTCGATATTGCGGTCATCGGGTCGGGTCCGGGCGGGTATGAAGCGGCCCTGAAAGCCGCCCGCAGCGGCATGAAGGTTGCACTTGTCGAGAAAGGCGCCCCCGGCGGGGTCTGTGTGAACTGGGGATGCATTCCCACCAAGGCGCTCCTGCGCAGCGCAGCCGTGTTCGACGATCTTTCGAAGGGTTCTTTATACGGTGTGGTCGCTCAAAGTCCCTCTTTCGATCTTGCACAGGCTGTCAGGCGAAGCCGCAACGTTGCACAGAAACTTTCCAAAGGCATAACGTTCATGCTGAAAAAGGCAGGGGTGGAGTACCTGCAGGGCGAAGCCCGCATCAGCGGTCGGCACGAGATTGCCGTGTTCCGGGAGGGTGCCGAAACCGGCAGGATTACGGCAGCCTCCATCATCGTTGCCACAGGCGGGAGGTTCAGGAAACTGCCCGGTCTCGAGCCCGACGGACGGCGTATCATCACCAGCCGCGAAGCGCTTGCCCTGAAAGCGGTGCCGGCATCCATGCTGGTGCTCGGCGGCGGCGCCATCGGTGTGGAGATTGCCTGGTTTTACTCCAGGGCCGGTACAAAGGTCACCATCGTCGAAATGATGCCGCAACTCCTTCCTCTCGAAGAGAGCGAGATTTCGGAAGCCCTGCGCCGTTCGTTCGAAAAGGAGGGCATCGTTATCCATACCTCATCGAAGCTCGAACAGGTTGCATCCAGCGAAGACGGGGTCGGTGCGGTCATAGTCCGTGAAGGTGCCGAGCCGGTTCCGGTATCGGCCGAATGCCTGCTGGTTGCGGTTGGCGTGACCGGCAATACCGAAGGGCTGGGGCTCGAAGAGGCCGGAGTGGAGCTTTCGAGGGGTTTTGTCGTGACCGATGAGCAGTGCCGTACGGCTGCAGGACATATCTTCGCTATCGGCGATGTGCGGGGTGGCATGCTGCTCGCGCACAAGGCATCCGCGGAAGCCGCCGTGGCTGTCGGTGCGATTACGGACAAACCGGTTCCGCCGGTTGACGAGACAAAAATCCCGAGATGCGTCTACGCCGAACCGGCGGTTGCCAGCGTGGGACTGACCGAGGAGCAGGCGAAAGCCTCGGGCTACCGGGTCATGACCGGGCGGTCGATGTTCGCCGCGTCGGGAAAGGCCAACGCTTACGGCCATCTTGACGGTCTGGTGAAACTGGTTTTCAACGCTCTCGATCACCGTCTTCTCGGAGCGCACATTCTCGGTCACGGAGCCGTGGAGCTTGTCGGGGAGATTGGCCTTGCCCGCCATCTTGAAGCGAGAGCCGAAGATATTGCCCATGCCGTGCACGCCCATCCCACGCTTTCGGAAACCGTCAGGGAGGCGGCCGAAAACGCGCTTGGATAGCGTAAAGTCAAAAACCTTCCGGAAGTGCGAGAACTATTTTCTATTGTCTCCTTAAAAGCATAAATTCAGAGTTTATTATTTGAGTTTTAAAAAAAACAGTAAGCCTTTGCCTGTGAATAAGTTCACGCTTCAGCAGGCGGAGTAATAACCAAAAGATCAATTATGACTCAGACTGAAACAGCTGCAAAAAAGAACGCCGCAGCCAAGGCAAAAGCAGGTTCGGATGCGCCGGCAACCCAGGAACCGAAAAAAGCGGCAAAGCCTGCCGCCAAAAAGAAGTCAGGCCTTGCATTTCCTTTCACGGCCATTGTCGGTCAGGAGGAGATGAAGCTCAGTCTGATCCTCAATATCATCGATCCGAGGATCGGGGGTGTGCTGGTCATGGGTCACCGGGGCACCGGAAAGAGCACCACCGTGAGAGCTCTTGCCGAAGTGCTTCCCCTGATCTACCGGGTCAGGGACGATATCTACAACCGTACTCCCGAGCAGTATGCCGAGGGTGACGGGGTCAAGAAGGGGAGCAAGGCCATCGATCCGGCAACCCTCAAGACCGAAAAAATTCCCGTTCCCGTCGTCGACCTTCCTCTTGGCGCCACTGAAGATCGTGTTTGCGGCACCATCGATATCGAACAGGCGCTCACGAGCGGCATCAAGGCCTTCGAACCCGGACTGCTCGCCCAGGCCAATCGCGGATTCCTGTATATCGACGAGGTGAACCTGCTTGACGACCATCTTGTCGATGTGCTCCTCGATGTTGCCGCCAGCGGCAAGAACGTGGTCGAGCGCGAAGGCATCAGCATCCGCCATCCGGCACGTTTCGTGCTTGTCGGCTCCGGCAACCCTGAAGAGGGTGAACTCCGGCCCCAGCTGCTCGACCGTTTCGGTCTTCATGCCCGTATCATTACCATCTTCGATGTCGCCAAACGTGTCGATATCGTCAAGCGTCGCCGCGAGTTCGACGACGATCCGGACGGTTTCATGAAGAAATACAATCGTGAACAGCTCAAGCTCCAGAAGAAGATCCAGCAGGCCAAGGAGCTGCTGCCGCAGGTCACCATGAACGACAGCGTGCTCACCGATATCGCCAGGCTCTGCATGAACCTCGGCATCGACGGCCACCGCGGCGAACTGACCATCACCCGTACCGCGCACGCCTATGCGGCGTTCCAGGGCGCCAAAGAGGTTACCATGGACCATGTCAGGGAGATCGCCGGGCTCTGCCTGCGCCACCGTCTGCGCAAGGATCCGCTCGAAACTCTCGATGCTGGTGAAAAAATCGAACGTGAACTCGCAAAAGTCCTTGGAGAAGCGGAAGCAGTATAATGATAGCTTTTACCGATATCGTTGGAATGGATCTGGCCAAGCAGGCGCTCATGCTGCTGGCCGTCGATCCCTCTCTTGGCGGGGTGGTTATTCCCTCGGCAGTTGGTTCCGGCAAGTCAACTCTTGCAAGGGCATTCGCGGACATTCTGCCTGAAGGCACCCCGTTTGTCGAACTGCCGCTGAACGTGACCGAAGACCGCCTGATCGGCGGTGTCGATCTCGAAGCAACGCTTGCCAGCGGTGTACGCGTGGTGCAGCACGGTGTGCTGACCAAAGCGCACGGGGGCGTGCTCTATGTGGATTCGCTCAGTCTGCTCGACAGTTCCGCCGTGTCACACATCATGGACGCCATGTCGCGCGGAGAGGTGCTCGTCGAACGCGAAGGGCTCAGTGAGGTGCACCCGGCGAAATTCATGCTTGTGGGCACTTACGATCCCAGCGACGGTGAAGTTCGCATGGGGCTGCTCGACAGGATCGGCATCATCGTGCCTTTTACCGCCCAGAACGATTTCCGTGCCCGCAAGAAGATTGTCAGCACCGTGCTCGGTACACGTGACCTTGAAGATACCGAGGACGAGCTGCGCATGCTCAGGGGCCTTATTCAGGCCGCAAGGGAACAGCTTCCGCACGTCTCCATCACCGGTGATCAGGTCAAGGCGCTTATCCAGACCGCGCTGAGCCTCGGCGTCGAAGGGAACCGCGTCGATGTGTTCACCGTTCGTGCTGCTCTTGCCAGCGCTGCGCTTGCCCAGCGCAGCGATGTCGAGGAGGAGGACATGAAGCTCGCCATCAAGCTGGTGCTGATTCCCCGCGCTACCCGCATGCCGGAGCGCGAGGCCGAGTCCGACGAGATGCCGCCGCAGGAGGAGCCGCCACCGCAGGAGGAGCCGGAAACCGAGGAGGAAGACGCTCCGCCGGACACTTCCGATGCTGACTCCGAAGCCGATGAGGAGCAGAAGGATACGCCCGACATGATCGAGGAGCTGATGATGGACGCTATCGAAACCGAGCTTCCCGACAACATTCTCAATATATCGCTTGCCTCGAAAAAGAAGGCCAAGTCCGGCAGCCGCGGCGAAGCGCTCAACAACCGGCGCGGCCGTTTCGTGCGTGCGCAGCCCGGCGAGATGAAGAGCGGCAAGGTCGCGCTCATTCCGACGCTGATTTCCGCAGCACCCTGGCAGGAGACCCGGCGCAGGGACAAGAAGATGGCCGGAAGGCCGAAAACCGCCCTTATCATCAGCAAGGATGACGTGAAGATCAAGCGTTTCCGTGACAAGTCCGGCACGCTGTTCATCTTCATGGTGGACGCATCCGGGTCCATGGCGCTGAACCGCATGCGCCAGGCCAAGGGTGCCGTGGCAAGTCTGTTGCAGAATGCCTACGTGCATCGCGACCAGGTAGCTCTGATCTCGTTCCGCGGCAAGCAGGCCCAGGTGCTTCTGCCCCCTTCACAGAGTGTCGACCGCGCCAAGCGAGAGCTCGACGTGCTCCCTACCGGAGGCGGAACTCCGCTTGCTTCAGCGCTCTATCTCGGCTGGGAAACCGCCAAGCAGGCGCGCACCAAAGGCATTTCGCAGATCATGTTCGTGCTCATAACCGACGGGAGGGGAAACATCGGCCTGCAGTCGTCGTTCGATCCTGATGCGGCAAAACCGTCAAAAGAGGATCTTGAAAAAGAGGTCGAGGCACTTTCCGGCTCCATTTGCGCCGACGGCATTGCCGCCATCGTGGTCGATACCCAGATGAACTACCTGTCGAGGGGCGAAGCTCCCAAACTTGCCCAGAAACTCGGCGGACGTTATTTTTACCTCCCCAACGCCAAGGCGGAACAGATTGTCGACGCCGCTCTCAGTTTTTAGGAGATTCCCGAGCATCCTGTGTATTCTCCGAACAGACACAGGATGTTCCGAGGAATTATTTGCCTCTTTATGATATTAGATGTACACGCTTTAACGCAACAGGTCTTTCGTCTAATGCTCACCTATCAGTCACATCATGTCTACTCGCCGCAAAATCGCCGCTATTGTAGGGCTTGAGCAGTACAATGCCGGCCTCTGGAAAAAAATCAAGGGGCTTCTCCAGAATGAAGCCGAACTTACCCAGCTGAGTGATGTCGATCTTGAAAAGCAGACTTCCGAAGCCGCAACGGCCATCCGGGAGAGCGACGTTGTCTTCATGAGCATGATCAACTTCAAGGAGCAGATCGACTGGTTCAAGGAGCAGCTCGAGAGTTCCTCGAACGAGAAAACCATCTTTGTTTTCGAGTCGATGCCCGAAGCCATGTCGCTCACGAAAGTCGGCAACTATGCGGTCGGCGACGGAAAGGCGGGCATGCCGGACATGGTGAAGAAAGTCGCAAAGATGCTGGTCAAAGGGCGTGACGAGGACGCGCTCTACGGCTACATGAAGCTCATGAAGATCATGCGCACCATCCTGCCGCTTGTGCCGAGCAAGGCCAGGGATTTCAAGAACTGGCTGATGGTGTACTCCTACTGGATGCAGCCGACTGCCGAGAACATCGCCAACATGTTCCGGCTCATTCTCCGCGAGTATTTCAACGTGCAGGTGAAGGTTGAGCCGATCGTGGATGTGCCGAACATGGGCCTGTACCATCCCGACGCTCCCGGCTACTTCAGGGACGTGAAAAGCTTCAAGGTCTGGGCCAGGAAGCGCGGCGTGAACCTTGAAAAGTCGCAGAAGATGGCGCTCCTGTTTTTCCGCAAGCACCTCCTGCAGGAAAAGACCTATATCGACAACACCATCAGGACTCTCGAAAAACAGGGCCTCAACGTCTTTCCTGCCTTCGTCATGGGTGTGGAAGGCCATGTGCTTGTCAGGGACTGGCTGATGAGGGAGAATATCGATCTCCTGGTGAACATGATGGGCTTCGGCCTTGTCGGGGGACCGGCCGGTTCGACCAAGCCGGGTACGGCCGCGGAGGCGCGTCACGAAATTCTCACAAGCCTCGATGTGCCCTATATCATTTCCCAGCCGCTGCTCATACAGGATTTCGAGTCATGGCAAGAGCTTGGCGTCTCTCCCATGCAGGTGACCTTCACCTACTCGATTCCGGAAATGGACGGCGCCATATCACCCGTCATCCTCGGTGCGCTCAAGGACGGCAAGATCGAAACCGTACAGGAACGTCTTGAACGCCTTGCGCTGCTCTCCCGGAAGTGGCTGCGCCTGCGTGCCACCGGCAACCGTGACAAGCGCGTTGCGTTTGTGGTGTACGACTACCCTCCGGGGCTCGGGAAAAAAGCCACCGCGGCACTGCTCGACGTGCCGCGTTCTCTTCTGCAGATCCTGAAGCGCCTTCAGAAAGAGGGGTACACTGTCGGAGAACTTCCTGAAACTCCTGAAAAGCTGTTCGAAGCGCTCGACCGTGCGACGGACTACCAGATCATGCAGCAGCGTTCTGATGCCTTGAAGGTCAATTACGAGAAGTTCAGGGAACTGACCTCGGTTCGGGAGCGCGAACGCATCGAGGAGCGCTGGCAGGGATTCCCCGGCGAGATTGTGCCGATCGGCACGGAAGAGGTGTTTGTCGGGGGCATCAGATTCGGGAACATCTTTATCGGTGTGCAGCCGCGCATCGGTGTTCAGGGAGATCCCATGCGTCTCCTGTTCGACAAGGCCAACACGCCGCACCATCAGTACATCGCCTTCTACCGCTGGATCAGCCGCGAGTTCGACGCCCATGCGCTGGTGCATGTCGGCATGCACGGCTCGGTCGAATGGATGCCCGGCCTGCAGACCGGCCTGACCGGCGACTGCTGGCCGGATGCGCTGCTTGGCGAGGTGCCGCATTTCTACATCTATCCGCTCAACAACCCGAGCGAATCCACCATTGCCAAACGGCGCGGCCTTGCCACCATGGTCTCTCATGTGGTTCCTCCGCTTGCAAGGGCGGGTCTCTACAAGGAGCTTCCGGCTCTCAAGGATCTTCTTGCCGATTATCGCGAGCACAACAGGGGAGGAGAGTCCGAAGATGTCGATTCGGTCCAGGAAGCCATCATGCAGAAGGCCGAGCTGCTCAACCTGACCGACGACTGCCCGCGCAGGAGCGACGAGTCGTTCAGCGACTTTGTCAGTCGCCTCTACATCTATATTCTGGAACTTGAGAACCGGCTGATTTCCAACTCCCTGCACGTGTTCGGAGAATCGAGCCCTGTCGAGTCCCAGATCATCACCATTACCGAAACCCTCAAGAACCGGGGCGAAAATGGCCGCACGCTGCCCTACATCCTCTTGTCGGGTTCCGGAAAGAACGGTCACTTCGACAGCTATGAAGAGCTGACCGGCATGTCACGCAAAGGTGACGACCATGCCATCATGCTGCGTGAATGGGCCGAGGATGCCTGCAAGGAGTTTGTCCGGCAAGTCATGTTCGACCGGAAGAGTCCCTCAGCGGTTTTCGAGTCCCTTACCGGAGGCACGAAAATGTCCCAGGAGGATCTGCCGTTCGTCCAGCGCCTTGTCCAGGAGGGCAGTATGATGATCCAGGCCCTTTCCGACAACAGGAGCGAGATGGAATCTCTCATGAAGGTGCTCAAGGGCGGTTACATCCCTTCGGGACCGGGAGGCGACCTTGTCAGGGACGGCATGAACGTGCTGCCTTCGGGACGGAACATCCACTCCATCGACCCGTGGAGGATTCCCTCCGAAACCGCCTTCAAGCGCGGCTCGCTCATCGCCGACGGGCTCATCAGGAAGCACCTGGCCGAAAACGACGGACGGTATCCCGAAACCATCGCCGAGGTGATCTGGGGCCTCGACACCATCAAGACCAAGGGCGAGGCCGTGGCCGTGGTGATCAGGCTCATGGGCGCCGAGCCGGCTTACGACGCGTTCGGCAAGATCAGCCATTACAACCTCACCCCGCTCGAAAAGCTGGGCCGTCCGCGCATCGACGTGCTCATGCAGCTCAGCCCGATCTTCCGCGATGCATTCGGCATTCTCATGGACCAGCTCGACAGGCTGGTGAAGGATGCCGCCAGGGCCGACGAGCCGCACGAGATGAACTACATCAGAAAGCATGTCGATGAAGCGATGGCCGAAGGTTCCGATTTCGAAACCGCGACGTCAAGGCAGTTCACGCAGGCTCCCGGAGCATACGGCACCTATGTGGACGACATGATCGAGGATTCCGCATGGGAGAAGGAGGACGATCTCGACGACCTGTTCATCCGCCGCAACAGCTGCGCCTACGGAGGAGGCCGCAAGGGAGAGAAGCAGTCCGAAATCCTGCAGAAGCTGCTCGGATCGGTGGACAGGGTGGTGCACCAGGTTGATTCGACCGAGTTCGGCATCTCCGACATCGACCACTACTTCTCGTCTTCCGGTTCGCTGCAGCTCGCCGCACGCCGCAGAAACACGAAGGCTTCGGACATCAAGCTCAACTACGTGGAATCGTTCACCTCGGATATCAAGCTTGACGATGCCGAAAAATCGCTGCGGGTGGAGTACCGCTCGAAGCTGCTCAATCCGAAATGGTTCGAGGGCATGCTCAAGCACGGGCACAGCGGAGCCGGCGAAATCAGCAATCGCGTGACCTACATGCTGGGATGGGACGCCGTGACCAAAAGCGTGGACGACTGGGTGTACAAGAAAACCGCCGAAACCTACGCCCTCGATCCTGAAATGCGCGAGCGGCTCGCCACGCTCAATCCGCAGGCCATCAGGAACATCGTTGGCAGGATGCTCGAAGCGCACGGCAGGGGCATGTGGAAGGCCGACGAGAGCATGATCAACGAGCTGCAGGAGATTTACGCCGATCTGGAGGATCGGCTTGAAGGGATGACCGACGACGAGTGATTGAGGTGTTTCACAACTTCGTGCGCATGCAGCGGTCGAAACGCGATTTCACCCTGTTGGCGAACCAGCTTGTGGAGAGATTCCTGCCTGAAAATTTATCGCTTTTCAGGGGGATCTCCGGCATTCCGGCATAGATGGTATTGCCGAATTTCGATTTGTGCAAAGCCGAGATCGTCTTGTACGAGAAGGTGCTCTCGAAATCATATCGCTTTTCTTTCCGGAAATCCTTTTTGATCTCCTCTTCGCTGAAATCCATTCCCGTATCCTTCAGATAATCGATGAATATGCCATAGGTGGTCCCGAAGGCGCCATGGCCATTCCTGTAGCTGAGCAGGTCGCCATCGAGAACGATGGCTTGATGCGTTACATTCGCCAGCATCTTCTGGAACCCGACGTTCCGGCAGGTATAGTGGCCGGCGTTGTAGTCTGCGAACACATGCCTCCAGTCGTTATAGCGGTGTTTGTAGTCGAGCAGATAGGCGCTTCCGTAGAAAACACCCCCTTTACAGGTGTAGAGGATTTCGCGGATATGTTTCTTTCCGACGTTCTCAGGTTTTTCAGGGTATTGCCCGGCGAATTTTACCGATACCTGCATCGAGCCGAGTGTGGTGATAAGATCGTCTACGTCCCTGTCGATCACCTGGAGAATCGGTTTGGTGACCTCGGCGGCGATAAACTCGTTATACCACAGCTCCACATCGCGCTCGCTTTCGATGGAGTCAATGTTTTGACGGAACGTTTTCCCGTTTGCAGCCTCCTGATCGAGTCTTGAGTCAATGATAAACCGGATGATCGGGTTTCCTTCGGCATTGTTCAGCTTGTTCAGCAGGATTTTGCCCACCCCGGGTGTTTTCGGAACGGTTTTGAAGCCGCTTTCCTGCGCAATGACCGCAATGACGGCGCACGCATTTTCCTTTCCGGCAGGTACGCCGATCTCCTGAAGGCTCTCTTTTATCACTTTTGCCCAGATGTCGGGTGAATCAAGTCCCGGCGCGGCCACGAGAATCAGTTTTTCAATCTGCGGTTCCGAAAGGCCGGCATCATCCTCTCGGTTGCAGGCTCCGAGAAGCAGGGTGAAAAAAAGCGTGAAGAGTGTGACGAGTGCAATGCGTGTTTCTCTGATCATATCGGGCACATGATTGTCGGCATAAACATTGAATGACACCGCCGTTCAGGAAATAATCCGGAGTTCTTAAATCCGGGTGCGCATGCAGTGGTTATATCGGGATTTCACTCGCTGGGCGAACCATTTCGTGGAAAGGTTTCTGCTTGCGAATTTCGGGCTGTCGAGGGGAATGTCGGGCAGCACGGCATGAATCAGGCGGCCGTATTTCCGCTCGTGCAGTTCCGCTGTTGTCCTGTAGGACCAGGTCTTTTCGAACTCACGGCTCTTTTCCTTCGAAAAATCGCTCCTGACCTGATTTTCATTGAATTCAACCCCTTTTTTCTTCAGGAAACCGACGAAGGCCTCATAAGTGGCCGACGGGGAGGAGTCGCCGTTTTCATAGCGCATCAGGTCGCCGTCCATGACGATCTTTGCTTGTGCCAGATTGGAGAGCATTTTCTGGAATCCGGCGTTCCGGCACGTGTAATGGCCTGCGTTGAAATCGGCGAACACATACTTCCAGTCATCGTAATCGCGTTTGTAGTCGAGCAGATATGCCGTTCCGTAGAAGACGCCGCCCTTCAGCGTATAGAGCATGTCTCTGACGCTCCCGAACCCGGTGTTCCGGGGTTTTTTCGGGTACTCTTCGGCGAATTTCACTGAAACCTGCATGGAACCGATCGTGGTGACCAGGTCGCTTGCATCCTTCCGGAGCACGAGAAGAATCGGCTTGGTTATGCTGGCGGAGGTGAACTCGTCATACCATTTCTCGAAGTCAAGTTCGCTTTCAATCGCATCGATGTTTTCGCGGAATGTCCTGCCGTTCGAGGCCTTCTGATCAAGTCGGGTTTCGATAATGAAACGCATGACCTCGTTCGATTCAGCAGATTTGATCTTTTCCCGCAGGATTGCTCCCATTCGCCGGTTTTTCTGCGATATCGAAAAACCGCTGACCTGCGATATGACGGCCACCACGGCAGAGACATGCTCCTTGTCGACGGGCTGGCCCAGTTCTTCGAGGCTTTCCTTTATGGCTTTTGACCAGACGTCCGCAGAAGGGGTGTTCGGCCTTGCCTGGAGGACCATTTTTTCAATCTGCTCTTCTGTCAGGCCCAGCTTCCTCTTTCCCAGACATCCGCCGAGAAACAGGGCGAAAAGCAACACAAATGCTATGAATCGTTTTGTTCGCTGCATGGTACTTGATTTCCTTGGATAATGCCCCCTTCCGCTGCCGATCTGCTATCTGAAAACCCCGGTTCATTGCCGGGGTTCTCTGGAGCTGTTCCTGCAGATGTCACATCGAAGTGGAATAGTTCGGCGCTTCCTTGGTGATCTTCACATCATGCGGATGGCTTTCGCGCAGGCCTGCCGAGGTGATGCGCACAAACTGTGTTTTTGTCTTGAGATCGTCTATGGTTCCTACGCCGCAATAGCCCATGGCCGATTTCAGTCCACCGATAAGCTGGTAGACCACTTCGTCGAGCTTGCCTTTCGAGGGAATGCGTCCCTCGATGCCTTCCGGCACGTACTTTTTCGATTCGCTCGAGGTATCCTGGAAGTAGCGGTCGCTGCTGCCTTCCGGTTCAGACATGGCGCCGAGCGAGCCCATACCCCGATAGGTCTTGAATTTCCGGCCTTCGTACAGGATTGTTTCTCCGGGGCTTTCGTCAGTGCCTGCGAAAATGCTGCCCATCATCACCGAATCCGCCCCGGCGGCAAGCGCCTTGGCGATGTCACCGCTGTACTTGATGCCGCCGTCGGCAATGATCGGCGTGCCGGTTTTTACGGCTTCTCCGGCGCAGTTCATGATGGCCGAGAGCTGCGGCATTCCTACGCCGGCCACGATTCGGGTGGTGCAGATGCTTCCGGGTCCGATGCCCACCTTCACGCAGTCCGCTCCAGCCTCGACGAGGTCCCGCACCGCTTCAGGTGTTGCGACATTGCCAGCGATGACCTGCAGTTTCGGATACGCTTTCTTGATGGTTTTCACCGTGTCGATAACGGCCTGGCTGTGGCCGTGAGCGGTATCGACCGCCACAACATCGACGCCGGCCCCGACAAGCGCCTTTACCCGTTCCAGGGTGTCGGCCCTGATACCCACGGCGGCTCCCACCCTGAGGTGGCCCTGGCTGTCCTTGCAGGCGTCCGGGAACTGCTTGCGCGTCTGGATGTCCTTGAAGGTGATGAGTCCCTTCAGGTTGTTTTCTTCATCGACGATCAGCAGTTTTTCGATCTTGTTTTTCAGCAGGATCTCCTCCGCAGTTTCCAGATCGACGTCCTCCCTTGCGGTAATGAGTTTCTTGCTTGTCATGATGGTTGCTATGCCTGCATCCAGGGACGGCTTGATGCGCAGGTCCCGGTTGGTGACGATGCCCTTGAGCTTTTTCGAGGAGTCTCCGTCGTAAGCCGGACGTTCGATGACCGGTATGCCGGAAATGGAGTGGCGCAGCATGAGGTCAAGTGCGTCCTGCATGGTGGCGTCTTCGTACAGGGTGAACGGATCGCGGATGATGCCGCTTTCATACCGTTTCACCTTGGCCACTTCGCGCGCCTGGTCCTCGATGGTGAGATTCTTGTGGACGATGCCGATGCCGCCCGAGCGGGCAAGCGCAATGGCAAGGCGTGATTCCGTTACGGTGTCCATGGCTGCGCTGACAAGCGGTATGCGCAGTTCAATGGATTTCGTAAGCCTGGTTGCAACCCTGGTTTCCTTGGGGAGAATATTTGAATAGGCCGGTATGAGCAGAACGTCATCAAACGTGAGTGCTTCGTAGAGGATTTTCGTCATCGTCAGGCAGGTTTTTGAATTACCGCGAAATTGAATCTGCCAATTTACGAAAAGTGCCGGGACTATGGTAATGTTAATCGCTGTCGGCATCTCGCCGAAACCATGGGTTACCGGCACCAACAGACGGGTAAAAAGCCGGTTACGGGAATTTTTATCGGTATCGGGTTTTTGAAAAATGAAAACAGAGTGTAAATTACAGGCCTTTTATTACGGAGAGGTCGCATAGTTGGTCTAGTGCGCTCGCCTGGAAAGCGGGTAGGGTGTAACAGCCCTCGAGGGTTCGAATCCCTCCCTCTCCGCCAAAGACCGGTACTAAGTTTCAGGTTGGAAGTGCTGAGTGGAAAGAAAAGGCAAAAAGCTGGAAAAGAGGGAAGGGTGAGAACCCTCGACCGGGTTCGAAAACGGCTTCAAGCCGTTTCGACGGTGAGCGAAGGCGAGACCGCCCCGAATCAATCCCTCCCTCTCCGCCAGGAAGAAAGCAGAAGGATACTTGAACAGCAAAGGTCTTTCAGGGAAAGGTGAAGGGGAGGGGTGAGAACTTTTTTCTGTGGCATTTTTCTTCCGATTCGCTATCTTTGATGCCTGTTCTTTATGGCAGCTGGAGGATTAGCCTAATTGGTAAGGCAGCAGTCTTGAAAACTGCCGGGTTCACGCCCATGGGGGTTCGAGTCCCTCATCCTCCGCACAAAAATTATTCAGGAGAGGTGGCCGAGTGGCTGAAGGCACCGGTTTGCTAAACCGACGTAGTTCGTAAAGAGCTACCGAGGGTTCGAATCCCTCCCTCTCCGCAAAACAGCAGTCTACAGCTGTCTTATGTAGTCCGAAAAGCCCTGATTTTACAGGGCTTTTCTTGTTTTGGGGTCTTCTGTTGTCTAAATTGGTATTGTGAAGTCCGGTGGTGTTGGAGGTAGTAATTGGGGCACGTCCCCTCCTTTATGGCGTTTGACAGACTTGAGTAAACTTTGTCGCCCTAAATTCGCCGAATGCTCATAAAAACGCCGGTTAATCAAAAATAAAATCGATTTTCGAATATTATTGTTTTAAATTGAAAATATTTTCAATCTATCCGCAATAATATGCTTATCGAATTCTGCGTCAAGAACTTCAGAAGCCTGCGTGATGAGCAGGTACTCAGTCTCGTTGCTACTAAAGACAGCTCGCTGAACGATACCAACACGTTGGCCACAGGCGTCAAGGCGGTCCCACGGATTTTGCCAAGCGCCGTGATCTATGGTGCTAATGCCAGTGGAAAATCCAATCTCATCAAAGCATTGCAGTACATGCGCGGTGTTGTAGTCGAATCGGCCACCATGATACAACCAGGCCAGACGTATGCAGTGCAACCCTTCATGCTGGACCTCTCATCAGAAAAGGAGCCTACTGAATTTGAAGTCACCTTTGTGCTTGATCATGTGCGGTATCAGTATGGTTTTAGCATGACCTCGAAGAGGATTGTCAGCGAGTATCTTCTCGTTTACAAAGCATTTAAGCCACAGCAATGGTTTGAGCGTCATTACGATCCTGCTCAGGATAAAGATGTCTACGATTTCGGATCCGGACTCAAAGGACAGAAAACCATATGGGAAAAAGCTACCCGACCAAACGCATTGTTTTTATCGATGGCAGTTCAACTCAATAGCGAAGATTTACGTCCGGTTTTCGACTGGTTTGCACGAAATCTGGTGATCTTCAATGAACAAACTAAACTGAATAAACAGTTTGCTTTTCAGCTGCTAAAAGATGTGGAAAGTAAAAAGCGGATATGCGACTTCCTCAAAACAGCAGACATTAGTATTTCTGATATCGAAATCGTTACTGATAAAGTGCCCGGAAAAAAGGTGCATTTTGATCTGACATCCGGAAAAACTGAGGTGCAAAATGAAGAGATCGAAGAAAGCAGATTGCGTTTCACCCATGTCACTGATAGGGGGCAAGCAGTCTTTGATCTTGATGATGAGTCCAATGGCACACGTATCCTGGTATTCCTTGCAGCACCTATTCTCGATATTCTCGACAAGGGTCTTACGCTGGTCATCGATGAACTGGACACCAGTCTGCACACACTTCTTGTAAGAGAACTGGTAAGACTGTTCCATCGCCCTGAAATAAACAAGAGAGGTGCACAACTGATTTTCACCACACATGACACATCCCTGCTCGACGCGCCGGATCTGTTCCGACGGGATCAGATATGGCTGGTTGAAAAAGATACTAGCCAAGCCTCAGCATTGGTAGCTGTTGCGGAATTCAGTCCCCGCAAAAACGAGGCCTTGGGGAAAGGGTACCTGATTGGTCGTTATGGGGGCATTCCCTTCCTGACCCATCATTCAGGGGAGTTTGAGTGATGGTGCGTGATAATTCCCCTAAAATCCGGCAGGCAATGCAACTGGAACGAAAGCAAGGACGACGGGCCAGCTATGATCGGATATTGATTGTTTCTGAGGGAAGTAAAACCGAGCCGAACTACTTTAACGAAATCCGCTCCTCATTTCGTCTGCACACCGCCAACGTGGTAGTACGTCCCAGCGAACTTGGAACAGCTCCTCTTCAAGTTGTCCACTATGCGAAACAGCTTTTTCTTGACGGTGACAGGCATCGAAACATCCAGCGCCTCGCTTTCGAGAAAGTTTTTGCCGTGTTTGATCGTGACGATCACGAGAGCTATTCAAATGCGTTGAAGACAGCCGAATCGCTTGATGGCGCGGACGCTACGCGCCTCGCCATCGGCGCTGCGGATGACCATCCGCTTTCTGTCCCGGCGCTGACGCGCCAGGCCATCAAGCGGCTGCAGCGGACAGCCGCCCCCGCGAGCAAGCTCGCGTGTTCGTCTGCCGCTGATCCGCAGCGCCGATGGCAAACTCAGGAACGACAACAAGCAGGTGATCCGATTCCAGGCTGTTCCGTCGATACCAAGCTTCGAACTCTGGCTACTGCTTCATTTTGAAAACGTTCAGTCACAAATCGACCGCCATGAAGTTCTTCGCCGGCTGAAAAAGCATATTTCCCAATACGAGAAAGGATATATAGGAACCTTCAATATGACTCACGAGCATTTGGGGTTAGCACTTTCGCGAGCTGAAAAACTGGGACAGCATAATTCAGCTTACACTCATCCAGAACCTTATACGGCTGTTGGTACCCTCGTGCAATTGCTTACCGGTTTACGAGCGTGACCCGTCCTCGCCAGAATTTTTTAAAAAATATCTGACAAATATTATTTGGGGGCAGATTAGGGGGATTTTCTTGATTGTGGTAAATATAATTGATTATTAAATAACATTATAATGTCATAATTATAGACCCGGACTCTCGCCAGGAAAATCAGTGTTGAGCAGTGAGTGCCGAGTGCTGAGTGAACTCGGGAGAAAGGCACTCTACCCCCGTTTTACTTGAAACGCTCCGGCATACGCTTCCCTTATGTATCGTCCGGCCTCGCCCATGAAAAGCAGCACCACCGGGCAATCCTTTATGTGTACAACCCCGTAGCTGCCGAACAGGTGCTTCTGTTCGCCGACCGATTCGACTGCCCGCCACGGAATGAAAATGGGAGGGGAGAGGACCCTGAACATGAAAAAGATGTCGAGATGCAGCCCCTCGGTGTCGACGGACACGAACAGGATGCCCCGGTAGCTTGCCGGAAACAGCGGGAAGCGCCTGAAAATGGCCGAAGCGAATCTGAAATGCCGGCCCCCAAGCTGGATTGTCTTTCCCGGAAACCGTTCGGCAAGCAGCGACCATCCGCCGATTTTCGAGAGCAGGGCGCTTACTCCGGTCCACAACAGGGCGAAAAAGAGCAGAAACAGAAATGGCAGATAGAGGAGAAGCGAGGTGTCGTTCATGATTTCGAGTGGTTTTGCCGTTATCCCTTGATGACGGCAAGCGGTTTCAGCCGTGCCACTTTTTTTGCAATGCCGGACTGGCTTACGACGCCAACGACCTCGTCAACGTCCTTGTATGCCGAAGGAGCCTCTTCGGTGAGTCCCTCTTTCGAACCGGCCTGCACGACAATGCCTTTTTCCTGAAGCTCGCGCAGCAGCTCTCCGGCATCTGTCTCTTTTCGCGCCCTCGTGCGCGACATGGTTCTGCCCGCTCCGTGGCAGCTTGACCCGAAACTTTCCTTCAAGGCCTCTTCCCGGCCTGAAAGCACGTACGATCCCGTGCCCATGCTGCCCGGTATGAGCACCGGCTGGCCGGGGAAGGCGCGTGTCGCCCCCTTGCGGTGAACAACGAGTTTTTTCGGAGTGCCGCCGACGGTATGGGTTTCGATTTTCGCGATGTTGTGCGCCACGTCGTAAAGCAGTTCAAGGCCTTCATCCCGGCCGAACAGCCGTTTCCACGCCTCGCGGATCTCCCACGTGATGAGCTGCCGGTTGGCCCAGGCGAAATTCGCGGCAGCCGACATGGCTTTCCAGTAGTCTTGCCCTTCGGGCGACCTGAACGGTGCGCAGGCAAGTTCCCGATCAGGCAGGGAGAAGCCGAAACGCGCCAGGGAGCGGTTCATCAGGCGGATGGAGTCCGTGGCCACCTGGTGGCCGAGGCCGCGTGAGCCGGTGTGGATCATCACGCACACCTGATGGCGGAAAAGCCCCATCCGCGCGGCTTCGGCTTCGTCATAAATCGCCGAAACGTACTCGACCTCCACGAAATGATTTCCCGCCCCCATGGTGCCGAGCTGGTCGTGGCCGCGGGCTTTGGCGTGATCGGATACCAGGGAAGCCTCTGCCGCATCAAGACACCCGCCGGATTCGATGCGCCTGATGTCCGCTTCGAGACCGTAGCCGAGCTCAAGCATTTTTTTTGCTCCTCCTTCAAGCACGGTATCGAGCTGTCTCCCCTTGAGGCTCAGCATGCCTCCCTTGCCGACTCCCGAGGGTACTTCCGCATAGATGGCCCTGCCGATATCCCCGAGCCGTCCGGAGAGTGCCTCTTTCTGCATCGACGAGCACAGCAGCCGGACGCCGCAGTTGATATCGTAGCCGATGCCGCCGGGGGAGATGATGCCCTCCTCCTCGTCGAACGCCGCGACGCCGCCTACCGGAAAGCCGTATCCCTCGTGCACGTCAGGCATGGCGAGCGCGTATTTCACGATTCCCGGAAGGGTGGCCACGTTGACAAGCTGTTCGAGAGAGCGGTCCTGCAGAATGCGTTCGATCATGGACGGGGTCGCGTACACCCTTGCCGGCACCCGCATGTCGCTGCGGTACGAGCGGGGAATTTCCCGCACGAAAGGGGAGAGCTCTCTCAGTGCGCTTTTCGGGACCATGGCGGTATTTTTCTATATGTCAAACACAATCACTGTTTTCCACTCCCGGTTCCTGTTCCGGCGTATCTCGGCTTCGTGCCAGGTGACGGCCTTGATGTCCCTTCCGAGCGAAGCGAAACGCTGCCCGGAAAGCGTGGCCCGGAGCGAGGTGTCCGTAAAGGTATGCAACGCGATATCACGGAACGTCGTTCGCTGCAGTTGGGTCTGGAGCAGCACGTCGTTCAGGAAGTCGATGAGCAGCGCGGTAACGTCGGGAGCTTCAAGCGAGATCTCCGCCGTTACGACTTTCGCTTGCTCAGGCAGGGTGGGATCGAGGATCTCGTTCATGGCCTGAACCGCGTCCGAAAACAGCTCCACGAGCGACGCCGCATGCACGTGCACCCTGACGTCGGCGGTATGTTCAAGGATTTCGTAGGGCATGGGTGCACCTGCCTTCATTCAATTTCGATGCCGTAGCTGTCCAGCAGGTCGACGACCCCCGGCAGGGCGAAGCGCGCTTTGCGGAGGCGGTTGGCTTCGGGGTTGATGGAGTAGTTGAAGGCCGTGCGGAAATCGGCTTTTTCGAGGTTTGTGTGGTGAAAGAGGGCTTTCAGGAGGTCGCTTTCGGCAAAAGATGCTCCCGTGAGGTCGGCTTCGGTGAAGTCCGCCTCCTGAAGGTCGCAGTTTTTGAACACCGTCTCCTTCAGGCTGAGTTTGAGAAAGGTCGTGAGCTTCATCATGCAGCTTTCGAAGCGCAGTTCGAGCAGAAAGGTCCTGCACTCGCCGAACTGCACGCCGAGCAGCTTGCACTCCCTGAAGAGCACCTCCTGCAGGCTCAGGTTTTTCACCTTCGCCAGGCTGAAATCGCACCCTTCGAAGGTGCAGTTCCTGAAGGTCACGCCCGAAAGCTCCGCGCCGGTGAAGCCGCAGCCGAGAAAACGGCACTCCTCGTACACGCCGCAGAGCGGGTTATCGGCGTCGAAAACGGTTTTCTCGAAAACCCGGTTCTCGGTAAGCTCGATGTTCGTTTTGTTCGCCTTGTTCATGCCTGCAACTTACCATCCGGAAACCAATTCCGGAAATCCGCCCGAAGCCCGTTCCGCTCGATGCCGGTATCGCGACTCCCGACAGAGTGGCAGCGACGACTCATTGTTCCTGATTGCCTGATTGATCAAATTCATTCGTATTTTACACAGTGTTAACACTGAAACCTGTATGTATAAAAAAAAGATGGACAGATCCTCCGCATTGCATCGCCTGAAATCCATCCAGGCCCCGATTCTTGTTGACGGGGGATACTGGCAGTTCGGCCGCATGCTCCATGTCCTGACGGACGAAGGAATGATCACCGTGGATTGCCGGGTGTACGACCCCCTGCTCGGCCCCATCGAGTTTTCGCTGCAGCATTATGCGGAAATAAAGGATATAGCCAAGGAGAGCGAATCGCTCGAAGAGAACGAGGATCTCGACCCCGACGAAAAGCTGTTTCTCTTCAACGACGGCAAGCCGGATGTGCCGTATTTCGCTTTCCAGCCTCACGATGACGCCGCTCTCGGCGACTATGTCTTTTCATCGGATATAACAGCGATCGAGAACGCCTTCATCGAGCAGGCACTCGGCGGGAAGGTTGAATCATGGGAGGGTATGGATGAGAAGAAGCTGATCGAATGGGCTGAGAGGGTTGAGGCGAATTCGGATGCGGGGGCGTAAGCCGGTTGTTTAGGTGTTGTCGTTGCTGAAGAAAGTCCCCGAGAGTTTGCGCAGGGATACGTAAAAGGATGTGATGTTACAATAAAGAGATTAAAATGATGGAAACTGAAGATTATAAAGCATTGACTGATTATCGTCATGAATTGCTCTCAACAAAACAAAAAACCCAAGACAATACAGATAAGTACATAATTACACTATCAGGTGGAGCAATTGGCATAACAACATCTTTTTTCAAGGATATTTCAATAGACGAAGGAGTTTTGCTGTTAATTGCCTGGGTGTGTTGGGTGTTAAGTATTTTAATGGCACTTTATTCTATGTCAACAAGCATAAAAGCTCATGAAAAAACAGTAAGTCTGATAGATGAAGGGATTCGAAATAATAATGATTTGATGTGTATATATGATCATATTGATAAAAAAGTTACCAATTCTTTGGACAAGAATACTCGGCGTGTAAATTTGGCGGCCAAAATATTTTTTTTATTTGGTTTTATTGTTGTCGCTTTTTTTATGTTCACGTTTCTTTCACAAAAACAGATTCCCTCTATGGCAAACACAGAAAGAAAAGTCATCACTCAGGATGGGCAAACCATTCGACCGGTTCCACCAGTCCTCAATTCAAATATAGTAAAGAAGGGACAAACGGTTTCTCCGCCGCCTCCAAAGCCACCACAAACACCAACTCCACCTCCAACAAAAAAATAATGATATCACCGGAGTTGGTTAAGCTGTTTATGTTAAGGGAGGGAGTCGGAGCCGCTGTGCAATAGCTTAAAAGCTTGTGTTTTGCAGGTAAAAAGTGTATGACTTGTTGAAAATATAACGATGATAAAGCTATATGCCACGAGGTGCGAGGCTTGACACGCCGGAAATGCTACAATTATGTCATGAGGCGGGATTGGTTTTTCTTGTGTTGAGACTTGTCACGCACTGATTGAGTGAGGTGAATTGAGTATATTTTAAGGTAGTCATACTTTGTTATCGAGGAGGTGGAGAATTATGGGAACAGAAGATAAGCGCATGGCGACCGAGTCAATTGACATTCAGATCCGGAAAGTGCTTGAACGGCATAACGCCATCCGTTTGGCGATTTTGTTTGGCTCATTGGCCAAAGGTGCCGCTCACTCTGAAAGCGATCTCGATCTGGCGGTCGGTGCGGATCATCCGCTCGATACAGATGAAACAATGGAACTGATTGCAGACCTTGCGCTTTATGTCAATAGAGATGTCGCTTTTTCTTGAAAAAACTATTCACTTTTTGTCCGGGTTCAGCACCACTTCCCGGTTAATGCTCCATTCTCTTGCCGGTCTTGATCCCCATCGTTCAGGAT
>Ga0194120_10000074_pt1 | contig 148921 bp, 155 predicted proteins | sample TA2MahCa65mmetaG_FD_148642 | JGI IMG/M metagenome (GOLD analysis project Ga0194120, IMG submission 148642) | Freshwater microbial communities from Lake Tanganyika, Tanzania - TA2015019 Mahale Deep Cast 65m | ecosystem: Environmental > Aquatic > Freshwater > Lake | place: Tanzania: Lake... | reverse complement strand
GAAGTTGGGCAATGACCGAGTTGGCCGCGAAAACCGCGGAGGAGCGGCGCGCAACTGTGCCGCTGCGCGCGCCCAGTCCCAATTCCTTGTCGCAGACCGCTGTCATGGCCAGTTTTTCAGAGGTTCCTTAGCAGTCCGGAGGGATCCCTGACCATCCTCGACGACGTCGACCTGGCCGTGTGCGCCGGCGAGTCGGTGGCGGTGGTCGGGGCCTCCGGCGCGGGCAAGTCCACGCTGCTCGCGCTGCTCGCCGGCCTCGATGAACCGAGCGCCGGATCCGTGTGGCTGAACGGCGTCGAGCTGTCGGCGCTCGATGAGGACGGACGGGCTGCCGCGCGCGCCCGCTCGGTCGGCTTCGTGTTCCAGGCCTTCCACCTGGTGCCGTCGCTGACCGCGCTCGAGAACGTCATGCTGCCGCTCGAGCTGGCCGGGCGGCGCGATGCGCGCCCGGCGGCGCGCGCCGCGCTGGGTCAGGTCGGGCTCGACGGCCGGCTCGGGCACTACCCGCGCCAGCTCTCGGGCGGCGAGCAGCAACGGGTCGCAATCGCCCGCGCGTTCGTGACCCGGCCGGCGGTGCTGTTCGCCGACGAACCGACCGGTAACCTCGATACGGTCACCGGCGCGCGTGTCGGTGGCCTGCTGTTCGAGCTCAACGCGGCCCACGGGACGACGCTGGTGCTGGTCACGCACGACCGCGATCTCGCGGCGCGCTGCGACCGCTTGATCCGCATGGACGCCGGGCGGCTGGTGCCGTGATGCGGGCGCTGCGCTTCGCCTTGCTGGCGCTCGCGCGCGACTGGCGCTCCGGCGAGCTGGCGGTGCTGGTCGCGGCGCTGGTCGTCGCGGTCACCGCGCTGACCGGCGTCGGTTTCTTCACCGACCGCGTCGGCCAGGCGGTGGAGCAGCGCGCGGCCGAGGTGCTCGCCGCAGACCTGCGCCTGCAGGCCCCGGATCCGCCGGCAGCGGCCTACGAATCGCTGGCCGCGGCGCGCGGCGTGGCGGTGGCGCGGACGGTGTCGTTCCCGAGTGTCGTGTTCTTCGGCGACGATTCGGCGCTGGCCGCCGTGCGGGCCGTCGGCCGGGGCTATCCGCTGCGTGGCCGGCTGCGCATCGCGGATGCGCCGTTTGCGCCGGCGCGCACGACTGCCGCGTTGCCAGCGCCGGGCGAGGTGTGGCTGGACTCGCGCCTGCTGGCAAGCCTGGGCGCGGTGGTCGGCGACCGCGTCAGCATCGGGGCCCGCGAGTTCCGCATCGCGCAGGTGCTCGACTACCGCCCCGACCAGGGCTCGGCCTTCGTCGATCTGGCGCCGTCACTGCTGCTGAACCTCAGCGACCTGCCCGCTACTGAACTGCTGGGCCCCGGCAGCCGCGCGACCCACGCGCTGCTGTTCGCGGCGCCACCGGCGCGGATCGGCACGTTCAAGGCCCTGCTCGCCGGGCGCAAAGCCCCCGGCGAGCGGCTGGTCGACATCGCCGAGGCCAGTCCGCAGATCCGCGCCTCGACGGAGCGGGCGGGGCGATTCCTGCACCTCGCCGCGCTCAGCACCGTGCTGCTCGCGGCCGTGGCGGTGGCAATGGCGGCGCGCCGTTACACGCGGCGCCACCTCGACAATGTCGCGCTGATGAAATGCATGGGTGCGCCGCAGGCGCTGGTGTTGCGCATGACGGTGCTCGAACTCGGCTTGCTGGCGCTGCTCGCCGCCGTGGCCGGCGGCGCACTCGGCTGGCTGGCGCAGCAGCTTCTGGCGTGGCTGCTGGGCGGGCTGGTGCGCGCCGACCTGCCACCGCCGACCGCGGCTCCGGCGCTGCTCGGCCTGCTGACGGCGCTGGCGATGCTCATCGGTTTCGCGCTGCCGCCGCTGCTGCAGTTGCGGCGCGTGCCGCCGGCGCGCGTGCTGCGCCGCAACCTCGAGCCGCCGCCGCTGCGCTATGCGCTGTCGTGGGGACTGGCGCTGGCGGCGGTGCTGGCCGTGCTGTTCTGGCTGGTGCACGACGTACGGCTGGTCGGCTTCATCGCGCTGGGCGTCGCCATCGCCATCGCCGTGCTGTACGCCGCGGGCTGGCTGCTGGTGCGGGCCGCGGGCCGGCTGCGCGGCGCGGTCGGCGTCGCCTGGCGCTACGGGCTCGCCAATCTGGCGCGGCGCGGGCGCGAGAGCGTCGCGCAGGTCGTGGCCTTCGGGCTCGGGCTGACGGTGCTGCTGCTGCTCGCGGTCGTGCGCGACGACCTGCTCGAGAGCTGGCGCGGCAGCCTGCCGGCGGACGTGCCGAACTTCTTCCTGATCAACATCCGCGAGGACGAGGCCGGCGCGCTGGCCGATTTCCTCGCCGCGCGCCGCCTGCCGCGGCCCGAGCTGTTCCCGATGATCCGCGCGCGGCTGACCGCGATCAACGGCCGCCCGGTCGCGGAGCTGGAGCTGCACGGCGAGCGGGCGCGCGGTTTTGCCGAGCGCGAGCAGAATCTGTCGTGGGCGGCCGAGCCGCAGGTGGACAACCGCATCGTCGCCGGGCGCTGGTGGAGCGCGGACGAACACGGCCGGCCGTTCGTCTCGGTGTCCACCGATTATCAGGAGGCGCTTGGCCTCGCGCTCGGTGACCGGCTCGGTTTCGACGTCGCGGGCGAGCCGCTCGAGGTCACGATCACCAGCTTCCGCGAGGTGCAGTGGGATGGCTTTCGCCCGAACTTCTTCCTCGTCTTTCCGCCGGGCACGCTCGAGGGCCTGGTCGGCACCTGGCTCACCAGCGTCCGCCTCTCACCCGGCGAGCGACCGTTGCTGGTCGAGCTGGTGCGGCGCTTCCCGTCGGTATCGATCTTCGACCTCGATGCGATCCTGCAGCAGGTCCGCGAGGTGATGGATCGGGCCGCACTCGCCGTGCAGTACGTGTTCCTGTTCACGCTGGTGGCCGGCATCACCGTGCTGCTGGCGGCGATCCAGTCGACGCGCGACGAGCGCCGCTACGAGAGCGCGATGCTGCGCACGCTCGGCGCGAGCCGGCGCGTCGTGCTCGCGGGCGTGGCCGCGGAGTTCACCGCACTCGGCCTGCTGGCCGGCGTGCTCGCCGCGCTGGCCGCCACCCTCGGCGGCTGGCTGCTGGCCGCGCAGGTGTTCGAGCTCGAGTACCGGCCGAATCCACTGCTGTGGGCCTACGGCCTGCTCGCGGGCGCACTGCTGGTCGGCGGCGCCGGCACCCTCGCCGCGCGCAGCGTCGTCACGCACCCGCCGGCGAGCACGCTGCGGGAGGCGTGAGGTGTCCGGCAGTGGCACTGAGCACGGCGGGGTCGGCGCTCAGTGTTTCACCATGCCGGTGCGACCGGCGCAGATTGCGCACCGCAGCGGTGCATTCTGAACGCACAGCCTGGGCCTGCCGCAGGCGCCAGGCGGCGCGGCGGTACAGCGTGGATTCCTTCGGCACGCTGACGGCCTATACTGTCCCGCGCCTGCGGAGGGACCAACCATGCCAACGACCATCAACGCCGGTGATACTGCCTGGCTCATCACCGCGACCGCGCTGGTGCTGTTCATGACACTGCCGGGACTGGCGCTGTTCTACGCCGGACTCGTGCGGGCGAAGAACGTGCTGTCGATCCTGATCCAGTGCTTCGCGATCGCCTGCGTCGTATCGCTGGTGTGGTGGGCGGTCGGCTATTCGCTCGCGTTCGGTGATGGCGGCGCGCTGCAGGGCCTGATCGGCGGGCTGGACAAGGCGTTCCTCGGCGGCGTCGGCCGCGAGGCGGCCGTCGGCAGCGTGCCCGAGAGTGTCTTCTGCATGTTCCAGATGACCTTCGCGATCATCACGCCGGCGCTGGTGATCGGCGGCTTCGCCGAGCGCGTGCGATTCAGCGCGGTGCTGTGGTTCTCGGTGCTGTGGCTGCTGCTGGTCTATGTGCCGATCGCGCACTGGGTCTGGGGCGGCGGCTGGCTGGCCGCGCGCGGGGCACTCGATTTCGCCGGCGGTATCGTCGTGCACACGAATGCCGGCACCGCGGCGATCGTCTGCGCGCTGGTCATCGGCCAGCGCCGCGGTTTCCCGACGGTCGCGATGCCGCCGCACAGCCTGCCGTTCACTGTCTGCGGCGCCGGCATGCTGTGGGTCGGCTGGTTCGGCTTCAACGCGGGCAGCGCGCTCGCTGCGAACGCGGGCGCCGGCATGGCCCTGCTGACCACACATCTCGGCGCCTCGGCCGGCGTGCTGATGTGGATGCTGATCGAGTGGGCGCGCTACGGCAAACCCAGCCTGCTCGGTGTGGTCACCGGCATGGTCGCGGGACTCGGCACGATCACGCCGGCCTCGGGCTTCGTCGGCCCCGGTGGCGCGGTGCTGATCGGACTGGTGGCCGGCGGCGTCTGCTATTTCGCCACGCAGTACCTGAAGCGCGTGCTGCAGGTGGACGATTCGCTGGACGTGTCGCCGGTGCACGGCGTCGGCGGCGTCCTTGGCACCGTGCTGACCGGCGTGCTGGCCGCCGCCGCTTTCGGCGGCGTCGGCCTTGCCGAAGGGCGGACCATGGGCGCGCAGGTCGGGACTCAGGTGCTGGGCGTGCTGGCCACGATCGTCTGGTGCGGCGCCGCGACCTGGCTGATCCTGCAATTGCTGGCGCGCACCGTCGGCCTGCGCGTGAGCGGCGAACAGGAGACCGAGGGCCTCGACCTCGCCGCGCACGGCGAGCGGGGTTACAGCCAGTAGGGCGGATTCAGCCGCGGCCCGGGCCGCGCGGCGGCGCCGGTGGTCATTGTCAGTCGCGATCAGCCCGAGGCGCTGCTGGTGCATCTGGATGACGCAGGGCTGCTGGCTGAATCGGGGATCCGGCTCAGTCTGGCCACGGCCCTGTATCGCGAGGAAAGCCTGTCGCCAGGCCAGGCGGCCCGGTTTGCCGATGTGCCGCTGGCCGAATTCATGCAACACGTTTCCCGTGCAGGAATCCCGGTGATCCGGGGACGTGCCGGGGCCCTCGCTGAAGATTCCAGGGCGGCGACGGCATGGCGCGGCGCATCGTCGCAGCGGACGCGAGCCCGCTGATCGGGTTGGCTGCGGCGGGCGGTTTTGGCCTGCTGCGCCGCCTGTTTGGAACGGTCCTTGTGATCGTGGCTGTGCGTGACGAGGTTCTGGCCGGAGGCCGCCTCAGCCGCCCGCAGTCATGCAGAACGCGTTCAGTTTGTTGCCGTCCAGGTCGCGGAAGTACGCGGCGTAGAAGCCCTTGCCGCGCGGGCCGGCGGGACCTTCATCCGTGCCGCCGAGCGCCAGCGCCTTCGCATACAGCGCATCGACCAGCGCCGGACTGTCGACGACCAGGGCAATCATCGTCCCGTTGCCGGCGGTCGCGGGCTTGCGGTCGAAGGGCTGCATGACGCCGAGGCCCGGCCGGTCCGGGGCGACCGTCCAGGCGACGCCGCGGTCGTGTTCCATCCAGCGCTTCGCGCCGATCAGAGCCAGCAGTTCGTCGTAGAAGCGCGCGGCGCGCGCCACGTCGTTCGTGCCGAGGGTGACGTAGCCGATCATCGGTGGACTCCTGTCGTCGGGGTGGGGCAGTGACTGATTATGTCGCTGGACTGCCGGCCGCGGCGCCCGGTTGTCCACTGGCGTAGTTGCCGCGCAGCCGGCCGATGAAATCGCGCTTGCCGATGGCGACGCCCTGCCAGCGCAGGATGTCGTAGGCCGTGGTCGCGTGGAAGAAGAAGTTGGGCTGCGTGAACGACAGCAGGAAGTTCTCGGCGGTGAAGTCGACACGCAGGTCGCGGAACTCGAAGCGCATGTCCCGTCCGATGAAGCCGTCGACTTCCTCGGCTGCGATGGCGCGCAGCCCGGTGAGTGCGCCGGTTACCCGCGCCCGCAGACCCGGGAAGTCCTCCGGCGGTGGCTCGAGGTCCGGACTGAACAGGCCGCGGCGCACGCCCTCGATCGCACCGAGCGAGTGCACCGCCGTGGACTTTACCTGGTAGGCGAAATCGAACATGTCGGGCGCGAGCCGTGCCCGGATCAGGTCCGCCGGTGCGATGCCCTTTGCGGCACAGTGCGCCGCCCCCTTGTCCAGCAGGGCGGCGACGGCCTCCAGAATCTGGCAGAACGTTGGAATCGTTGCGGCATACAGGGAAAAGCTCATACAAGTCCTCCGCGATCCCGGTGCGTTGCAGGCGGCGATGCCGCCCGCCACGCATGTTACCGGAACGGGCTGTGCTAGCATCACCCGCGGTCAGGGCCAGGTCTGTCCTGGCTGAGGGGGGGCCATGTACAGCGATCGCGATCGCCGTTCCGTGGCGCGCCCGGGCGCGCGTTGGCTCGTGCTCGTGACCGCACTGGGCGTTTGCCAGAGTGCCGCGGCCCAGACCAGCAGCGTGCCGGCGAATGATGCCTTCGCCGGGGCACAGCTCATCAACGCGACCGCCGGCCTGGTCACCGGTACGACCGCCGGTGCGACGGTGCAGACGGGCGAGCCGCCGCTCGCGCCGACGCTGCAGAACTCGATCTGGTACCGCTTCACGGAAGCGACCGGCCGGGCGGTCGTGTTCGACATCTCGGCGTCGCGGCCGGCGCTCGGCTCTTCCCAATACGCGCTCGGGACCGCTTACGCCGACGTCTATTACGGTTCGGACCTCGCTGCGCTGACCAGGGTCGGCTCGATCGGTAACGTCATGTATGTCAACGCGAACCGCCAGAGTATCGAGGTGAACGCGCCGGCACGCTCGAGTTACTACATCCGGGTCGCCGCCGATACCTACGGCCCGTCCCGGGACATCGTCGTGCAGTGGGGGCCGCCGCCGGGCAACGATCGGTTCGCGTTCGGTCCTGTGCTCAGCGGGGCGAGCGGTTCGATCTCGGGCTCGACCGTGGGCGCGACCGCCGAGAGCGGCGAGCCGGTGTTCGACCACGATTCCGGCCCCGGCTTCAGCGCTGCCGCGTCGGTCTGGTATCGCTGGATGGCGCCGCAGACCGGCACTGCGGTCTTCGCACTGACTGGCACGTACCCGCAGGAAATCCAGGCCTTCGTGAATACCAGCAGCACGACGCTGGCAAACCTCGTGCCCATCGCGACGAGCCGGCGCATCTACCGGCCGAAAGGGGCGTCCGGTGGTGAGCTCCAGACGGAATCGGCTGACTATCCACTGGCGTTTCCCGTTCAGGCCGGGCAGTCGTTCGTCCTCCGCGTCGCGCCACGGGCGATGGCAGCCGGCACGTTCACGCTGAACTGGTCGATGGGTGCCCCGCCGAACGACCACATGGCGACGAACTACACTCCGTTCCTGATCGGGCCAGCGCCCGGACTCTCCATCGACGCCAACAACCTCGGCGCCACCGCCGGCGCAGGGGACACTCTGGGCGCGACGGCCGGGTCGTCGATCTGGTTCGGGCTCGTGGTGGGGAGTCCAGCGGCCAACCGGGTGACGCTGACCACCGAGGGAAGCGACGTCGATACGGTGATGGCCGTGAAAGCCTGGCGACCCCAGGTCAACTCGATCATCGACATCACCTACGACGACGACTCTGCCGGTCAGGGCCGGAGCCGGGTCAGCTTCGACCTCGATCATCCGGCATTCTGGGTCGTCATCGGCAGCAAGAAGGGATACCAGGGGCGCATCAGACTCACCGGCATCGCCGAGCCGGCAAGTGCACCGCCGCCCAATGACGCTTTTCTGCAGGCAATCGCGCTGTCCGGGTCGAGCGGCAGCGTGGACGGTGCTCTGGTCGGTGCGACCCAGGAGGCCGGCGACCCGCCGACGGCATCGTCCACAACCCGCACTGTCTGGTACCGCTGGACGGCCACGGTTCCCGGCGAGGTCCGCCTCACCGCCACCACACGGTGCTACCCGGCGATCGGCTGGTCGTGCCCGGCCGCGAACGTACAACTCTTCACCGGGGCGACGCTCGCGGACCTGCGGGCCGTATCCCCGGGGACGGACTCGCGGTTCCCGGTTCAGGCGCGCGTCGAGTACCGGATCCGGGTGACGCCCGGGCAGGATGACACGGCGCGCTATTTCCGCCTCAACTGGATGATGCAGTAGAGGCCTCGGTTGCCACTGGCAGGGCCTGAGTTACCGAAACCGTAACACCGGCACCGCCGTGCAGACTGTTCATTATAATGAACAATGGAAACGGTGGATGCGGGGGTTCGAACATGCATACCGTCCTGGCGCAACAAGTGCGTGCCCGCCGGAGGGAGCTGGGCCTGAGCCAGCAGCAGCTCGCCGCGGCTGCCGGAGTCTCGCGGACCTCACTGTCGCACGTGGAACAGGGCCGGACCGCGCACGCGCAGATCGACATGCTCAGCCGGATCCTGCGGGCGCTGGATCTGGACCTCCAGCTCGCCGCGTCGTCGCCAGCAGCCGAGCGGGTGGCCGCACGCCTGGCGCAGCAGGCGCGCGTCCAGGCTCAGCGCGAGCGACACCTGCGGCTTGCCATCGAAATGGCTACCGATCCGCGCGCGGCGCGCGCACGGATCCGGCGGGCCCGCGAGGTGGTTGCGTTGTGGCGCCGGCAGCGGACCTGCAGTCCGCTGTACATCCGCCGCTGGACCCGGCTGCTGGCCCTGCCACCGGCCCGCCTGGCGCGCAGGATGGCCTCCCTCGGCGCCTGGGAGAATGCGCTGTTCCAGAATACGCCTTGGTCCTGGGCATGGACCTGAGCAAGCTGGAGCTGCTGCTGCGGGAAGCGAGCGAACGCACCGGACACAAGGAGTTCGTCATCGCCGGCAGCCTGGCGGTGCTCGGCGTGCTCGGCCAACGACCGGTGCCGGACCGCATGCTGGTATCGATCGACGTGGACTGCTGGACGCCGGCCGACCCCGGGCGGGTTTTCGATCTCAACGACAGCCTCGGCGCCGGCAGCCCTTTCGAGCGGGCTCACGGTTACTACCTGGATCCGATTTCGCCGCAGTTGCCGACGCTGCCGGCGGGCTGGGACCGTCGTGTGATCCGGGTGCCGATGCGAGCCGGCATCGCCGCGTGGTTTCTCGATCCGAACGATACCGCGGTGTCGAAATACGCCCGCGGCGAACCGCGCGACCGCGAGTGGATCCGCGCTGGTCTCCAGGCCGGACTGCTGTCCGGAGCAATCATCGAGGGGCGCTTCCGCGCGACGAATTTCCTCAACGCCGCCGAAGCGAGCCGCGCGCGCCGCCTGCTGGCGGCGGACCTGGCGCGCGTCGGCTGATCGCCTCGGTTGGTACTGGCAGGGCCTGAGTTACCGAAACCGTAACACCGGCACCACCGTGCGACGTCCGCTCAGAGCTACGCTGCCCCGTGCCCCCCGGCCGTCGCCAGCAGCGCGCCGAGCGCAGTCCACGCGGCGAAGGCCAGCATCAACAGGCCGGCGACCCGGCGCGGGTTGCGCCCGCCGAGACGGCCGAGCGCCGCCTGGCCGGCGAGCGTCGCGGCGAGCATCGCCGGCAGCGTGCCGGCGCCGAACGCGAGCATCGTGAGCACGCCGGCGGGCGCCGAGCCAGAGCTCGCTGCCAGCGCCAGCGCCGACCAGACCAGGCCGCAGGGCAGAAAGCCCCACAGAACGCCGAGGGCGAGCGGACGCCACATGCCGGGCAACGCCGCCGCGCGTCCGGTCAGTGGCCGCAGCCCGCGCCACACGGCCGCGCCGGCACGCTCGAGCCCGAGCCAGTCGCGGCCGGCGAGGAGCTGGATGCCGAGCGCGAGCATCAATATCGCCGCGACCAGGCGCGGCCAGCGCGCCGGGCCCTGCATACCGGAATGTTCAGCGACCCCGCCGTGCCCGGCGACCCCGCCCGCCAGCAGGCCGGCGAAGCCACCGAGCAATGCATAGCCGCCGAGCCGGGCGAGATTGAACAGCAGTGCCTGACCGCGCCGGGACCAGGCCGACAGTCGCGCGCCGACCGCGGCGGCGATGCCGCCGCACATTGCGACGCAGTGCAGCGAACCAGCCAGCCCGAGTGCCAGCGCCGCGCCGAGGAGCGGCGCCGGCCACGCGCCGCTCACCGCGGCGACTCCGGATCCGGCGGATGCGCAGGCGGCAGCGTATCCGCCTTGCTGGCCGGCGGCGGATCGTCGTCGATCAGCACTGACCAGCCGGGCGTATCGAGATCATCGAACTGGCCGCTGCCGACCGCCCAGAAGAACGCCCAGATCGCCAGCGCCAGCAGCCCGAGCCCGAGTGGGATCAGCACGTACAGCGAACTCACGCGAGCCTCCAGGCGTTGGCGACGACCAGCAGCGAACTCGCCGACATGCCGATCGCCGCCAGCCATGGCGGCACCAGTCCGGCAGCGGCGAGCGGCAGCGCGACGAGGTTGTAGCCGGCCGCCCAGGCGAGATTCTGCCGGATGATCGTGACCGTGCGCCGGGCCATGCGCACGGCCTCGGGCAGCGCGCCGAGACCGCGCGCGATCAGCACGAGGTCGGCGCTGGTCCGGGCGATGGCAGCGCCCGCCCCGATCGCGATCGAGACCCGCGCCGCGGCCAGCACCGGTGCATCGTTGACGCCATCACCTACCATCGCGACCTGCCGGTCCTGCTGTTCGAGCGCCTGGACGAGCCGCAGCTTGTCCGCCGGACCGAGCCGCGCATGGTATTCGGCGACGCCGATGGCGTTGGCGGCCGCGGCGACCGCCGGCGCATGATCGCCGCTCGCGATGACCGGCCGGAGACCGAGGCCGGCGAGGTCGGCCACGGCGCGGGCCGCCTCCGGGCGCAATGCATCCTCGACCTCGAAACGCGCCAGCCATGCTCCGGCACGGCCGAGATACAGGCCGCAATCCGGCAGCTCCGCGGGCCCGGCGAGCGCCGCGACGAAGTCGCGACTGCCGATCCGGTGCAGCTCACCGTCGAGCCTTGCCTCGAGGCCGCCGCCGGCGACGGCATGGACGGCATCGGCCTGCGGCAGCGCGCCCTGAACATTGCGGAAGGCGAGCGCGAGCGGATGGGCCGAGGACCACTCGAGTGCCGCGGCCGCGCGCCGGCAGTAGTCGGCGTCGGCCGGCCCGAGCATGGCGATCGTGCGGATGACCGGGCGTCCGACGGTCAGCGTGCCGGTCTTGTCGAACACGATCGTATCGGCGCGCGCCAGTGCTTCCACCGCATCGGCCCGGGTCACGAGCAGGCCGCGGCGCGCGAGCCTCGCGGTCGCCACCGTGAGCGCAGTCGGTGTCGCGAGCGACAGCGCGCAGGGACAGCTGACTACCAGCACTGCCAGCGTCGTGGCGAAGGCCCGCGGCGGATCCAGCACCAGCCAGGTCGCCGCTACCGCGAGCGTGGCGAGCAGGATGATCGCGACGAACCAGTTGGCCCAGCGGTCGGCCAGACGCGCGAGCGCCGGCCGCTCGGTCTGGGCGCGTTCCAGCAGCCGCACGATGCCGGCGAGCACGGTATCGTGCCCGGCCGCGGTCACGCGCAGCCGTACCGGTCCGCCGGCATTGACTGAACCACCGATCACGGCATCGCCCGCCGCTTTGGTGACCGCGGCGGATTCGCCGGTCAGCAGCGACTCGTCGGCGAGCGCGGGACCGTCGCACAGTGTGCCGTCCGCCGGAAACGTCTCGCCGGCCGGCACGGCGACTTCGTCACCGGCGGCGAGATCCGCGACCGCGACGCGCTCGCCGCGCCCGTCGCGGATCCGCAGCGCGCTCGCCGGCAGCAGGCGGACCAATGCGTCGTTGGTGCTGCCGGCCTGGTGGCGGGCCACCATCTCGGCGTAACGCCCGAGCAGCAGCAGGAACACGAACATCGTCACGGAATCGAAGTACACCTCGCCGCTGCCGCGCAGCGTGTTCCAGACGCTGGCCGACCAGGCGAGCAGCAGCGCCGCGGCTACCGGCACGTCCATGCCGGGTGTGCGCGCGGCGAGCGCGCGCCAGGCGCCCTCGAGGAACGGCCGCCCGGCATAGAACAGCACCGGCGTCGCGACCAGCAGACTGACGAGGCGCAGGTACTCGCGCAGCAGCGGATCCATGCCGGAGAACGCCCCCGCGTACAGGCCGACCGCGAACATCATCACCTGCATCATGCCGAGGCCGGCGACCGCGAGGCGGCGCAGTGCCACGCGCCGCTCGCGGGCCGCGACCTCGAGCGTGTCGGTGGCGCCGAGCAGGTGCGGGCGATAGCCGAGTTCGTGGATCGTGCGCAGCAGCGCCGACAGCGCCACCTCGCTGCTGCGCCACTCGAGGCGTGCGCGAGCGCTGGCCGGATTCACCGCGATGCCGGCAACGCCGGCGACGCGCTCGAGGCGCCGCTCGACGAGCCAGCCGCAGGCCGGACAGCGCAGGCCCTCGAGCAGCAGGTTCACGCTCGCCGCGGCGCCGGTCCTGGTCACGAGACGCGCCTGGATCTCCGCTCGGTCGTACGTAGTCCACGCGTCATCAGCGACCGGCTCCGGGCGCGGCGCCGGTGCAGCGCGAAAGTCGTAGTAGCGACCGAGGCCGGCGTCGCGGATGAACTCGGCCGCGGCCTGACAGCCGGCGCAGCAGACCGGCTGGGGTTCGCCGTCGAGCGCGACCGTGAGCGCGACGCCTGCGGGCACGTCCTCGCGACAGTGAAAACAGCGCGGCGTGGCCATGGCTCAGCGCGCGCTGGCCGGTTCGACCGGATGACTCGCCGGCCCCCCGGTGCGTTCGACCAGCACGGCATCGCGACCGTGCAGTGCGAGCAGCAGCGTGACGATGCCGCCGGCGATCGCCGCCGCCGGAATGGCGATCAGCAGCCAGACCAGTGGCTCGCGATACCAGCGCCGCACGCTGCCGCGGCCGGTCGCGGTCGTCATGGGCCGAGAAACCGTGCCTCGCGCTCGACGGCGAAGCGGGGCTCGTCCACGGCCCGGACCTGCACACGGATCAATTGGCTGCCGTGCGCCGCCGCGGCCGGTACGCGCACCCGGGCCGCGACTGAGTACACGTCGCCCGGACCAACGACGTGCTCGCGCGCGTCGGTGTCGAGCACGATGCCGGGGAGTCCCGCGGCCTGCAGCACGTAACGGTGCCGGCGCGTGTCCTTGTTGACGATGCGGACCAGATAGACGTTCTCAATACGGCCGCCGGGCAGCGTACGATACAGCGCATTGCGGTCACGCATCAGGTCGAGGCCGACCGGCGTGCGCAGCGCGAGCGAGACGAAGAAGCCGGCGATCAGCAGGCCGAGCAGTGCACCATAGACCAGCATGCGCGGACGGATCACGTGGGTGCCGCGGCCCTCGAGTGCCTGCTGCGAGGTGTAGCGGATCAGGCCGCGCGCGTAGCCCATGCGGTCCATGACCGAGTCGCAGGCGTCCACGCAGGCGGCGCAGGCGATGCATTCGTACTGCAGTCCGTTGCGGATGTCGATACCGGTCGGGCAGGCCTGCACGCAGGCGCGGCAGTCGATGCAGTCGCCCAGCCCGGCGGCGCGCGGGTCGGCGCGGCGCGCGCGCGAGCCGCGCGGCTCGCCGCGCGCCGGGTCGTAGGCGATGATCAGCGTGTCGCGATCGAACATCGCGCTCTGGAAGCGCGCGTACGGGCACATGTAGACGCAGACCTGTTCGCGCAGGAAGCCGGCGTTGCCCCAGGTCGCGGCGCCGTAGAACAGGATCCAGAACGATTCCCACGGGCCGGTGGCCAGCGCCAGCACTTCCGCACCGAGCTGCCGGATCGGCGTGAAGAAGCCGACGAAGGTGAGGCCGGTCCACAGCGCGAGCACGATCCAGGCCGTGTGCTTGCCGGCCTTGCGCAGGATCTTGCCGCGCGTCCATGGCCCGCGATCGAGGCGGATGCGGCGGTGGCGATCGCCCTCGAACCAGTATTCCACGCGCAGGAACACCTCGGTCCAGACCGTCTGCGGGCAGGCGTAGCCGCACCACAGCCGGCCCGCGAGCGCGGTGCAGAAGAACAGCGACACGCCGGCGATCACCAGCAGCCAGGTCAGGTAGAAGAAGTCCTGTGGCCAGAACACGAGACCGAACACGTAGAACTTGCGCGCCGGCAGATCGAACAGCACCGACTGCCGGCCAGCCCACGGCAGCCACGGCAGCAGGTAGAACAGGCCGAGCAGCAGCCAGACCGCGAGCCGGCGCAGGCGGTCGAAACGCCCGTCCACCTCCCGCGGGTAGATCTTCTGTTGTGCTGCGTAGAGGGAGGTCGGTTCGGCGGCGACCGGTCCGGCGGGGCCGCTCACATCGGCCCTCGGGTCCTCGCCGCCGGCGGCGCCTGGCGCTGATGCGCGGTGCGCACGAGATACAGGGTCAGCGCGCTCGACAGTGTGCCGATGGACCAGAAGAAGAAGAAGCCGACGGCGTAGCCGGCCATGCGGCTCTGCAGCCAGCGCGGCGGGACGGCGCCCGCGCCCAACAGCGACGGGTCGAAGAAGGCGAAGAAGAACATCGTCGCCACCGCCGCGGCGAGAAACGCAGGCCACAGCGTCACCGCGACATCCTGCGCGAGCTGGCTCCAGCCGACCGCGGCCGGCGCGTCGTCGTCAGCGGACCGCGGCGGTGATTCAGTCGGCGGCATCGGCGGCGGCCGGCGCGAGGTTCAGCACATGGGCCGCCAGCAGGCGCACGCGCTGCTCGCCCAGCAGCCCGAGGTGGGCCGGCATCTGGTTGTTCCGGCCGCGGCTGACCGTGGCGCGGAGCGCCGCCGCGTCGCTGCCGTACACCCACACGTCGTCGGTGAGATTCGGCGCGCCGAGCGCCTGCTGGCCGGTGCCGCCGGCGCCGTGACAGGCCAGACAGTAGACCTGATAGCGCTCGGCGCCGGCCTGTGCGGCGGCGGCCGGCACCGCCTGGCCCGACAGCGATCGCACGTACGCAACTACTTCCTCGACGCCCTGCGGACCGAGCGCCTCACCCCAGGCCGGCATCACGCCGGTACGCCCCTGGGCGATCGTCGTGTAGACGGCGTCTTCGCTGCCGCCCCATTGCCAGTCGCCGTCGGTCAGGTTCGGAAAACCGACCGCGCCGCGCGCGTCCGAGCCGTGGCACATCGCGCAGTGGTTTGCGAACAGGTTGCGGGCGATGCGCCCGGCGTCCTCGTCCGCACGCAGTTGCGCCACGCTCATCGCGGCGAAGCGTTCGAACAGCGGCGCCGTGGCTTTCTCGACCGCAGCCACCTGCTGCTGCCACTGCTGCTGCTGCGACCAGCCCAGTGTGCCCGGCCAGCCGCCGAGGCCCGGGTACAGCACGAGGTAGCCAAGCGCGAAGACGATCGAGCCGACGAACAGCCACAGCCACCAGCGCGGCAGCGGACTGTTCAGCTCGACCAGATCGCCATCCCAGACGTGACCGGTGGTCGCGGACTCCTCACCCGGGCGGCGGCTGGCGGTGACCCACATCAGCCACACGGAACCGCCGATGTTGATCGCGACGAGGATGGCGACGAACAGGGTCCAGCCGGCAGTCATCTCAGGGGCCCTCGTTCCGGGAGACGTCGTCCTCGAGCGGCATGCGCGCGGCGGCCTCGAAGCGGCCGCGCCGCCGTGCGCTCCATGCCCAGGCGCTGACCCCGATGAAGGCGAGCAGCGCCAGCAGCGTCCACAGGCCGTGCAGTGTTCCGGGTCGCATCAGCTCACCTCCAGGTCCTGGCGGCGAGGCCGAGCCCCTGCAGGTAGGCGATCAGCGCCTCCAGCTCGGTGCGGCCCGCGACCGCGGCGGTTGCCGCGGCGATCTGTTCGTCACTGTACGGCACGCCGAGGCGGCGCAGCGCCCGCAGCTTGCCCGGCGTGTCCGCCCCGTCGAGCACGCGTTCGGCCAGCCACGGGTAACCCGGCATGTTCGATTCCGGCACGAGATCGCGCGGGTTCAGCAGGTGCAGCTTGTGCCATTCATCGGAGTACCGGCCGCCGACGCGCGCCAGATCCGGCCCGGTGCGTTTGGAGCCGAACAGGAACGGGTGGTCGTAGACCGACTCGCCGGCCAGCGAGTAATGACCATAGCGCTCGGTCTCGGCGCGCAGCGGCCGCACCATCTGGGAGTGACAGTTGCCGCAGCCCTCGCGAATGTAGATGTCGCGGCCCTCGAGCTGCAGCGCCGGGTACGGCACGACCCCGGGGGCCGGCTCGTTCATCTGCGGGGAGAAGTACAGCGGCACGATTTCGGCCAGCCCGCCGAAGCTGATGGCGACGACGGTCAGCACCCCCAGCAGGCCGACGTTCTTCTCGATCCGGTCGTGTTTCATCGGCAGCCCTCAGGCCGAAGCCGGCGCCAGCACCGGTACGTCGCGGCGCGCCGCACCCCCGCCGATCGTCCGCCACACGTTCCAGGCCATCAGGAACATGCCGCCGAGCACCAGCACCCCGCCGGCCAGGCGCACCGCGTAATACGGGTAGGTCGCAGCCAGCGATTCGACGAAGGTGTAGGTCAGCGTGCCGTCGGGATTGGTCGCCCGCCACATCAGGCCCTGGGTCACGCCGGCGATCCACATCGCCGCGATGTACAGCACGATGCCGATGGTCATGACCCAGAAATGCACGTCGATCAGCCGGGTCGAGTGCATCGCGTCGCGGCCGTAAAGTCTGGGGAGCAAGGCATAGATCGTGCCGATCGAGATCATCGCGACCCAGCCGAGCGCGCCGGAATGGACGTGCCCGACCGTCCAGTCGGTGAAGTGTGACAGTGCGTTCACCGTCTTGATCGACATCATCGGTCCCTCGAAGGTCGACATGCCATAGAACGACAGCGACACGATCAGGAACTTCAGGATCGGATCGGTGCGCAGCCGGTGCCATGCTCCGGAGAGGGTCATGATGCCGTTGATCATGCCGCCCCAGGACGGGGCCAGCAGCACCAGCGAGAACACCATGCCGAGCGTCTGCGCCCAGTCCGGCAAGGTCGAGTATTGCAGGTGGTGCGGACCCGCCCACATGTAGATCGCGATCAGTGTCCAGAAGTGCACGACCGACAGGCGGTAGGAATACACCGGCTGCCCGGCCTGGCGGGGCACGAAGTAATACATCATGCCGAGGAAGCCCGCAGTCAGGAAGAAGCCGACCGCATTGTGGCCATACCACCATTGCACCATCGCATCCACGGTGCCGGCGTAGGCCGAATACGACTTCAGCCAGCCGACCGGCAGCGCCGCGCTGTTGCCGATGTGCAGCACGGCGACCGTGATGATGTACGCGGCATAGAACCAGTTGGCGACGTAGATGTGGCGGACGCGGCGCTGCGCCAGCGTGCCGAAGAACACGATCGCGTAGGCGATCCACACGATCGCGATCAGGACGTCGATCGGCCACTCGAGCTCCGCGTACTCCTTGCTCGTCGAGTAACCGAGCGGCAGCGTGATCGCCGCGGCGACGATCACCGCCTGCCAGCCCCAGAACGTGAACGCGGCCAGCCGGTCGGAGAACAGGCGTACGTGGCAGGTGCGCTGCACGACGTAGTACGAAGTCGCGAACAGCGCCGAACCGCCGAAGGCGAAGATCACCGCATTCGTGTGCAACGGCCGCAGCCGGCTGTAGGTGAACCAGGGCAGGTCGAAATTCAGTTCGGGCCACAGCAATTGGGCAGAGATGATGACGCCAACCAGCATGCCGATGACGCCCCAGAAGACCGTCATCACGGCGAACTGGCGCACCACCGTTTCGTTGTAGGTGCTGCTGCGATCCATCGGCGCTGTCCTCTCGAGCCGGCCTGCGCGGAGCCGCGGCCTGCTCCGCCCGGGCGTGCATGCTAACGGCTTTTCGGAGGGCAGGCGAGACTTGGTCCGCGCGGGAATCTGTGCTATCGGTGGCCTCGCGCCGGCCGCCCCCGGGTGCCGGTGGCACCGTGGTGCAGTAGGATATGCTGAATACCCGGGAAGACTCCGGAGTTCCCCATGACCATCGGCACCGTCTGCAGCCGCGATCCGGTCACCGTGCCGGCCGATGCGCCGGTGGCGACGGTCGCGCAGCGCATGTGCGACGAACACGTCGGCCTCGTCATCGTGACCAAGCGGCCGGCCGATCGCCCGGTTCCGGTGGGCGTCATCACCGACCGCGATATCGTCCGCGCCCAGGTCGGCCGGCCCGGGACCGATGTATTCACGCTGCATGCCGAGGCAGTCATGACCCGCGATCCGCTGGTGCTGGCGGAATCGACCGCGGTTTCTGCAGGTATCGAGCGTCTCCGCGAACGCGGTGTGCGCCGCGCGCCGGTCGTCGATGCCGCTGGCGCGCTGATCGGACTGGTCTCTGCGGACGACCTGTTCGCGGCGATGGCCGAGGACCTGGTGCGCCTCGGCCGCCTGGTTGCGGCCCAGCCCGGGCGCGAGCGGCCACGCCGGCGCTGAGCCGCCTCACATCTCCGGCTCGGGCATCCCGGCGGCCAGTTTCTTCTCCTCCGGCACTTCGGTCAGCGTGGCCTCGGTCAGCAGCAGCGTGCTGGCGACCGACACGGCGTTCTCGAGGCCAATGCGCACGACCTTGGTCGGATCGACGATGCCGGCGTCGTACAGGTCCACGTACTGCTGGCGCGCCGCATCGAAGCCGACCGCGCCCTCCGAGCTCAGCATGCGGCTGACCACGACGCCGCCGTCCACCGCGGAGTTCTCGGCGATCTGCCGCGCCGGGGCCTCGAGCGCCCGGCGCAGGATCGTGATCCCGGTGCGCTCGTCGCCGTCGCACTGCGCCGCTTCGCGCTCGAGCGCCGCGACCACGCGCAGGTGGGCCAGCCCGCCACCCGGCACGATGCCCTCGGCGACCGCGGCCTTGGTCGCGCTGATCGCATCGTCGAGTGCGTCCTTCTTCGACTTCATCTCGGCTTCGGACGGCGCGCCGACGCGGATCACGGCGACGCCGCCGGCGAGCTTGGCCAGGCGTTCCTCGAGTTTCTCGCGGTCGTAGGTCGAGGTGGTCTTGTCGATCTCGCGACGGATCTGCGCCATGCGGCCCTCGATCGCGCGGCGCTCGCCGGCGCCGCCGATGATCGTCGTGTGTTCCTTGTCGACGACCACGCGGGTCGCGTGGCCGAGCTTGCCGAGGTCGGTGTCCTCGAGCTTCAGGCCGACCTCCTCCGAGATCACCTGGCCGCCGGTCAGCACCGCCATGTCCTCGAGCATGACCTTGCGCCGGTCGCCGAAGCCGGGACACTTGACCGCGACACTCTTCAGCACGCCGCGCACCTGGTTGACGATCAGCGTGGCCAGCGCCTCGGCTTCGACCTCCTCGGCGACGATCAAGAGCGGTCGCGCCTGCTTGGCGAGCTGCTCGAGCAGCGGCAGCAGGTCCTTGATCGCGTTCAGCTTGCGGTCGGTCAGCAGGATGTACGGATTCTCGTGCGCCGCCTCCATCTTCTCCGCGTCGGTGACGAAGTACGGCGAGATGTAGCCGCGGTCGAACTGCATGCCCTCGACCACCTCGAGCACGGTCTCGGTGGTCTTCGATTCCTCGACGGTGATGACGCCCTCGCCGCCGACCTTCTCCATCGCGTCGGCGACCAGCTCGCCGATCGCGGCGTCGTTGTGCGCAGAGATGGTTCCCACCTGAGCCTTCTCCAGCCGCGTGCTGACCGGGCGCGACAGGGCCTTCAGTGCGGTGATCGCCACCGCCAGGCCGCGGTCGAGGCCGCGCTTCAGGTCGATCGCGCTGGCGCCGGCGGCGACGTTGCGCACGCCCTCGGCAAAGATCGCGTGAGCGATGATCGTCGCGGTGCTGGTACCGTCGCCGACCAGCTCGCCGGTTTTCTCGGCGGCCTGGCGCAGCATCTGCGCGCCGAGGTTCTCCTCGGGATCGCGCAGCGTGAGCTCCTTGGCGATCGTCACGCCGTCGTTGCAGACCAGCGGCGTGCCCCAGGAACGCTGGATCAGCACCGACTTCGACTTCGGGCCGAGCGTGATGCGGACCGCCTCCGCGAGCTGCGTGGCGCCGCGCAGAACCTTCTCGCGGGCCTCGGAACGGAACGACAGTTTCTTGTGTGCCATAGCCCTGGTGCCGGTGTTACGGTTACGGTAATTCGGTCCGACCTTGCGCCGCGGTCGCCACTGGTAGCACCGGAGTTACCGAAACCGTAACACCGGCACTAAGCATCACAGGATAGCACGCGGCCGCGGCCGGACCGCACAGTGCCGGCGGCAGAGCCGCGAGTTCGGCGCGACAGCGCGCGCGGCTGGCGGCGAGGTCCGGTGACGGGCCGCGGCGCCGGCCGTCACGCATGACCTCGATGAGCAGCGCCTCGCCGGGCAGCGCCTCGTGCTCCAGCGCCACGGTGTCGCCGGTCATGCGCCCGTCCGTGTCGCGCCGGCGCCAGACCTGCTTGCGGCCGGGCCAGGTCGCTTTGCCGACGGAGCGCTTGCGGCGCGGCTGGCCGGCGTACTCCTGCAGCTTGTAGGCGATGTCGAGCGCCGGTGCATCGCTCGAGACGTCGAGACTCGTGCCAATGCCGAAGGCGTCCACCGGCACTCCGCCGCTGACCAGCGCTTCGATCTGGTGTTCGTCGATTCCGCCACTCAGCACGATCTTCACGTCGCCGCAGCCACCAGCGTCGAGGATCGCGCGTACCGCCCGGGTCTCGGCGTCGAGGTCGCCGCTGTCGATGCGCACGGCCTCGATGCGGCCGGCTTCGCCACGGGCCGCGAGCTCGCGCGCGATCGCGACTACCGTATGTGCGGCCTGCCGCGTGTCGTAGGTGTCGATCAGCAGCGTCGTGCGTCCCGGCCGTGCGCGCAGGAAGGCGCTGAACGCCTCGGCTTCGCTGGCATGGGCCTGAACGAATGAGTGGGCCATCGTGCCCGCGGCCGGGATGCCCCAGCGCCGCCCGGCCTCGACGGTCGCGGTGGCATCGAAGCCGGCCAGGTACGCCGACCGTGCGGCCAGCAGCGCGGCCTCCGCGCCATGCGCCCGGCGCATGCCGAAGTCGATCAGCCGGCGGCCGCGTGCGGCCAGCACGCAGCGCGCGGCCTTGCTCGCGATCAACGTGGCGAAGTGCACCAGGTTCATCAGCCGGCTTTCGACCAGTTGCGCCTCGATGATCGGCGCAGTGACCCGCAGGATCGGCTCCTGCTCGTAGAACACGGTGCCCTCGGGCAATGCGTGCACCGTGCCCGTGAAGCGCAGCGCGGCCAGGTACGCGAGGAAGCGTTCCGGGAACAGGCCGAGCGTGGCGAGATAGTCGAGGTCCGCGGCGTCGAAGCGCAGGTTCTCCAGGTAGTCGAGCGCCGCGTCGAGACCGGCGGCGACCAGGAACGAGCGGTGCGGCGGCAGGCGCCGCACGAACAGCTCGAATACCGCGGGCTCGTGCATGCCGAGCGCGAGGTAGGCATCCGCCATCGTCAGCTCGTACAGGTCGGTCAGCAGCGCGAGGTTCGCCCGGCCGTCCGCGCTGGCATTGGTCATGGCGTTGCTTCCGCAACAGCGTGAATCACGGCGCCGCGGGCTGCGAGTTCGGCCAGCGCGCGCGCGCCGTCTCCGGCCTGAACGTCGACTGCGCGCACCGCATCCGCGAGCACGACCACTCCGAAACCAGCGGCGAGCGCATCGAGCGCGGTCGCGCGCACGCAGTAGTCGGTGGCGAGCCCGCCGATCAGCACGCGGCGTACGTCATGGACGCGCAGCCGCGCCGCCAGCTCGGTACCCTGGAAGCCGGAGTAGGCATCGGCGTCCGGCCCGGTCGCCTTGGAAATGATCTCGGCGCCGGCTGGCAGCCGCAGGCCGGCGGCGAAGGCCGCGCCCGGCGTTCCGGCCACGCAGTGCGGAGGCCACGGTCCGCCGCGGGCGGCGAAGGAACAGTGGTCGGGTGGATGCCAGTCGCGCGTCGCCAACACCGGCAGTCCGTGGCTGGCGAACACAGCGGCACAGCGATTGAGCGGCGCCACGACCGCATCGCCGCCGGCGACCGCCAGGGCGCCGCCCGGCAGGAAGTCCTGCTGCACGTCCACGATCAGCAGGGCATCGCCGGGGGCGGGAATCGTGATGGCAGCGCACATGGCCGGGCTCCCGGTGGATAATGCGCGGACGACGGCCGGTGATGGCGGTACGGTAGCAGATGACCGACAGGCCCTCCAGCGCGGACCCGATGCTGCTGTTCGTGCCCGGCGAGAGCCGCGGGCTCGGCGGCGCGATCGCCGCCGCCGCGGGCGCCGAGCCGGCCCCGCTCGAGGAGCGGCGCTTCGAGCGCGGCGAGTTCAAGCTGCGGCCGCTGGTTTCGGTCCGCGACCGCGACGTCGTCGTGATCCAGACCCTCAGCGCCGGCGCCGATGCGCCGATCGCAGATCGCTTCGTGCGGCTGCTGTTCCTGCTCATGGGACTGCGCGACGCCGGCGCGCGCCGCTGCAGCGCCTGCGTGCCGTATCTCGCCTTTGCGCGCAAGGACCGGCGCACGCAGACGCGCGATCCCGTCCATACGCGCTACGTCGCGGAACTGCTCGAGGCCGCCGGGCTGCATCGGCTGCTGGCGCTCGACGTGCACAACCCGGCCGCGCTGGACAACGCCTTCCGGGTACCGGTGGACCATCTGTCGGCGCTGCCGATGTTCGCCGATCACTTCGCGCGCCAGCTTGCCGGTGCGCCGCTCGCGGTCGTCTCGCCGGACGTCGGTGGCATCAAGCGTGCGCAGTTGTTCCGCGAGCAGCTTGCCGCGCGCAGCCGGGCGGAGGTCACGCTGGCGTTCGTCGAAAAGCGCCGGGCCGCGGGCATCGTGACCAGCGGCGTGCTGGCCGGGGACGTGGCCGGGCGCAGCGTGATCGTCATCGACGACCTCTGTGCCAGCGGCGGGACGCTGGTGCGGGCCGCGCGGGCCTGCCGCGCGGCCGGTGCGGAGGCCGTGTTCGCCGCGGCCACGCATGCGCCGCTCAGCGAGGGTCTCGACGTGCTGGCCGCGGAGCCGGCGCTGACCGGCAGCGTGATCACCGACAGCGTCGGCGAGGATTTCACCGCGCGGGTCGCGGTCGCCGGAAGTCGGCTGCAGGTGCTGTCAGTGGCGCCGCTGCTGGGTGCGGCGCTCAGCCGCATGCGCGAGCGCCGGCCGCTCGCGCCGCTGCTGCTGCAGTGGCCGCCCGCGGACTGAACGATGGCGGCTCAGCAGCGCGAGCGCGAGCCCGGCATGCCGCTGCGCCTGGGCAAGATAGCCGTTGGTCCGGTCCCGCCACGCCAGCGGATTCGCGAGGCGCGGCTCGCGCAGATGCCAGGCCGAGATCTTCGCGCGCGTCAGCGCGCGCTGGCTCATGTAGAAGTGGACGAGTGCCGCGGGCGGCGCAGCGCCGGCCGCTGCGCACCAGCGCCCGAGCAGTTGCCGGCCGATGGCGGCCGCGCCCATGCGTTCGCACTCGACAGCGAGGAACGCCAGCTCCTCGAGCGGGTCGAGCGCCCGCAACCCGGCCGAGAACTCCAGACAGTCGATGACGCTGACCGGTGGGCCGACGCAGACATGCTCGGGCCGCAGGTCGCCGTGGCCTTCGACGATCCGCTTTGCCCGCAGCGCAAGCAAGGTGCCGCCGGCGGCGACGCAGGCGTGCTGCGCGCGCGCGATCGCAGCGATCAGGGCCGCGTCGAGGCGCAGATCGCGCGCGGCGAGCGAGCGCTGGTTGCCGGCGATGCGCTGGCGCAGGCGACGGCAGTAGGCGCGGCCGGTCAGCGGCCGGCGCGGCGCGCCGGCATGGAAATCCGCGAGACGCCGGGCGATGCGGGTGATTTCCGCCGTCCGTACCCGGCCGCGCAGCAGCCTCTGGTCCAGCATCTGCGCGGCCGGCAGCCGCCGCATCCGGACCAGCCAGTCGACCACCGGGCCCCGGCCGTCGAATTCGAGCCGGCCGTCGGGACGCAGCGTCAGCGCAACCACGGCCTGGTAGACCCGTGGCGCGAGGCGGCGATTCAGCGCCAGCTCGGCCTCGCAGCCGCGGCGCCGGCGGCCGGCACTGCGGTAATCGAGCGACTGCTGCCGCAGTGGTTTTTTCAGCTTCCAGGCCTGACGCCGGGTCAGGAAGATCCAGGCGAAGTGCGTCTCGACGATGCGGACCTGCCGCGTGCCGTCCCGGTAGCTGCGCGGATCGCCGAGAAAGGCGAGCTTCGCGGCCGTCGGAACGCGGGGCGCTGGCCGTCGCTGCATCGCGGCACCGTAGCGAGGCGATGGGTGCCGTGCAAGCCGGGGGCCGGATGACTGTTTTCGCGGACCGCCGCACGGCCGGGATCCGGCTGGCCGAGCGACTCGCGGCGCGGCGGCTGCCGGAGCCGCAGATCGTGCTCGGGCTGCCGCGCGGCGGCGTGCCCGTGGCCGCCGAAGTCGCGCGCCGGCTCGGGGCGCCGCTCGACGTGATCGTCGTGCGCAAGGTCGGCATGCCGGGGCAGGAGGAGTTCGCGATCGGCGCCATCGCCTTCGGCGGCATCGTCGTGCGTGAGCCAGGCGTCGAACACTACCTGGACGGCCTGCCGGTCTCGTTCGAGACCCTCGTGGTCCGCCAGCAGCAGGAACTGGAGCGGCGCGAGCGTGCCTACCGGTCGGGGCGCCCGCCAGCAGAACTCGCCGGCCGGACCGCGGTGCTGGTCGACGACGGCCTGGCGACCGGCACGACCATGCTGGCCGCGGTCCGCGCCGCGCGGCAGGGCGGGGCCGCACGCATCATCGCCGCAGCGCCGGTCGGTACCAGCGAGGCGCGCGAGCGCGTCGAGCGCGAGGCCGACGAGGTGATCCTGCTCGCCGAACCCCCAGGCTTCATGGCCGTCGGCCAGTTCTACCTGCGCTTCGAGCAGGTCGCCGACGAAGAAGTCATCCGCCTGCTGGAATAATGGGGACGCTTCCCTTTTCTTGCGGTCGCTCGCACAGGCGTATACTGGCCGCGCACAGGACGCCCGGGAGACGGGCCGCAGGTCGCGACCACGGAACGGGCGTCGCCAGCAAGGGAGATCTGCCATGAACAGGATGTCAGCTTGTGCGTTGGCGCCGACGCTCGCCGGTGCGCTTCTCATGACCGGTTGTGCGAAGGAGACGGCGGAGCCGGTGGCCGCGACGCCGCCGGAGGCCGCCGCCACGGGACCGGATGCGGTAATCGCCGATGCGTTGTCGGCGGCACTGCCGTCGATGGCGGCCGAGGCGGCCGTCATGGACTGGGACGGCACGATGTTGAAGTCCGGCACCGGCCGCTACACCTGCATGCCGACGCCGCCGCACCAGAAGGCGGCTGGCATCCAGTCGCCGATGTGCATGGACGAGACCTGGATGCAGTGGGCGCATGCCTGGGAGAAGCGCGAACCGTTCCAGGCCGCGCAGGTCGGCATTTCGTACATGCTGGGCGGCGACGGCGGCGCCAGCAACATCGATCCCTACGCGACCGAGGCGACGCCCGACAACCAGTGGGTCGTCGAGGGCCCGCACCTGATGATCCTGGTGCCCGATCCGGGCATGCTGGAGGGCATCCCGACCGATCCGGACAATGGCGGGCCCTACGTGATGTGGAAGGGCACACCCTACGCACACGTGATGGTGCCGGTCGCGGACTGAAGCGCCGGAACCCCGTGACGATCGTGCGCGGCGTCGAGCGGCTGGTCCGCGGCAACGCGACCACCGACGGCGCCGGCGTGCGCCTGACCAGGGTCCTGACCCAGGACCTGCAGCGCCGGCTCGATCCGTTCCTGCTGCTCGACGCGTTCCGCAGCGATGACCCCGGCGACTACCTCGCCGGGTTCCCGGACCATCCGTATCGCGGCTTCGAGACGGTGACCTGCATGATCGCCGGCCGCATGCGGCATCGGGACAGCGCGGGCAACGAGGGCCTGCTCGGGCCGGGCGCGGTGCAGTGGATGAGCGCTGGCAGCGGCGTGATCCACTCGGAAATGCCGGAACAGGTAGCCGGCCGGATGGAGGGCTTCCAGCTCTGGGTCAACCTGCCGGCGAAGCGCAAGCTGAGCGCGCCCGCATACCGCGACATTCCGGCGGAACAGATTCCGGAGTTCACCGATGCGGGCGGGGTCCGCGTCCGCGTCATTGCGGGCCGGAGCCACGACGTGCAGGGTCCGATCCTGCGCCCCGATACCGAGCCGCTGCTGCTCGACGTACACCTGCCGGCTGCTGCGCGTTTCGAACAGCCGCTGCCGGAGGCGCACAACGCCTTCGCCTGCGTGTATCGCGGCGCGGTGGAGATCGGCGGCACGGCGGTAGCCGACGGGCAGCTCGCGATCCTCGCGAACGACGGTGAGCTCGCCCTCGTCACGGCGCCGGTGGCGGCGCGACTGCTGCTCGTTGCCGGGCGCCCGCTCGGTGAGCCGATCGTGCAACACGGGCCGTTCGTGATGAACACGACCGACGAAATCCGGCAGGCCATCCGCGATTTCCAGCGCGGCGGGTTTGGTTCGACCGCGCCAGCCGGTCTGTAGTCAGCCGGCTGCGGCCCGGTCCCCCGCGCCGCAGCGCGCCAGCGCCGCGACCAGCGGCTCGAGCAGTTCGCGCGAGGCCTCGCGCATCAGGCAGATCTGGATCCAGTTGCGCCGCAGCAGGTAGCCGCTCTCGAAGCTGATCAGGAAACCCTCGGCGAGCAGCCGTTCGCCGATCTCGCGCGATGACCGCGGCGCCGGCAGCGGCAGCGTCAGCACCGCGGCGAAGGCGTGCGGGCCCTCGACCAGCGGCGTGAGGCCGATGCCGCGCAGCTCGGCGCGCAGCCAGGCGGAGACCCCGGCGAGCTGGCGGAAACGTGTGGCCGGATCGAGCCGCGTGACCGCCGCATGCAGCGCGTTGACCAGGTTCGAGGACGTGCTGTAGGGCACGCCGTCGTGCGCGGCGTAGCAGCGCAGGTCGAGGTAGCGCGGCAGGTCCGGCTGCGGCGGCGGCAGCTCGTGGTTGTGGAACACGAGGCCGAGGCCGGTGAAGCCGCCGAGCCCCTTGCCGCTGACGCCGCTGGCGAGGTGCACCCCGGCGAGGTCCACCGGCGCCGCGCCGATCGCGCTGATGCAGTCGAGGTTGAGCAGCACGCCGCGCTCGCGGCAGATCTCCGCCAGCATCGCCGTGTCGTTCAGCATGCCGGTCGAGGTCTCGGCGTGCACGGCCCACAGCCAGCGGCAGTCGGGCAGCGCCTCGAGCCGGGCGCGGACCGCCGCGGCCGCGAACGGCTCGCCCCACGTCTGGATCAGCGCCGCGAACGGCAGCCGCATGCGCCGGGCATGATCGATCAGCCGCTCGCCGAACTCACCGTTGGCGAGCACGAGGCCACGACCCGGCAGCAGCGTGAGCTGGGCCGCGACGATGTCGTTGGCGAGCGTGCCGGAGCCGAGCACGATCGCACAGTCGCGCGCATTGACCAGACGCGCGAGCGCTGCCCGCGTGCGCTGGTGCAGGTCGAGGAACTCGCCGGAACGGTGGCTGATGGTCAGCCCGGCGAGCGCCGCGTGCACTGCCGGGGCGATGTCCACCGGACCCGGCAGCAGGTTGACCTGGCCTGCCGGTGCCGGTCGCAGCGAGCCGTTCAGCGAGCGCAGCACGTTGGCGCGGAACGCATTCAGCGTCAGGTACATCGGCTGATAGGGGGCGGTGTCCGCGCCGACGACCGGACCGAAGGGGTGGAAGCCAAGGTGGGCGTAGAGCCGCTGCTGGCGCAGCGTGCCGGAGATCACCGCCAGGTCGTGGCCCTGCTCGAGCCCCCAGCGGGCGAGTGTGCCCATCAGGCCGCGGAACACGCGGGTATGGCGCCAGGCCTTGCGCACGGCCAGCAGCCGCAGCTCGCAGACCGAGCGGTGTGGCGGCAGCCAGGCGTCGAGGTTGTCGAGCTTGTCGTCGAGCGAGAACGGCCGGCGCGCGCGCGCCGCCACCATGCCGACGACGCGATCCCCGTCGCGGCAGACAAAGTAGGTGTTCTCGGCGTGAAACCGGTCGATCAGCCGCCGCGTATCATTCGGCTCGTGCTGCGGGATCTCCTCGACAAAGATCTCGTAGTTGAGCCCGTGGATCTGATCGAATTCCCCCGCTTCGGTTGCACGCCCGAACACCAGTGGCCCGGTATCTGGCATGTCGTCCCCCGGCGGAAAGCCTACCCGGTTTCGCCGGCCGGCGGAAGCGGGCCGCCCCAGGGTGGCGCCAGCCCCGGCCCGCGGGGCGACCCCGGGGTCCGGGCCTACGGCCGTATGGCGACGAAAGCGGCCCAGTTCAGCCAGCGGAAGCAGGTATCGACGGTGGTGAAACCGCAGCGCTTCAGCAGCTCGACGTTTTCGTCCACGCGGTAGGGGACGAGCACGTTCTCGAGGGCCTCGCGCTTGCGCTGGATCTCCTCCTGCGAATAGCCCTGCCGCACCTTGAAGCGGTAGTACAGCTCGATGTACAGGCGGTTCAGCAGCGAGTCCTCGACCAGCACCTTTTCGGCCAGCAGCAGCGCGCCGCCCGGGCGCAGCCCGGCGTGGATCAGGCGCAGCACGGTCTCGCGGTGGATCGGGCGCACGAACTGCAGCGTCCAGTTCATCAGCACGACGTTGACCGAGGGCAGCTCGAAGGAGCGATTCAAGTCGGCCTCGAGCAGCGTGACGCGGTCCGCGAACGGGGTCCCGGTCAGCTTGGTCCGGGCCTGCGCCAGCATCGCCGGCGCATTGTCGAGGCCCCAGGCCTGCGCATCGGCCGGGCAGCCCGGGTGGGCCAGTACATTGAGGATGGTCGTTGCGGTCGAGCAGCCGATGTCGCAGAAAGCGCCGCCGCTCTCCGGCAGGAACTGCACGGTCAGATCGGCCAGCATCTGCTGCAGCTCGCGGTAGAACGGTACGCTGCGCGAAACCATGTCGTCGAAGACGCCGGCGACCCTGGTGTCGAACTGGAAGTCCTGCGAACCCTTTTCGACCTGGAACAGCTCGTCGCGGGCCATCACGTCTCCCTCACCTGCGGAACTGGCTGGCAAAGAACTGCAGCAGCGGCTCGAACAACTGGTGCAGCTCGGCCGGGGTCAGCGGCCCCGGGTTCATCCCATCGAGGCGCGCGAGAATCGCCTCGGTGCGCGAGGCGGAAAAGCGCGGCGCGCCGTGCGCGTCCTTGAGCCGGAAGATCTCGGCGACCGTCCCGGCCCGCTCGTTCAGCAGCCCGAGCAACCGGGCATCGATCTCGTCCACGTGCCGGCGCAGCGGCGCGAGGGCCTCGTCCAGCGAGGTCACCGGGGCACCCAGACGATCCGCTTCTTCTTCAGCGTGCGTATCGTCAGGTAGAAGCCGGCGATCGCGCCGAGCAGCACCGAGTCCAGCACGTCCGCCAGGTGATGACGCAGGTCGTGTTCCTGCAGCCGCCAGGCCACCAGTCCCATCGCCGTCACCAGCGTTGCGCTCAGAGTGCCGTATTCTCGCACAAGGATGGCCGTCAGGTTGAGGGGTCGGGCGCGCAGTTCGGCCCGCAGGCCGCGCAGGCGGGGCCACCAGCGCGGCGTACCGGCGCAGTAGGCGGCGTAGTCGGCGCCGGACCTGCCGGCGAGGAACTGTTCTTCGGTCGCAACGATGGCCCGGTAGGCCAGCAGGAAAAAGGGGATCGCCACGGCCGCCGTCACCGTATGGCCGAGCGCCACCAGGAAGCCGCTGGCCACCAGCAGATTGCCGACGTACATCGGATTCCGGCTGCGGCCGAACATGCCGTGGGTCACGAGGCGTGAGGCCGCGACCCGGCCCTGAATGCCGCCACGCTCGATGTAGTCCCAGCCGACCGTGACGATGCGCAGTGCCTGGCCGAGGCCGGCCAGCGCAAGTCCGGTGTACAGCACGACGACGTCGAGCGTGGTGCGCACGTGCTGCGGCGGAAACAGGAGGCACAATACGGCGATGATTGCCGGAAACACAGCGTTGCGCCATCGAAACAGGAAGTCACCCAAGCGCGTCCACATGATCGTCCCCTCGATCTGTCTGCGGCCATTTGCCGGCGCGTTCGACCGCGGCGACAGGGATCGGTTCCGGTCGGACGGGAGCGGCTCAGGTTCCCGTGGATGGCGTTGGCGCCTGTTGCTGCATCTGCCGCGAACGGACTGACAGCGCCAGGCGGACAGCGATCAGGGCTCCGGCGGCCGCGACCAGCCAGCGATGGCCGGTGAGCAGTTCCGCGCGCCACAGGTTGATCAGCACGACCAGCGCGGTCGCCGACAGCCAGTCGAAGGACGTCGCATATTCCTTGAGGATCACGCGGCGCCAGTCGAACTGCATGCCGCGGATCGTCGTGGCCAGGCCCGCGAGACGCGGGATCCAGCGCGGGACCCGCGCGCACCAGGCGTCGTATCCGGCGCCGAACTTGTCGCGCAGGAAGTGCTCCTCGGCGGCGACGATCGCGCGGTGCATGCCGAGGCCGAGTGGAATGCCGGCCAGCGCGAACAGCCACGAGTTCGCGGCCGCCGCGAGTCCGAGCAGCAGGAAGAAATTGCCGAAGTACATCGGGTTGCGGCAGTGGCTGTACAGCCCGCCGGTGACCAGGTCCTCGGCATGCACGCGGTGGTCCTTGCCGCCGCGGATGATGTAGGCGAGTCCGACGGTCGTGATCCGGACCGCCTGCCCGAATCCGGCGACCAGCAGGCCGATCGCACCCGCCAGCGCCGGATCGCCGGTCAGCGGCGGGCTCGGCAGCAGATACAGGAGCACCGCGATCGGCAGCAGGTAGCCGCGGTAGCGGAACGAGAAGTCGCCGAGCCGGACCAGCCACGCCGCCATGCATTCCCTCCTGGCCGCGCATTGTGCCGCAGCGGCGCCCGCGGCGCCAGCCCGGGGTCTTCTCCAGCATGGTATGAGTCTGCAAGCGGAGACCTGCCGGGTCCGCAGATCCGCGTGTATGCTGGCGCCCGTGCGCCTGAAGTCGCATGTGCGGCTGATCGGACTGGTCGCCCTGTCCGGGCTGGCCATCGGGCTCGCGTTGCTGCTGCGCGCGGAGCTCGGGCCGTTGCGGACCGCGCAGGCGGTAGCTGTCGATGTGCGCATGCAGGCCGCCCTCGCTGATCTGGTTCATGAACTGCAGCGCGAGCGAGGTCTGACGGCAATCCGCCTCGCCAGCGGTCTCCCGATGGACGAACTGCAGCGGCAACAGGACCGTACCGACGCGCTCGCCGCACGGGCGCGGATTTCGGGCGTGCTGCGGGAGGGCGACCTGTCCGCAGTAGCGGCGCAGCGCCACCGCATCGGGATCGACGCGACGGACGGCGTGCAGACCCATGTGCTCTACACAGCGGGGATCGATACGCTGCTGCGGCGCTTCGCCGTTGGTGCCCGCAGCATCGAGATCGTGGAGCTGCGGGGTCCGCTGCTGGCTCACCTGGCACTGCTGCGGGCCAAGGAACAATTGGGCCAGCTTCGCGCGCTCGTCGCCGGCCAGCTTGCTGGCGGCGAATCCGGCGAGCGCGACCTGCGCCGCGCCCTGCAGCAGCTTGCCGTCTTCGATGCGGCAGTCGCGATCTGTCTCGAAGAAATGGATGCCGCGCAGGCCGGACAACTGCGCGCCGTGCTGGATTCCGCGGCGCTGCGCAGGCTGCGCGACTGGCTGGCGGATTACGGCGCGGGCAGCGGCGCGCGCCCGGCCGGCGTGGCCGCAGCGCTGGCCTGGTTCGATGTCGCCAGCGCGGCGCTCGACGAGCTGCATGCACTCGGCGGGCGGGCCAGCGACGACCTCGAGGCGCTGGTTGCGCTGGCCGATGCGGCGCTGTACCGGGCCAAGACGCTCGGCCGCAACCGGGTCTGCCGCGCGAGCACCATCGGGGGTGACGAGCCGCGCCTGCGTCTCGTGCCGGCCTGAAGCCGGCATCGGTCGAGACCGTCGCCGGGGGCGGCAGCGTTTAATCTGTGCGCCATTGTGGCGAGGAGCCTGAACATGAACCACCGACTTCTGTGTCACGCCCTGCTGCTCGGCGGGGTCGCCAGCGGCACCATGGCCGCCGCGGCGGAGCCGCAGCTGGCACTGACCGTGTACAGTTCCGCCCGGCCAGGCGGCATACCTGCCGAATGGTACCGGCCGCTGCCCGGCACTGGCACGCCGGCGGCGAGTGCGCTGCCGGGCTTCGCGCTGGTGCGCATGGACCGTGACCTCGAGCTGCCGCGCGGGCGCAGCCGCCAGCAGTTCAGCGACGTGGCGGCGCTGATCGACCCGACCACGGTGCAGTTCCGCTCGTTGACCGACCCGGCCGGCACGCGCGTGCTCGAACAGGACTTCCAGTTCGATCTGGTCGGCATGCAGAAGCTGCTGTCGCGCTACGTCGATCAGGCCATCCTGGTCGAGCGCGCCGACGGCGAGCGCACCACCGAGCTGCGCGGCACGCTGCTGTCGGCGCACGACGGCCTGGTTCTGCGCGGCGCGGATGGTCAGGTGCACGCGCTGAACCAGTGGTCCGGGCTGCGCTTCGGCGAACTGCCGGGCGGACTGATTACGCGCCCGACGCTCGCCTGGGAGGTGCAGGCCGCGAAGGCCGGCACGCACCGCAGCCGGGTGACCTACCAGACCGGCGGCATCACCTGGTGGGCCGATTACAACCTGGTGTTCAGCGAAGGGGCCGACGCGAACAGCGGCTTCGTCGACCTCGGCGCCTGGGTCAGCCTGCTGAACCAGTCCGGCACCGGCTATGACAACGCGCGCCTGAAACTGGTCGCCGGCGACGTCAACCGGATCCAGCCGGAGATGCCGCTGCCGATGCGGCGCAAGACGCTCGAAGTCGTGACCATGGCCGCGGCCGACGGCTTCACGGAACAGGCCTTCTTCGAATATCACCTGTATACGCTCGGGCGGCCGGCCACGCTGCCGAACAATTCCACCAAGCAGATCGAACTGTTCGAGGCGACGCCGCGCGTGCCGGCGCGCAAGCGCCTGGTGTATGCCGGCGCCGCCGGCTACGGTCAAGGCGGGGAGCCGCTGCTCGAGCGGGACTATGCGCCGGCCGCGAACACCCGGGTCGAAGTCTGGCTGAGCTTCCGCAACGACCGCGCTTCCGGCCTCGGCCTGCCGCTGCCGGCCGGGCGGGTGCGCGTCGCGCAGCTCGACCGTGCCGACGGCAGCCTCGAGTTCATCGGCGAGGACGCGCTCGAGCACACGCCGAAGGACGAGGACGTGCGCGTGCGGCTCGGCACCGCCTTCGACGTGGTCGGCGAGCGGCGCCAGACGGATTTCCAGCTCAACACGCGTGGCCGGGTCATGGAGGAGGCCTTCGAGATCCGCGTGCGCAACCACAAGGAGCAGGCGGTCGCGGTGGTGGTGCGCGAGGAGCTGTACCGCTGGAGCCGCTGGCAGGTCATCGAGCGCTCGCAGCCGTTCGCGCAGCAGGACGCGCGCCGCATCGAGTTCCCGCTGCAGGTCCCGGCCGACGGCGAGGCGGTCGTCACCTACCGCGTGCGCTACACCTGGTAGCGGTGCCGGTGTTACGGTTGCGGTAACTCCGTGAACCCCGGACCGGCGCACTGCCGGAGTTACCGCAACCGTAACACCGGCACCCGCGCTGATGCACCCGCGCTGATGCTTGACATCTAAAATATTGAAGGTTCTAATGCTGCGATGCGACGGATCGTCTGTCTGGGTGGCGGGCCGGCTGGGCTGTACGCGGCACTGCTGTTCCGCCGGGCGCGGCCGCGGGCCCGCGTCGAGGTGTATGAGCGCAACCGCCCGGACGACACCTTCGGCTGGGGCGTGGTGTTCTCGGACGGCACGATGCAGGGCTTCCGCGCCGCCGATGCGCCGTCGCACCGGGCGATCACCGGCAGCTTCCACCACTGGGACGACATCGACGTTCACTACCGCGGCACCCGGATCACGACCGGCGGCCACGGCTTCTGCGGCATCGGCCGCCAGCGGCTGCTCGACATTCTGCGCGAACGGGCCGCAGCGCTCGGCGTGGAGGTCCACTACGAGCGCACGGTCGCCGACACCGATCCCGAGTTCGCTGACGCGGACCTGATCGTCGCGGCCGACGGCATCAACAGCCATAGCCGGACCCGGCACGCCGCGGTGTTCGAGCCCGACGTCGAACCGCGCGAGTGCCGCTACATCTGGCTGGGTACGCGGCGCCCGTTCCGCGCCTTCACCTTCGCCTTCGAGCAGACCGAGCATGGCTGGTTTCAGATACACGCGTACCAGTTCAGCCCGGAGCTGTCGACGGTCATCGTCGAGACACGCGAGGAGACCTGGCGCGCGCATGGTCTCGAGCGGATGGACCAGGCTGGCTCGCTGGCCTTCTGCGCGCGCCTGTTCGCGCCCTACCTGGACGGCGCGCCGCTGCTGGTCAAGCCCGGTCACCTGCGCGGCTCGGCCTGGCTGAATTTCCAGCGCGTGCTGTGCCGGCGCTGGCACCACGGCCGGCTGGTGCTGATCGGCGACGCGGCCCACACCGCGCACTTCTCGATCGGCTCCGGCACCAAGCTGGCGATGGAGGACGCGATCGCGCTGGTGCGGCACACCGCGCGCGCGCGCGACGTGCCCGCGGCGCTCGCCGCCTATCAGGATGAACGCTCGGTCGAGGCGCTGCGCCTGCAGAGCGCCGCGCGCAACCGGATGCGCTGGTTCGAGGACGTCGCGCGTTACGTGCGGCTGGAACCGTGGCAGTTCACCTACAGCCTGCTGACCGGCAGCCAGCGCATCGGCCATGACAACCTGCGCCTGCGTGACGCCGGCTTCGTCGCCGGGGTCGAGCGGCGGCTGGCGGAGCAGGTTGGGGTGGCCGATGCGCGGCCGCCGATGTTCCTGCCGTTCACGCTGCGCGGGCTGCGGCTCGAGAACCGTGTGGTCGTGTCGCCGATGGCGCAGTACAGGGCCAACGGCGGCGTGCCGGGTGACTGGCACCTCGTGCACCTCGGCGCGCGGGCGACCGGCGGCGCCGGGCTCGTAGTCACGGAGATGACCTGCGTCGCGCCGGAGGGCCGCATCACGCCCGGCTGCACCGGGCTGTGGAACGAGACGCAGCGCGACGCCTGGCGGCGGATCGTGGACTTCGTGCACGGGGCGAGCCCGGCGAAGATCTGCGTGCAGCTCGGCCACGCCGGGCGCAAGGGCTCGACCCAGCGCGGCTGGGAACAGGCGGATCACCCGCTGCCGGCCGGCAACTGGCCGACCCTGGCGCCGTCGCCACTGCCATGGCTCGACGGCATCAGCGCCGCGCCGCGGGCGATGGATCGCGCCGACCTGGATGCCGTGCTGGCGCAGTTCGTGCATTCGACCCGTCTCGCCGCCGCGGCCGGCTTCGACCTGCTCGAGCTGCACATGGCGCACGGCTACCTGCTGGCCAGCTTCCTGTCGCCGCTGACCAATCGCCGCCGCGACGAATATGGCGGCGACGTGCACGGCCGGCTGCGCTTCCCGCTCGAGGTGCTGGCCGCCGTGCGTGCGGCCTGGCCGCAGGAGCGGCCGTTGTCGGTACGCGTATCGGCCTGCGACTGGGCCGACGGCGGGCTCACGCCCGCCGAGCTGCTGACCATCGCGCGGGCGCTGCACGCGGCCGGCGCCGACATTCTCGACGTATCCACCGGGCAGACAGTGCCGTGGCAGCAGCCGGTCTACGGGCGCATGTGGCAGACGCCGTTCGCCGACCTCGTGCGTGGCCATACCGCCATCCCGACGATCGCGGTCGGCAACATCTACGAGCCCGACCACGTCAACACGATCATCGCCGCCGGGCGCGCCGACCTGTGCGCGATCGCGCGCCCGCACCTGGCCGACCCGGCCTGGACGCTGCGCGCCGCCGCGGCTCAGCACTACGCCGGCCAGTGGTGGCCGCCGCCGTACGAATCCGCGCGCCAGCAGCTCGAGCGCAACCTCGAGCGCGCCGCACAGCCGCCCGAGCCGGTGTGACGATGGCGGCAGGAACCGGGGCAGCTCGGGTGGCGGGCGCTGCGGCGACCGATGCCGAGACCCGCGCCGGGCGCGATCACCACGAGGCGCTGCGACTGTGGCTGCGGCTATTCGCGACCACGCGCCTGGTCGAGGACAGCGTACGGCGCCGGCTGCAGGAACAGTTCGCGACGACGTTGCCGCGCTTCGACCTGATGGCGCAGCTCGAGCGGCATCCGCAGGGCCTGAAGATGAGCGAGCTGTCGCGGCGCATGATGGTCACCGGCGGCAACGTCACCGGGATCACCGATCTGCTCGAGCGCGAGGGCCTGGTCACGCGCGCCGCGGATCCCGGCGACCGCCGCGCCTGGCGCGTGCGGCTGACCGCCACGGGCCGCCGCGCCTTCGCCGCGATGGCGGTGGCGCACGAGCGCTGGATCGTCGCCGATTTTGCCGCGCTCGACGCGCGCGAGCGCCGTGCGCTCGGTGCGCTGCTGCTGCGCCTGAAGGAACGGGTCCGGTTGCTGGAGGAGGCGAGTCGTGAATAAGCATCAGGTTCTGCAGCCGGCGGGCTGGCCGCGGCCTGGCGGTTACGCGCACGGGATCGCCGCCGAGGGTCGCCAGGTGTTCATTGCCGGGCAGGTCGGCTGGGACGACAGCGGTCGCCTGGCCGGTGACGGGCTGGCGGCGCAGGTGCGCCAGGCGCTCGCCAACGTCGTGCGCGTACTGGCCGAGGCTGGCGGCCGGCCGGAACAGATCGTGCGCCTGAACTGGTACATCACCAGCCGCGATGAATACCTGGCCGTGCTGCCGGCCATCGGTGCCGCCTATCGGGAGACCATCGGCCGGCATTTCCCGGCGATGACCGTGGTCCAGGTGGCCGCGCTCGTGGCCTCCGGCACCAAAGTCGAAATCGAGGCCACCGCAGTCGTATAGCGTATGGGTGCCGGTGTTACGGTGGCGGTAACTCCGGCGAAGTTACCGCCACCGTAACACCGGCACCGGACGACATGCGGTGCACGGCGGCGAGCTGTGCGCCGCTGCGCCATGCGTAATCATTGCCGGTGTAGCCCCACCAGTCCCAGCAGCCCTGCGGGTTGAATGGCCACAGCCAGCTTCGTGCGACCTGCGGGTACAGCACGACGATGCGGTTGGCATCCGCCCAGCGGTTGTAGCCGGCGTCGCGGACGAAGGCCTGGCCGACGAATTCCGTGCCCTGGCGGCAGCCGTGGAAGGCGATATGGATCCGGCAGGGTCGGCCCGCCGCGCAATCCTGTGGCACGTAGATCCAGCCGGTGGGCGCGAGCGTCGAGCGGGCGCTACCGGCGGCGTAGCGCCGCTGGTCGAATTCCAGCAGTTGGCCGCGCAGCGGGCCAGCCGGCGCGCGCAGGTCGCGGTACAGATACCGGAGCAGCTCACCGGCCGCGTCGTAGTCGCAGTCGTTGAGCCCGGTCGGCGAGATCCGCGCGCAGGGTGCGCCGGTGTCGCGGGTCGGGAAACCGTGTGCGGCCGGCACCTGCGTTGCGTAGTGCATGCGTTGCGGTGGTATGAACACCCGATAGAACCGCAGCAGGGAATCCATGACCGCCGCGCCAACGACCTCGTCCTGCGCGCCGTGGAACGCCCACACGCGATCGGGTACCAGCCACGACGGATCGTCGATGCGGTTGGCGGCCGCGGCCGCGCGTGCCGCGCCGAGCAGCGGACCGATGTCCGGTCCGATCGCTCCGCCCTTGACGCAGTCGGTGAGCGCGCGCCACAGCGAACCGCGGGCGCAGAACCACGGCCCGGCCGCGATGATTCCGGCCCCGGCGACATCGCGGGAGAAGGCGACCTGGTACTGCATCGCCATGTGGCCACCGGCCGACACGCCCGATACCGTCAGGCTGCCCGGCTCGAGCACGAGCCGCGGCAGGCTGCCTGCCGCCAGCGCCGGGGCGACTGCCAGAGCGGACCCGAGCATGGCCAGCAGCGCGGCGGCACAGCGGCGCAATGTCATGATCCAGGCCAAGAACGTATCCTGATGCCGGAGCGAACGCCGCGACAGGATAGGCGGTGGCCGCAGGCAGCACCAGTTGGTGCGGGGAGGACAGCGCAGGGCCGGGGTCCGTTTGCTGATTCTGGACGACGACCCGCTGATCGGCGCGCTGCTTCGGCACATCGCCACGGCCGCTGGGGGAGATGGTGCCGGTGTTACGGTTTCGGTAACTCCGGCGAAGTTACCGCAACCGTAACACCGGCACCGCGTCGCAGACCGCGGCGATGGCCGCGGCGCGCGTCGTCGAGCGGCGCCAGGCGGCGCCGATGACGCGGTACGGCGCGGGTGGCGCGAACGGGCGGATCACCAGGCCCGGCGTAGCGCCGAAGGGCCCGCTGGCGGCGAGCTGCGGCAGCAGCGTGAGACCGAGCCCGGCCGCGACCATCTGGCGCAGCGTCTCGAGACTGGTGGCGCGGAAGTCCTGCTCCTCGGTGCCGGCGCTGCGGCAGACCTCGAGCGCGTGCTCGCGCAGGCAGTGGCCATCCTCGAGCAGCAGCAGCTTTTCGCCGCGCAGGTCGGCGAGCGTGAGCCGGCGGCGCTGCGCGAGCCGGTGCCGCTCCGGCATCGCCACCATGAACGGTTCGCGGAACAGCTCGCGCGTGGCCAGCGGGCCGGTATCCACCGGCAGCGCGAGCAGGCCGAGATCCAGCTCGCCGCCGGCGATCCGCGCGACCAGCGGCCGCGTCTGATATTCGTGCAGCATCAACTGCAGGCGCGGCAGCCGCTGTTGCATTCGCGGCGCGACCTGCGGCAGCAGGTATGGCCCGAGCGTCGGGATCAGGCCGATCTTCAGCCGCCCGGCCAGCGGATCGGCGCTCGCCCGCGCCAGCTCGCGGATGTCCTCCGCGTCCTGCAGCATGCGCCGCGCGCGCGCGACGATTGCCTCGCCCGCGGCCGTCAGTGCGACCTGGCGAGGCCGGCGCTCGATCAGCGGCACGCGCAGGTAGTCCTCGAGCTTGCGCAACTGGGCCGACAGCGTCGGCTGGCTGACGTGGCAGCGTTCGGCCGCGCGGCCGAAATGCCGGACATCGGCCAGCGCCACGAGGTATTGCAGGTCGCGCAGGTTCATGGCTGCTCGAGTTACATAGAAGACGACTATTGCAGTAATCATAACAATCGATTGTACAAATGACGAGCCCGGGCCGATGCTGCGCCCGTGTTCCAGCACGTCACCGACCGGAGGAAGACCATCATGCTCGGCCTTGGCAACCAGTTCCCTGCGTTTCAGCTTACCGGCGTCACCGGCAACGACCTGAAGTCGGCGTTCAAGGACTTCGACAACCACAGCTTCAAGGGCAAGTGGCTGGTCGTGTTCTTCTGGCCGAAGGACTTCACCTTCGTCTGCCCGACCGAGATCGCCGGCTTCGGCCGGTTGCACCGCGACTTCGCCGACCGCGATGCGCAGATACTCGGGGTCAGTACCGACTCGGAGTTCGTGCACCTGGCCTGGCGCAGGGACCGCGAGGAGCTGCGCAACCTGCCGTTCCCGATGCTCGCCGACCTCAAGCGCGAGCTGGCCGGCGCGCTCGGCATCATCGATGCGCGGGCCGGGGTGGCGCAGCGGGCGACCTACATCGTCGATCCCGAGGGCGTGGTCCGCTTCGTCTACGTCACCGACCTCAGCGTCGGCCGCAGCCCGGAGGAAGTGCTGCGCGTGCTCGACGGCCTGCAGACCGACGAGCTCTGCCCCTGCAACTGGCAGAAGGGCGAGGCGACGCTGCAGGCGGCCTGAGAAACGGGGAGGCGGGCGATGTTACTCGAGCAGCTCAGGGAACGGATTCCAGACTACGCGCGGGACCTGCGGCTCAATCTGGCCGCGGTGCTCACGCCGCAGGGCGCGACAGGGCTGTCGGACTCGCAGCTCTGGATGACCGCGCTCGCCGCCTCGATCGCCGCGCGCGCGGCGTGAGACCGGCGGCGGGTGCCCGGCGCCCGTCCGAGCGCGTAGAATCGCGTGGCCATGGCCGCGCCAGACCACCCGTCCCGCAGCCGCCTGCCGCCGCCGCCGGCGCCGACGCATCGTTCCGCCAATCCATGGCGGCTGTCGGACACGGCCCGTAAACCTGACCAGCCCGGGCGCGGCGAGCGCCAGGAGAGTCTCGAAGAAATCCTGCGCGCGATCGGCGTCGTCGATGTGCCGGCGCAGGAGGAGCCAGCGAAAACGCCAGACGCCGTCGAGCCGGGCCGGACTGCCCCAGCCCGGCGGACCTCGAGCTGGCTGCCGCTGTTGTTCTTCATCATCGCCGCGGGCGTCGTGCTGTTCGAGCTGTCCCAGCAGCGCGGCACGGATGACTGGGTGACGGCGCTCGGCCCGCTGGTCGTCATCCTGCTGATGGCGCTGACCTGGTGGCGCCGCCGCCGGAAGAACGAGGAGCAGGGCAACCGCTAGGTCATCCGCCACACCAGCGTGTGGTTGTTGGCCGGCATCGGATGATTAGCGGCAAACGTGAATCCGGCTGCGCACGCCAGCGCATCCACGGCCTCGAAGTCGCGCAGGCCGCTCGCCGGATCGCGCTCGTGCAGCATCCGGTCGAACGCGGCGTTGCTCGCGCTGGTGTAGTCGCCGTCGAAGCGGAACGGCCCGTAGATCGCGACGATGCCCGGCGGGCGCAGCACCTGCGGCAGCCGCGCGAACAGCGCCACGACCGCGGGCCAAGCCATGATGTGCAGCGTATTCGCGCTGAACAGCCCGTCGTAGCGCATCTCCGGCCAGTCCTCGCCGGTCACGTCCAGCTCGTGCGGCGCGCGCAGGTTCACCGGCCCCTCATAGAGCACGCGGCGGCGCAGGCCCGGCATCGCCGCCGGCAGCTCGGTCGGCTGCCAGACCAGCGCCGGCATCTGCAAGGTGAAATGCACCGCATGCTGTCCGGTGCCGCTGCCGATCTCGAGCACGCGCCGGCAGCCGGCGAAAACCTCGCGCAGCACCGCAAGGATCGGCTCCTTATTGCGCTCGCAGGCGTCGGCATGCGCCAGTGGCGCGATGCGCCCGAAGTCTTCCGTCGGCTCACCGCTGTTCACGGTGCATCGCCTGGCGCCTCATGACCGGCGCACCGTAGCACCGGCGGCCGGGACGGCGCAAACGGCGGACCGGCTTGGTGTGGCGATGGGGCCGGGGCAGACCCGGATCCTTGACACGCCGCGCCCGCCGGCGCGAGAGTGCCGGACGCTGCCTGCAGCGCCACCGCGAACCAGGGAGACATCACCGTGAACGAAATCAGCTCCAGCCCGCCAGCGCCGGCCAGTGGAATTTCCGCCGAGGAGCGCCAGTGGGGTCTCGCCGCCCACCTGTCCGCGCTGGCCGGCTTCGTCGTGCCGCTCGGCAACGTGCTCGGGCCGCTGATCGTGTGGCTGATCAAGCGCGAGCAGATGCCGTTCGTCGCGGATCAGGGCCGGGAAGCGCTGAACTTCAATATCACCGTCAGCAATCACCGTCAGCATCGCCGCCCTCGTGCTGATCCTGTTGACGGTGATGAGCTTCGGCCTCGGTATCTTCGTCACCGGGCCGATTGGCGGCGCACTCGCGATCGCCTGGTTCGTTCTGACGATCATCGCCGGGATCCGCGCCAACGAGGGCCAGCAGTACCGGTATCCGTTCTCCTGGAAGCTGGTGCAGTAACGGCCGCGGCGCCCGCGTCAATCGGCGGCGGTCGGGTCGAGCCTGCGCCACACGCCCTCGCGGCGCGGGTCCGCGCCGCCGTCGATGACGCCGGCCGGGCCGAACACCAGGCCGTGCAGGCCGGATTCCTCGCCGCGGCCGGCGCGGATGAGGATACCGCGGGCCGCGAGTTCTTCGCGCAGGGCCGGCTCGAACTTCGCGACCTCGCCGAAGTAATCAGCACCGCGCGCGATCAGGTTCGGCAGCTCGATGGCCTGTTGCAGCGGCTGATGCCAGGCCAGCAGGCCGACGAGCGCCTTGGCGTTGTAGGCGAGGATCGCCGTGCCGCCGGGCGAGCCGAGCGCCGCGACCGGCCGGCCGGCCCGGTCGAGCACGATGACCGGCGCCATGGACGAGCGCGGCCGCTTGCCGCCGGCGACGGCATTGGCGGCCGGGCGGCCGTCAAACAGCGGTTCCAGCGAGAAGTCGGTGAGCTGGTTGTTGAGCAGAAAGCCGCCGACCGCGCGACCCGAACCGAACAGTGACTCGACCGAAGTCGTGATGCAGGCGATGTTGCCCCAGCGGTCGGTAACGACGAAATGACTGGTACCGCCGGCCTCGCGCGTGGCGTCGGCGCCGGATTGCGGCACGGCGAGGTCGCCGGCAGCCGGCGCCGGGCCGGCCGTCGTGCCGATCAGCGTCGCGCGCCCGGCGACGTAGTCCGGATCCAGCAGCTCCGCGATCGGCACGGGCACGAACTGCGGGTCGGCGACATACTGGTCGCGATCCGCGTACATCAGCCGGCTGGCCTCCGCGAACAGGAACCAGGCCTGCGGCTCGGCCGGCTGGTGGCTCGCGATGCCGGTGTGCTCCAGCAGCGCGAGCAACTGCAGCAGCGCCACGCCTGATGACGGTGGCGGCGGCACGCAGACGACATAAACGAGAAACGGCCGGCACAGCGGTTCGCCGATGCGGGGCTGGTAAGCGGCGAAGTCGGCGGGCTCGAGCCGTCCGGGCAGCGGCTCGGCGCGGGTGCGGGCGATGATCGCTGCGCTGAGCGGCGGCTCGAGCAGCGCACGCGGCCCGGCGGCGGCGATCCGCTGCAAGGTGGCGGCATAAGCCGGGTTGCTGAGGCGATCGCCGGCCTGCACCGGCGTGCCGTCCGCGCGCGAGAACAGTGCGCGCACGTCGGGCAGGCTCGCCTGGGGAAACGGGCTGTTGGCGAAACGGGCGAGGCGCTGCGGGACCACGAAGCCGTCCGTGGCCGCGCGGATTGCGGCCCCGAACAGCCTCTGCCAGGGCTGGCGGCCATGGCGCGCCTGCGCGGCGCCGAGCATCGCCAGCGCGCCCGGCACCCCGGTCGAGCGGCCGGTCAGGATCGCTTCGCGCCAGGGCAGCGGCTGACCCTGCGCGTCGAGGAACAGCTCCGGCTTGGCCGCGGCCGGCGCCGCTTCGCGCCCGTCGAAGGCGGTGATCCGCCGGGTGGCAGCGTCGTAGTACAGCAGGAACGCGCCGCCGCCGAGGCCGGAACTCTGCGGCTCGACCAGACCGAGCATGGCCTGCACGGTCACGGCGGCATCCGCGGCCGTGCCGCCGTCGCGCAGTGTCTCGAGTCCGGCCGCGACCGCGAGCGGGTGCGCGGCGGCTACCGCCGCGACCCGGTCGGCCGGCGCCCGCCCGGGCAATTGCGCGCAGCCGGCAAGAACGACTGTCGCCCACAGCAGCGCCAGCATGATCCGCGGGCTCGACCCGGCGCAGTCGGCTGAAGTCATCGACGCAATACTACGACAGCCGCCGGCGGCATTGCGGGCATGGTCACGCGGCGCGGCGAGGAGTAATCTCTGACTCGCCACCAGCCGTGGGAGGATCCTGCCAATGCACGACGAACTGACCACGTTGCCTGCCGTCGGTCCCTCCATCGCCGCGGACCTCCGGCATCTCGGTGTTCACTCGATCAGGGAACTTGCGGCGTCCGATCCCGAGCAGCTCTACCAGAAACTGTGTGACCTGACCGGTCATCCGCAGGAGCCGTGCCTGCTGTATGCGTTCCGCTGTGCGACTTATGCAGCGCGCACGACCGAGCCGCAGCCGGAGCTGCTGAAGTGGTGGAACTGGAAAGACCGGCGGCTCGACGACTGAAAACAGGCCGGGCCGCCGTGTGGCGGCCCGGTCACCCGGTCCGACTCTGGCCGCGGCTTACTCTGTGGACCAGGGGAACGTCGTCGACACCGTGAACAGCACGCGTGCCTCGGTGTTGGACACGTCGTCGGTAATTTTGCTCTCGCCATCGAGATCGGTCCCGGTGACCTTGAGCTCGAGGTCGAAGTGACCGGCGCTGTAGCCAAGGCCGGCCGAGAAGTCGAAGTAGTTCTCCCAGGTCTGGTGGAAGTACTCGCCGTAGTTGTAACCGCCGTGCAGGTTCAGCGAGAACCCGGAGGGCAGCTCGAAGCTGGCATTCAGCTCGCTGTAGGAAGCGTCCATGTCGGAGCCGCCGTAGTCATTGGTGAACCACTGCTTGAACTCCAGTGGTCCCCAGCTCAGGCCGGCGTAGATCTCCGGGTAGTCGTAGATCTTGCTCACCAGCGCCGAGCTGGAGCTGTCCGGATAGGTGTACCAGACGATGCCGGCGTCCCAACCCAGGCCGTCCTTGATCTCGCCCGACCAGCCCGCGTACAGGTCCAGCTCGATGTTGCCGTCGATGTCGCTGCCGTAGTCGATGTTCGTTGCCCAGGCGCCGAGATAGAAGCCGCTGTCGTGCGCCCAGTCGAGGCTGGCCTGCAACGCGGGATCTTTCGCGCTCAGCGAAACACCACGGAAGTCGTACTCAGAGGCGGCGGTGACGGTGCTGGAAAATTCTCCGGCCTGCGCGCTCGCGGCCATCAGCGCCAGCGCGCCTGCGATCGTGAGAGTGGTGGACTTCATGCCTGCTCCTTGGTTGCTGCCGCGGTCAATGTAGCCGCGGCGTCGGCGCGATTGTAGCGGACTTACCTGCGCTTTGCTGGACGGAATAGCGTGCTTTCGCGTGTATTGCATCATTTCCGCAACGACTGCACCGGCGTGGTGCCGTTTGCTGGATCTGCTGCGCCAGTCTGGGACGGCTCGCGCTCAGGCGGCGTCGATCCGCAGGTGATACGACTTGGGTCGGGTCAGGTTGTGAAAGCCGATCTCCGACAATGTGCCGCCGCGGCCGGTCGCCTTGCAGCCGGTCCAGCACAGCGCCGGGTCGAGATAATCCGCGCGATTCATGAACACCGTGCCGGTCGCCAGGCGCCGGCCCAGCGCGGCGGCGCGGTGCGGATCGCGGGTCCACAACGAGACGGTCAGTCCGTAGTCGCTGTCGTTCATCAGCGCGAGCGCTGCCTCGTCGCCGTGCACCGGCATGATGCCGGCCACCGGGCCGAAGCTCTCCTCGCGCATGACGCGCATGCCATGGTTCACATTGACCAGAAGCTGCGGCATCAGGTACGTACCGCCGTCGTCCTGCGGAAACAGCGCGGGATCGATCAGTGCGCGCGCCCCGGCGGCGAGCGCCTCAGCGGTCTGCGCCCGCACCAGCTCGGCGAAGCGCCGGCTGGCCATCGGCCCGAGGGTGGTGGCTTCATCGAGCGGGTTGCCGAGGCGGTAGCGCGACACCAGCGCGACCGACTTCGTGACGAACTCCTTATACCGCGGCGCGGCGACGTAGATGCGCTCGATGCCGCAGCAGCACTGCCCGGAGTTGTACATCGCCGCATCCATCAGCGTGGCGGCCGCGGCATCCAGATCGGCGTCCTCCATCACGTAGCCGGGATCCTTGCCGCCCAGCTCGAGGCCGAGTCCGGTGAAGGTGCCGGCCGCGGCCTGCTCGATCGCGCGGCCGCCAGCGACCGAGCCGGTGAAGTTGATGAAACCGAAGTGGCCCGCGGCGATCAGTCCGGCAGTCGTCGCGTGGTCGAGGAACAGGTTGAGCAGCAGACCGGGCGGCAGGCCGGCCTCGGTGAAGGCGCGCTCGATACGCTCGCCGGCCAGCAGCGTCTGCGTGGCGTGCTTCAGCACGACGCCGTTGCCGGCGATCAGCGCCGGCACGATCGTGTTGAGCGCGGTCAGGTACGGATAGTTCCACGGCGCGATGACCAGCACGACACCGTGCGGTTCGCGCTCGATGCGCCGCTCGAAGCGCGCCGAGGCCTCGATCACGATCGGTGCCAGCGCGCGCTCCGCGATGCCGGCCATGTAATCGGCGCGCTCGGCAACCGGGCGGAACTTACTACCACAGCACACCGGCCGGCCCATCATCCAGGCGAGTTCCGGCACGGTTTCCGCCTGCATCGCACCGAGGCGGGCAATGCCGGCCTGCACAAGTGCCACACGCTCGGGCAGCGGCCGGGCGGCCCAGTCGTGCTGGCCTTCGCGGCAGGTGGCGATCGCGCGTGCGGCGACATCGCCCGTCGCGAGCGGGCGCTCGGCCACCACCGAGCCGTCGACCGGCGAGATGCAGCGCAGGATTTCAGCATGTGCCATCGTCGGTGCCTCGCAGTGCGGTCGCAGGTAAGCTGGCTGTACGCCGATGGCAGTCTAGCGCAGCGCGGAATCGCCCGGTGCGGCGCGCGGTTGAAAATACACAAATGCAGTGGTAATTTGCCGCAGAAGCTGCCGTCATGAAAAACGTCACCATCACGCTCGATGAAGCGACGGCACGCTGGGCTCGCCGGATGGCCGCTCGTCACAACCAGAGCCTGTCGCGGTTCATCGGCGCAGTCCTGAGCGGGAAAATGCACGACGACCGTCGCTACGAGCTGGCCATGCGCGAGTACCTGTCGCTGCGCCCGCGGTCACTCGGCGCGCCGGGACAGCGCTATGCCACACGGGACGAGTTGCATGACCGCGCTGGTCTTCGTTGACACCAATGTTCTGCTGTACGCGATCGACACCCGCGATCGTGCCCGGCAGCAGCAGGCAGCCGAATGGATGAGCACGCTGTGGCGCACGCGCAGCGGCCGCACCGGTGTGCAGGTCCTTAACGAGTTCTTCGTCAATGCGACCCGGCACCTCCGGCCTGGATTGCCTGCGGACGAGGCTTGGCAGCAGGTCCTGGCGTTGATGAGCTGGGTGCCGCAGCCGGTCGATGTGCAGACGCTCACCGGCGGACGTGAGCTGCAAGCCCGCTATCGCCTGAGCTGGTGGGACAGCCTGATCGTGGCCGCGGCTCGCCAGCAGGGTTGCTCGCTGTTGCTGACCGAGGATCTGCAGCCCAGGGCCGTCTACGCCGGCGTCACCGTCTGCGATCCGTTCGCTGACGACGCACGGGAGCTCCCGGCGCAATACGGCCCGTTGGTCGAGTCGCCGGCGCCGCGGCGCCGTGGACGGCCGCGCCGGCCGGCGCAGCTCGTCGCGCGACCGGCTGATCCGGGGTCCCAGCCATGCTGATGCCGCAGTTGTCGACTCTGCCTGAGGCACAGCGGCGGCTGTGGCCGGAGCTCGGCTCGGTGCCCGCGGCATTCGCGCTCTATGGCGGAACCGCGCTGGCGCTCAGGATCGCGCACCGGCGGTCGGATGACTTCGTTGCGGAGCACGATCAGGTGCAGGGCATGAATCTGTCCGTCGCTTCATTGCTCGATATCGCCGGGTCCAAGGCGGCGGTCATCCAGAAGCGCGCCGAAGCCAGGGACTACATCGACATCGATGCGCTGATGCGTAACGGTGTCGACCTGCCAACCGTGCTGGCCGCTGGCCGGGCGATGTACGGCGGGCAGTTCAATCCGCTGGTCACGCTCAAGGCGTTGTCGTACTTCGATGACGTACCGGCGTTAGCCCAGGATGTGCGGGCGCGCCTCAGCGCGGCAGTACGAGCGGTAGAACTCTCCGACCTGCCGGTAATGCAGCCGCTGCGCCAGCCGGCGCAGCCGGATGGGAACGGCGTATGAAGCCGCTACCGGAGACCCCGGGGCTGCTGCGGGTCGCGCGGCGCAGGTTCATCGGCACGGACGAGTGCAGCGAGGTTCTCGAGCGGGCGCCGCCGGGAGTGTTCGACGCCCGCTCGTGGGCCTACTGGAACCTGGTCTGCGGCCGCGTGCCGCCACCGCCGTTGCCCGAGCGACACTTCCCGCCGCTGGTTGCCGGTGGCGCGCCGTTCAGCGGACTTGCGCGATGAACTCCGTGAGCGCCGCGAGGGTGGCATCGGGCTGATCCTTGTGCGGTGCATGGCGGCAGTCGGCGAGTACGCGCACGGCGACCTCGCCCGGCACCTGCGCGTGGATCGCCTCGAGCTGTGCCGCCGTACCGTACTCGTCGTCGCGGCCCTGGAGCGCGAGCACCGGGCAGCCGATGCACGGCAGGTATTGCTCGATGTTCCAGCCGCGGAAGTCCGGGTGCAGCCAGATGTCGTTCCAGCGACGGAAGGTAGCTTCGGGATCGCGATGATGGCGGGCCAGTCGCGCCGGCAGGTCGGTCGCCGCGAAGGAATCCCGCGCCGCGGCGATGCTCCGGACCGACAGGTCCTCGACGAAGACATGCGGCGCAAGCAGCGCGAGGCCGGCGACTGCGCGCCCGCTGCCGCCGGCATGGATCAGCGCGATCGAGGCGCCGTCGGAATGGCCGACCAGCAGCGGCCGCCCGATCGCGAGGCGGTCGAGCAGTGCCGGCAGTACGGTGAGCGCCTCGTCGTGCATGTAGCGGACATGGAACGGTCCATGCGGCGGCGAGGACCGACCGTAACCGGCGCGCGACCAGACCAGCGCGCTGCAGCCGGTCGTTGCCGCGACGCGGGCCGGAAAGTCGCGCCATGCCGAGAGCGAGCCGAGACCTTCGTGCAGGAACACCAGTGGCGGCCGGTCCGGCCGCAGCGCCGGGATCTGCTCATACTCGAGTTCGTGGCCGTGCAGGTGGATGGTCTGGATCGGCATGGCGCTGTGGGCTGGCGGGGCGTTACATTACCTGCATGCGACTCGACGAACTGATCCGCGGCCCGCGCATCGTGCTGTTCGAAGGCGCGATGGGCACCGAACTCGAGCGCCGTGGTGCACCGATGGGCGGTGCCGCCAACCTGAGTCATCCCGAGGCCGTCGCGGCCGTGCACGCGGATTATCGCCGCTGCGGCATCGATCTGCTGATGACCAACACGCTGACTGGCAACCGGCTGTTCCAGCGCGGGCGGGACGTGGACCTGCGCGCGCTCAACCTGGCCGGCGTGGCGCTCGCCCGTGCGGCCGCCGCCGACCTGCCGGTGCTCGGCGACATCGGTTCCTGCGGCCAGTTACTGAAGCCATTCGGGCCGGTCGCCGAGGAGGAGGCCCATGCCGCGTTCGCCGAACAGGCGCGCGCGCTGCACGCGGGCGGCGTGGATGGCTTCATCGTCGAAACCATGATGGATCTGCGCGAGGCGCTGATCGCACTCCGGGCCTGCTGCGAGGTTGTGGACCTGCCGGTCATCGTGACGCTGACCTTCAAGACCGCGCGTAACGGTGGGCGCACGATGCTCGGCCACGGGGCGCAGGATGCCGCCCGCCAGCTCGAGGCGGCGGGCGCCGCGGTCATCGGCGCGAATTGCGGCGAGATCACACCCCACGAGCTGGCCGGAGTGGTCGGCGCGATGCGCGCCGCAACCAGCCTGCCGATCCTCGCCAAGCCGAATGCCGGCCGGCCGCGCCTCGAGCAGGGCCGGACCGTCTACGATCTGCCGGTGGCGGACTTCGTCGCCGGCCTGCAGGGGTGCATCGCCGCCGGCGCGACGATGATCGGCGGCTGCTGCGGCACCTCGCCCGCGTACATCGCGGCGCTGAAAATGGGGACGCTTCCCTTTTCGGCCGAAGGCGAAAAGGGAAGCGTCCCCATTTTCAGCGTTTCGTCTTCATCACGTTGCTGATTGTCGTGTACTGGCGGTTCTCGTTCTGCATCTGACGCTGTAGCTGCAGGTACTGCAGGTTGAACGACATCCGGGTCTCTTCCATCTGCTTCGTTGCCGCCGGAAGCTGCGCCAGCGCCGCCGCGTCCCCGGTCCCGGCGCGGGCAGCGAGTTGCAGGAAACCGGCAAGCTGCTGGTCGTACCGCTGATACATCGCGGCGCCCTGCGCCAGCGCGCTGCCTGCCTGGGCGAGCCCGGCCTGCATCCGGGCCAGATCAGCAGAAATTTCCTCCTGCGTGGCCCGGTTCTGCGTGCAGTCCGGCGCGCGGGTCGCTGCGGCCCGACCCGGTTCGACGCCGATAGCATCCGGGGCGAGGGCCAGTGAACCGACGAGGGTGAGTACAAGAAGCCTGGTCATCATGGGGCTCGTCTCCAGGGCCGGCTGAAAAGCGTCCCCTTTATTACATAACAAGGGGATGGTCAATCGTGTTGACAGGCATCGCGGCCCGGAGCATCGTCGCCGTGCCAGTCGCGGCTTCAGCAACCGCGGGCTGGCCCAGGGGATTGACTCGGTTGCACGCGTCCTGGGGTGCTCCGGAAGGGGGCCCTAGTCGGGTCGGTGACCCCGGTTCGTAGGCGAGCAACGGGGAGCTCCGGCCATGGGCACGGGCCATAAGAAGGAATGATCTGATTCCATGGACGGATCCCGACCCCGGCGCGCGAGGCAGTCGACTTCGCCCGCAGCGACTTCCACGCCGCGATCCGCCTCTGCGCGGGGCCGGCATCCGGGGCCACGCCCGGCCTCGAGTACGAGAGCGTCATGGACGAATGGCTGGTCGTGGTTGCGGCACCGGCGCTGTACCGGCGGCACGGTTCAATCGACGACCGTCCTTCGCTGGACGGGCTGCCGATGCTGCAGGCGAAGGACGAGCCGTGGTCACGGTTCGAGCACAGCACCGGCCAGAAGCTCGCCTGGCCGGCCGGCCCGACGATCATGGACGATTCGGTCAGCGTGCTGGGCGCTGCCATCGAGGGGCTCGGCTACACACCGGCGCGCTGGTCGATTGCCGCCCACGACCTGATGGCCGGGCGGCTGGTGCTGGCGAGCCAGCAGATCGTGGCCTCACGCTGGCGTTACTGGTTCGTCTGTCCACCGGCCTATGCCGAACTGCCGAAGGTGGCTGCACTGCGCGAGTGGCTGCTCGACGAGGCACGCGATTTCCCCACGCCGCAGGAGTTTCTCGACCGCTGACCACGGCCCGTCACTCGCCGGTGCTACGGCGAACGGGCCGCTCAGAACGAAGGATCCCGGTCGGCCTGCTGCCGGGCTGCCTCCCACAGGTCGCCGACGACATCCGGTCCCGGTTCATGCTCCCGGCGCAGGAACTCGAAGCGGTCCAGTTCGCCGGCGAGCGCCACCAGGGCAGGCTGGAGTTCGGCGGTCTCCCGATCGAGGGCGATCTGCTCGATGGCTTCCGTCCAGGCCGGACAGCCGCCGTGCTCGAAACGCAGCCACGCGTCGAGTACGGAACCCCATCGCTGCGACAGCGGCGGGACGATGAAGGTCCGGGCCCGCAGCACCTCGTCTTCGACGTCGCCGATCAGCAGGCCATGGATGGCCGGGATCGCGAACTGGCTCAGCCCGAGCGCCTGTGACACCAGCAGTACGGCGGAGGCGTGCAGCGCCGCGACGCGCAATTCGGACTGGACCTCCGCCCAGTCCGGGGCGCGCAGTCGCTGGTGCCCCCGGGCAATCGCATGCGCCGGGATGATCATCCAGGGCCACTGTCGGATCACGGCTCCGGCGCCGATCGGGATGTTCAAGGTGACGCAGCAGACCGCCAGTGCATCGCCCTCGGTGTTCGGCAGGAGCCAGGACGCATAGGTGCCGTGCCGATCGGTCGCCGCCCACCGCGCCCATGCCGTTGTCGCGTACCCTCGGTCGACTTCCTCGAGCATCCTGCGGGCCCGTTTGCCCGTTCGGATCCACTCCGTCTCGCGCACCTTCCGGAAGGCGCCATCGCGCGCATTGCGGCAGCGGTCGCGCAGGCCGCGCAGATCGCTCCTGGCCAGCCCGTGGGCATGAGTATCGGTAATATCCACGGATCCACAGTCTAGCGCGCGACCGCGCCGGCGACAGCCAGGTGGCGTAGACTTCGAGCAAAGGGGGAGGCCATGCCAGTCAATATCCAGAGTCTGGCCGCGGGGCTCCAGTTTCGCGGCGAAGTGTCGGGAATGCGGCAGACGTACTACGTCTTCGAGGCGCGGCGCTATTTCTTCGTGCTGTCGTTCTCGAAGAGCAAGCGCGCGAGCGGGAACTTCAACCTGGTCAGCGCCCGGGCCGTCGAGCACGTACGCCGCAGCTTCGCGGGGCGGCAGGACCTGACCGCGAAGCACCTGGCCACACGGTCACGCAAGCCCCGGCTCGTCGGCAGTGCCCTGCATGCGCTCAATATCCTGTACGTGCTGGTCGCTATCGGAGCCGCAGTCCGCGACGAGCGCTTCCGCGACCGGGAACTGCACTTCAACCTCCGCTGACGGCACCGGCCTGCGGGCCAGCAAAGGCAGGGATCCGCCCGAGGCGGACCCCTGCCTGGAGCGCGTACCGCTCAGGGCTTGTAGCGATTCCAGACGTTGCGCGAGATGATCGTCAGCGCCGCACCGGCAGCGAACACTCCGACCGCCGCGAAGATGCTCGCCAGGTACTTGCCGACTTCCGGAATCTCGTTGAAGGCATGGGCCAGCGAGTTCAGGACCAGGGCCGTGACCAGCACCCGGACATGATCCTCACCGGCGATCACTGCTCCCGCCGCCAGCCCGAGGACCAGCAGAATCGCTCCCGAGTACGGGATCTCAGTGAAAGCGCCGACCACGGCGATCAGTAGGGCAACCCACGCTACCAGCTTGATTGGACTCATAAAAACCCCCTTGTCGTACGACTGATGTTATCAAATCGGCCCTGTGAACCGGTACCGACCGCCGGATCATACGGGTATCATCCGCGCAACACTAGGGGGTTAATGCCATGACCGTCATTGTTCTCGTCGCCCTCGTTCTGGTGGCGCTGTTCGCCGTCGGGATCTACAACCGGCTGGTGACCGCCCGGAATGCCTACAAGAACGCCTTCGCCCAGATCGACGTGCAGCTTACCCGGCGCCATGATCTGATCCCCAATCTGGTCGAGACTGCCAGGGGCTACCTGGCCCATGAGCGCAACACGCTCGAGGCCGTGATCGCGGCCCGTACTGCCGCCGTCAGCGGGCTCAAAGCCGCTGCCGCGAATCCCGGCGATCCGGCCGCGGTGCAGCAGCTCGCCGGGGCTGAGAATGCGCTGACCGGCGCGCTCGGCCGCCTGTTCGCCGTGGCCGAGGCGTACCCGGACCTGAAGGCCAACCGCAACATGATGCAGTTGTCCGAAGAGCTGACCTCGACCGAGAACAAGGTCGCGTTCGCACGCCAGGCCTTCAACGATGCGGTCATGAGCTACAACAACGCACGCGAGACGTTCCCGAGCAACGTCGTGGCCGGCATGTTCCATTTCGTGCCGGCGCAGCTTCTGGAAATCGAGTCGCCGCAGAAACGCGAGGTGCCGAAGGTCAGCTTCACCTGACCTGCGGCTGCGGCAAGCGGGCCGATGGACTTCTTCAGGCGGCAGGCCGAGACCCGCCGGTTCTCGCGCTGGCTGGTGCTGCTGTTCATCGTCGCGGTCGCGCTGATCGTCGCCGCGGTCGATCTGGTGGTCGCACTGGCCGTGATGGCGCTATCCGAACCGGAGGCCACGGCGCTGGCCGGCGGGCCACTGGGTTTCGACCGGTATCCCGGCACGATCGCAGTCTCCTCGCTCATCGTGCTCTCGATCATCGGGATCGCGAGCCTCGTTCGGACCAGCCAGCTCGCGCTCGGCGGCGGCAGTGTCGCCCAGGCGCTCGGTGGCACACGACTCTCCGGTGACTCAGGCGATCCGCTGCGGCGGCGGCTGATCAACGTCGTCGAGGAGATGGCGATCGCTTCCGGCGTACCGGTGCCCGAGGTGTACGTGCTGGAACACGAACCGGGCATCAACGCCTTCGCCGCTGGCGACAACCCGGCGAACGCGGCGATCGCCGTGACCCGCGGCGCGCTGACCACCCTCAACCGGGCAGAGCTGCAGGGCGTCGTCGCCCACGAGTTCAGCCACATCCTGAACGGCGACATGCGCCTGAACACGCGCCTGATCGGCTGGCTGTTCGGCCTGCTGGTGCTGGCGATGATTGCGCGGTTGATCCTGCGGCATGCGCCGCGCGGAGGGGGCGGGCGGCGCGGCGGCGGAGCGGTCCTGGTGGTGGTCATGGCGGCGGGCGCGATCCTCGTGCTCGGCTACATCGGCCTGTTCTTCGGCCGGCTGATCCAGGCGGCGGTGTCGCGCAGGCGCGAATCGCTGGCCGATGCCTCGGCCATCCAGTTCACGCGTGATACGGCCGGCCTGCGCGATGCCCTGGTGAAGATCGGCGCGAGTGAAGCCGGCTCCCGGATCCGCGACTCCGATGCGGAAGAGATCGCACATCTGCTGTTCGCGCCGGGCGTGGCGCGGGCCTTCCGGACCCATCCGCCGCTCATCGAGCGGATCCGCGCGATCGATCCGCGCTTCCAGCCGGAGGAGTTCGCGGCGATGCGCCGGCGCATGCAGGAGGAACGGGCCCCGGAGCCGGCCGGGGAAGCCGGTGTCGCAGCCCGCGCGCCGCAGCACAGCGAAACCGGCGCCTTGCCAGAGCTGCTGCTCGCACCGGCCGCCGTAGTCGGGCTCGTCGCCAATCCTGCGGCCCCGCATGTGCTGATGGCCCGCGACCTGCTGCAATCGCTGCCCGAGCCACTCCGCCGCATGGCGCGCCAGCCGGAAACCGCGCCGGCACTGTTTCTCGCGCTGGCGCTGGACCCGGTGGCGGACGTCCGGGCGCGCCAGATGGCCTTCATCACGCAGCAATACGGCGGCACGATGCGTGCGGACCTCGAGGCATTGCTGGCGCCGGTCGATGGGCTCGATGCGGCGCAGCGCCTGCCGGCCCTGCAGCAGGTATTTCCGGCGCTGCAGCAGCTCGGCCAGACGGAGCGACTGGCGCTGCTGCGCTGTGTCAACGGGCTGCTGACCCGGGAGGGACGGACTTCGGTCTTTGCCTACGTACTGCGCAAGCTCGCGCAGGTGCATCTGCGCGACGAGGCGCGACCGCGCCAGCGCACCGGCATCGCGCTGGCCTTGCCAGCCGCGCGAGAGGAAATCCGCCTGCTGCTGTCGGTGCTGGCGCTGTCCGGGAGTGTCGATGAGGAACAGGCTCGGCAGGCCTGGGCGGCCGGCATGCGCGAACTGCGTTTCGATGACTCCGATGGACTGGCGCGCCGGGCCAACTGGCCGCGTGAACTCGACGTGGCTCTCAACCGGCTCGATCGGCTGGCACCGGCAGGCAAGGAAGCGCTGGTCCGGGCTCTCGCCCGCACCATCTCGCACGACCAGCGGCTGACCCCCGGCGAGGCGGAGCTGCTGCGCGCGGTCTGCGCCACGCTGCATTGCCCGCTGCCGCCGCTGGCGGCGGACGGCATGATTACGCCGCGAGGCGTTTCCAGCCCTCGTGTTGCGTGAGTACCCAGTTGGCGGCCTCCAGCAGCTCGCCGCGCTCGTCGAATTCACGCACCGTCAGTACGGGCTGCTTGCGCTCCCGTGACAGGGCGAGCGACGTTTCGCCGGTGAAGAACCAGACCCGGCGCTGGTCAGACCAGGCGAGCCACACGCTGTCGCTGTCGAGCCTGGCTTCAGCATGCCGCCGCAGCGGCGTCGGCAGTTCCTCCATGCACTGAAGCCGGTGGCTTCCGGCGGGTATCACAGGCCCGCCGACCGCGAGGCAACCTTCCAGCAGCACCTGGGTTTGGCGCGGGTTGTGGAGCGTTCGGAGTCGCATCGTGTCCATGTTCGGCACCTTCGCAACGCATTGCCGCCACGCTTCACGGAGAAGCGCCAGAGGCAACGGGCTGCCAGCATGGGAAATCCGGGCGGGTACCGGGCCCTGAACCGGATCGGCCGCGGGGGGTTGGGCGGCACGGCCGTCTGACCGGCGGCCGCGGAGCGATTACAACCAGCGCTCCGCTCTCGATCCGGTTGACATATGAACGACTGCGGCCGGCCCCCATTCAGAATCGGTCAGAGCATTCGTGACGGCGGACCGCTGCCGGGGCCGGTTCCGGCCCAGGAATTGAGCTTCTCGACAGACTGGAGCAACTCTTCCGCGACCTCGCCAACCTTGCGGCGTTCGCTGCGGGCTCGGGCCCGCAACGACTCGAACGCCTGCCGGCGGTCCGGATGCAGCCGATCCATCAGCACGCCGACGGCCATGCTGGTGGCGCGGTTGTCGGTCAGCGCCTGGGCGAACCGCGATCCATCGAGCCGGAGCTGCGGCCGTTCCGATGCGTGCAGCAGTGCCGCGAAGATCGGGTCGTCGTCAACGATCAGCAGATACGGTGTGGCGGGGATCTCCGGACTCGGGTGCGGCTGCAGCATCGGCGGCTCGCTGCTGAGTATCGCGGTTGGCGCTATCATGCGCGCTCGCCAACCGGCATGGCAGGGCCTTCCCGTCGGGCAGGGGGACGCATGAAGGTACTGTTGCGCAACGCGTTGCTGGTTGCAGCAATGCTGCTCCTCACGATGCCGGCAGTCGGGCAGACCCAGGTACCCGCGGTACCGGTGGCCGAAGAGCAGGTGGAGCCTGCGGAACCGGAATCGGCATCGATACCGGATCAGCCGAGCCCGCCACCGGCGGCAGAGCCGTCGCCGGAGCCGCCGGCGCCGCCGGCTGCGGCCGAGGTCGAGGCTGCGGTTCCGGAGGGTGCCGAGGAGCCCGCGCCCGATGTCGGACCTATGCCCACGGCGGCCGATGCTGCCGAGGCCATCGCGCCGGCCGCGGAGGCTCCTGCGCTGGCGACGGACGCTGCTCCGTTGGCGTCGGGATCGCGGCGTATCGTTGTGCTGCCGGTCGAGTTCGTCGTCTACGAGAAATCCGTCGCTGGCATCGAGGCGGTTCCCGGCTGGAGCGAGCAGGCACAACTCAGCCTGGCCGAAGCCTCGGCCCGGATGCTGCAGTTCGAGGACCGTTTCGCGGTCGTCCCGGTGCCGGGGCTGGACGAACCAGGGCAAAGCGTGCTGCGGGAGCATGTTGAGCTTTTCAAGATCATCGCCGACACCGTGACCGGTGTGGTGTTCAACGGCGGCAAGGCCTGGGCTGCAAAGAAGACGAGCTTCGACTACACGCTGGGCGACGGACTGGCCTTCCTGGCCGATTCGGCCGGCGCCGAGTACGCATTTGTGCTGGCCGGCAAGCAGCTCAAACAGACGGGCGGCAGCGTCCTGTTTCAGCTCCTGGCTGCGGCCGGCGGCGTCAGCGTTCCTGGCGGTGGCATGTTTGCGGCCGCGGGCATCATCGAGCTGCGTTCGGGCCGGGTGGCCTGGATCAACTCGGTCCAGGGCGGGGAGCTCTTTGGCATGACCAGCAACGACGTGCGCAAGCCAGAGTCCGCGGATGCGGTGCTGAAGAGCATGTTCGCCGGCTATCCGGCCAGCCGGCTGGTGACGCTGCGGATGCTCTGATGTTGCCGCAGCGAAGTCTGGCGGGTCGTCTGTGCGTCGCCGGCTGTGTGCTGGGCCTGCTGGCCGCACCGCCGGCGGCACTCGGCATCAGCGAACAGGAGCAACGCGCGCGTATCGACTTCGAAACCCGGCGCCTCGAACAGCAGATCGCCAACAGCGATGAACTCTACGCGGACCCGGAGCTCGATGCCTACCTGCAGCAGATTCTCGAGCAGCTGTTTCCGGAGCGGCCGGCCGAGCTGCGCGTACGGACGTATCGCAATCCCGACTTCAATGCCTTCGCGGTCGCCACCGGCGGAATCTATTTTCATACCGGCGCTCTGCTGCGTCTGACCGACGAAGCGCAGCTCGCCTCGGTACTCGGCCACGAGGGTACGCACGTGACGGCGGATCACATGTTTCGCAGCATCCGTGCCGCCAGGCAGGTGTCGGCGGTTGCCAACATCGGTGCCGTGGCCGCCGCCAGTGCCGGTTATCCGGGTGGTCTCGTGCAGCTCGCCGGCTACTCGAGCATGATGGGTTTCTCGCGGGAACACGAGCGCGAGGCCGATCGCGGCGGCTTCGACCGGATGGTGCAGGCCGGTTACGATGCGCGCGCCGGCGCCGAAGCGTTCGCCCAGCTCGAACGCGAGCTGCTGGCCCGGCACATCGCCCAGCCGCCCTTCTTCTTCGCCAGTCATCCGCAGGTGCGCGAGCGCGTCCAGACGCTCGGCGAGTTCGCCACGGCCGGCCCGCCCGAGGGCCGCCGCGAGGCCGCGCGCTACCGGGCGGCCACACTGCGGGCGCGTCTGGACGCGCTCGGACAGTTGCATCGCGGCGGCGACGGCAAGGTGCTCGTGTTTCTGCTGGCAGACGAACATCTGCTGGATACGCTGCCGCCCGAGGCGCGCTACTACCTCGCCGAGGGCTATCGCCTGCGGGCCGAGAAGGCCAGGCGCGCGAAGCGCGACCGGCGCGGTACGGCCGAGATCGAAGCCCAGCAGATGCAGGATGCCGCTCGGGCGCTCGAGGAGTACCAGCGGACGCTGGAGCTGGCACCGGACTTCGCGCCGACCTACCAGGCACTCGCGATGCATCACTATCGCCAGGGTGACCGGTCACAGGCCCTCGCGCTGTTGCGCCGCTTCGTCGAACTGAGTCCGGATCCGAGGCAAAGCGGCTATGCACGGCAGTACATCGAGACCCTGAGCCGGGAGCTGGAGCAGCCATGAGCGGAACCAGCCACCTGCGGGCGGCGGCGCTGATGGCCGGATTGCTGCTCGCATCGCCGGCCTCTGCCTGGAAGATCGTGGCCGACGGGCAACCGTACGCGCACGCGGGCACCGGTTACTCGATCCAGTACCCGGCCGGCTGGAGATTCCGCAAGGAGGCGTTCGGCGACGAGACGATCGCGACCCGCGACGGGCCGCTGCTGCAGGTGATCTATGTCGATTTTCGCAAGCACAAACAGGCCTTCCGTGCTCAGCGCAAGGACGCAACCGCAGACATGTTGCCGCAGGAACTGGCCGGGAAGTTCATCGCCGAGGCCACGGCGGCGCGCGGCCTGCAGAACATGGCGGTGCTGAGTGACGAACCGGCGACCCTGGCCGGCCAGCCGGCCTTCCGCCTGCACCTGGCTTACCGCACTGCCGTGGATGCCGGTTCGGTCCGTTACGAGGAAATCCTCGTCGGTACGAATACGCCCCAGGGCATCTTTCTGGTCGGCTACCGCGGGCCGGTCCTGCACTATTTCGCGCGCGATGTTGCCGCCTTCGAACAGGCACTGGCGACGTTCGCGATCAGCCCGCCGGCGCCACGGCGGCGCTGATCGGGTCCGGCTGACGCTGCGGCGGTACTTGAAATCCGACTGCCGCTCCGGGCATTGTTGACATGGCCCGGCGCGTCGCGGGCAGGTGTGCCCATCCTCAATCACGGGTTAGTCCACCACTTGTTCGCGACGCGGCGGGTCATACGCGGAGGCACCGATGGACAGTCGGTGCGCGGCGGGGTGCCGCGCTGGTTGAGTCAGTGCGCAGGCGTGGCGTCCGCCGTGAGGTAGCGCAGCAACCGCTCCAGGAACTGCCGGTTGCCAGCCAGCGTGTCATGCCCTTCGCAGTACAGAAACGTATGGTCCGGGTCAGGCGGCACCGGCGTGGCACCGCCGTTGAACGGCTCCGGCTCGGGCTGGCCCAGCAGTGACGCCGTGGTCAACCGGCCGTCGCCGAACTCGTACATCAGCCGGCGATAATCGATGCCCGGGACGCGTCGCACAACCTGGCGCGGCCACAGTCGCGTGACCGACTCGCCATTCACCCTCTCGATCACCAGCCGCGCGGGTGTCGGCACGCAATGGCTGCCCGCGACCAGCGGCGCGGCGAGTGGCATGCCGCTCGCGGGCACCTGCAGCGCTTCCGCAAAGCGCCGGGCCCGCTGCAACTGGCGCAGGAAATAGCGCTGGAAGATATCGAGCCCGGGCAGGCCGCCGGGCTCGGCGCGCAGGTGCTGTTGCAGCCCCGCGCCGAAGATCGACCATTCGAGCCGTTGCCACAAAGCGTCGTCGAACGGATCCCAGTTCAACGGCTTGCCGTCGACCGCGACGACCCAGGTCGATGACGGATGCGGAAACAACTGGTACATGGACGGCATCGTCGCGATGACCTCCGGCGGCAGCCGCGACAGCCCGATCTGGTAGCCGGTCAGGAACAGGTGGATGGCGCCGACCGAGCCGCGGGCCGGGGTGCCCAGGATGACGACGCGGCGCAGGTTGTGATCGCCGGCCCAGGTGACGACCGGCGTATCGAGGTCCAGTACGTCGGCCGTGCCGTAGCGCTGGTAATAGCGCACGATCAGCCCGCCCATGCTGTGCGCGACGACGTCGACCCGGAGAGCCGGGTCGGCGTGATCGCGGCGGATCTGCCCGATCAGCGTGTGCAGCGCGCGCGCGGTCACGACATTGTCCTGACGCCAGTCGTAGGGAAACGTGTATAGCCGCGCCGGCCCGCCGGTTGCTGTCTCGCCTGGCACGCCCCGCTGGTAGCCGCCGGCCGCGAGCAGCTCGCGCACGATCCGACCGTAGAAGTCCTGGCCCGCGGCCCGGTCGAACAGAGCTGTCGGCATGAGGCCATCGTCGAACGGCGCGAGCGTTACCGGATCGACGGGCAACGCCAGATGGCGGTAGCGGCTCGTCAGCAACTGCCGTGTGCTGCCGGGCCAGACCTCCCGGCCGGTCGCGCGCTCCGCGAGGCGCGAGCCGAGCACACCGGGCATGACGATCAACGGCACGGTCGGCGCCGCGCGTGCCGGTCCACCGTCCGGCGGTACCTGGCCGGCGCGCGGTGCGGAACAGACGCACAGCAGCAGCACGAGCAGCAGGGCCGCGGGCCTGGCCGATGACCTCATCAGTTCCGCAGCCTCCGGATCGGGGATACGAAAGGTTACCATTGCCGCAGTCGGGGAGGGCCAGGGGATCGCGCCCATGAGTGATGTCGACACGCGCCTCGCCAACCGGATTCTGCTCGGACTCGGGGTCGGCGTCGCCGCCGGTGGCCTGACGTTACTCGCCGGCGCGGCGTTCCCACCGCTGCTGGCCGGGGCGCGCGAGCTGGCGCGGCTGGTGCTGGAACCATTCGGCCAGGTGTTCCTGCGGCTGTTGTTCTTCGTCGTGATTCCGCTGGTATTCGCCTCGCTGGCGAGCGGTGTCGCACAGCTCGAGCGCCTCGCGCACCTCGGACCGCTCGCGCTGCGCACCTTCACGCTGTTCCTGCTGAACATGGGCATTGCAGTCGCGCTCGGGCTGGTGATGATGAACTTGCTGGAACCGGGTGCGACGCTCGAACCGGAGGCACAGTCCAGCCTGGCGGCGCAGTACGGCCAGCAGGCGCAGGCGACCCTCGAACGCCGGGCCGACCAGCCGGTGACGCCCATGTCGGTGGTCGAGATGTTCATGCCGCGCAACCTGTTCGGCGCCTTCGTCGGCAACGACCGCGACCGGCTCGGCGACGCGCTGCCGCTGATCGTGTTCGCGATCCTGGTCGGCGCCGCGGCGGTCGGTCTGCAGCCGGACGAGCGCGAGCGGCTGCGCTCGGGACTGCAGCTCGTCTCCGACCTGATGACCCGCATCGTGCATTACGCGCTGTTGCTGGCGCCGTTCGCCGTGCCGGCGATGATCTATAGCGTCATCGTCCGGATCGGCTGGGACATCGTCGTGGCGCTCGGCGCCTTCGTGCTCGGCTGCCTGGTGGTCATGGCGCTGCATCTGTTCGGCACCATGTCGCTGTGGCTGCGGCTGTTCACCCGGCGCCGGCCGCGTGAGTTCTGGCGGGCGCTGCGCCCGGTGCTGGTGACCGCATTCTCGACCAGCTCGAGTGCCGCGACACTGCCCACCGCGCTCGCGGTGGCGCGCGCACCGCTCGGCCTGCGCCCGACCGTCTCAGGATTCGTGTTGCCGCTGGGCGCGACGATGAACATGGCCGGTACGGCCCTGTATGAAGGCTGCGTCGTGCTGTTCGTCGCGCAGATCTTCGGCGTCGGGCTCGGCTTCGGACAGCAGCTTACGCTGTTGCTGCTGGCCGTGATCAGCGCGATCGCGGTGGCGGGGATTCCCGGCGGCTCGCTGCCGCTGATCGCCGGGCTGCTGGTGGCCTTCGGTATCCCGCCGGAGGGGATCGGCATCATTCTCGGGGTCGACCGCCTGCTCGACATGGCGCGTACGACGGTCAATGTCGGTGCTGACCTCGTGACCGCGGCGATCGTCGATCAGCGCGCGAACGGTCCGGAACCAGCCGCTCCCGGCTGACCGGTATTCCTGTCAGGTGCGCCGGGCCGGCCCGGCGTCGGGCCACGCGGCGATCGCCGGCGGCAGCAGCTTGTACAGCACCGGCGTCACCAGCCGCGCCAGCAGCGTCGAGCTGACCAGCCCGCCGATGATCACGACCGCAAGCGGCGAATACAGCCCGGAGCTCTGCAGCGCCAGTGGCAGCAGGCCGCCGATCGCGGTCAGCGAGGTCAGCAGGATCGGCAGGAAGCGGACCTCGCCGGCCTCGGCAATCGCGGTATCGAGGTCGTGGCCCTGGGCGCGCAGCCGGTTGGTGAAGTCGACCAGCAGGATCGAGTTCTTGATCTCGATGCCGACCAGCGCAATCATGCCGATCAGTGCGGTGAATGACAGCGAATAGCCGGCCAGCCACAGCGCGACCAGCGCGCCGGCGAAGCCGAGCGGTACGACGCCGAACACGATCAGCATCGAGCGGAAGCTGCCGAACTCGAGGACCAGTACGGCGAGGATGCCGAAGGACGCGACCAGCATCGCGACACCGAGTCCGGCAAACGTTTGTTCGCGCGCCTCGAGCTCGCCGGCGGCAATGTAGCGGTAACCGGGTGGCCAGCCGAGCCCGTCGAGTCTGCCCAGCACCTGGCGGGTCAGTGCGTCGGTCGCGTAGCCGGTGGCCGGCCAGGCCGTAATCGCCACGGTGCGCTCGCGGTTGTAGCGGCGGATCACGGCTGGCGCGCTGGCGAAGGCCGGGCTGGCGATCTGCGCGAGCGGCACCTGGCCGCCGCTGGCACTGGCCACCCGCACGTTGTCGAGCAGGTCGAGCGTCGGCCGGCCGGCGATCGGCAGGCGCAGCGTGATGTCGTACTGGTCGCCGTCGGCGTCGCGGAACTGCCCGGCGCTCTGGCCGGCGACCGCCAGCCGGATGGTGCGATCGGCCTCACTCGCCGGGATGCCGAGCAGCGCCGCCTTCTCGGTGTCGATGCGCAGGTCGAGGTCGGTGCGCTGCAGGCGCAGCGGATTGTTCACATCGCGGGTGCCCGGCACTGCGGTAATCAGCCGTTCGACGTCTCCGGCCAGCGCCCGCAGCGTGGCCAGATCCGGGCCGATGATGCGGATCTCGATCGGCGCGGCGATCGGCGGCCCCTGTTCGAACGGCAGTACCGAGATCCGCGCCGCCGGCCACGCGGCGAACCGGGCGCGCAATTCGTCCAGCAGCGCGCTGGTGCGACGGCGATCGTAGTCACGGACCTCGGCGAAGACCTCGGCAACGTTCGGTGCGAACGAACGCGGCATGACGTTGTAGTAGACACGCGGATTCTCGTGGCCGAGGTTGGCAAACCACCAGCGCAGTTCCGCATGCCGGGCCAGTTCGGCCTCGACGAACTCGAGCGCCCGCCCGGTCTCGGCCAGACTGGCGCCCTCCGGTGCCTCGATGCGGATGCGGAACTGCGGAATGTCGGCCTGCGGGAACAGGCTGAAGCCGAGCACCGGCACCAGCAGCAGCGCCAGCGCGAACAGACCGAGTCCGGCGGCCAGCGTCGTGCGCGGCCACGCCAGCGCCTGGCGCAGCGCCGGCCCGTACAGGCCGTGGATCGAACGCATGACAGCGGCCAGCACCCGGTCGGCAACGTGGTCGGAGGCGGCGAGCAATTCGCGCCAGCGTCTGGCGGCAGCACCGCCGCGCGGCGGGCGGCTGTCGTCGCCGCCCGGCAACAGCCGGCTGGCCAGGAACGGGATGATGGTCAGGGCCACGAGCAGCGAGGCCAGAATCGTGAACAGCACCGCGGCCGGCAGCGGCCGCACGAACTCGCCGGAGGTTTCCGGCAGGAACAGGAGCGGCATGAACGCGAGCAGCAGCGTCGCGGTGCAGCCGAGTACCGCCAGCCAGATCTGGTCGGTGGCGACGATCGCCGCCTTGGCCCGCGCCATGCCCTGGCGGACGTGGCGGGCGATGTTTTCGACGACGACGATCGAGTCGTCCACCAGCAGGCCGAGCGCGACGACGAAGCCAGCGATCGAGAGCTGGTTCAGCGAGAGGCCGCCGAGGAACAGCACGGTCAGGCCGATCGCCAGCGACAGCGGGATCGAGATCATGACGATGCCGGCCGCGCGCAGGCCGAGCGGCAGCAGCGTCACGGCCACCAGCGCGATCGCGATCGTGAAGTCGAGCCGCAGTCGCGCCAGCCGGCGCTCGACGTTGCGCGACTGGTCGAAGCCGCGTTCCAGGCGGATGTTGGCCGGCAGGCCGTCGGCGAACTGGCCGAGGCGCGCGTGGATCGCATCACGCACCGCGAACACGTTCTCGTCGTCCTTCATGCTGGCGGTTACGAACACCGCGCGGGCGCCGTTGTAGCGGCCCAGGTAGCGCTCCTCCTCGGTGCTCCAGCCGACCGTGGCGACGTCGCGCACCCGCACCGGGCGGCCGCCGCGGGCGCTGACCACGGTCGCGGCGATCTGCTCGATCGACCGGAAGCTGCCGGTGGTCTTCAGATTGTAGCGGCGCCGGCCGACCTCGACGGCGCCGCCGGGAATGCTGGCATTGTTCGCCCGGATCGCGGCCAGCACGTCGCTGGCCGTGATGCCCGCCGCATCGAGGCGCTCGAGGTCGAGCGCCACCCGCACCTCCGGATGCGGATGGGCCCAGGTATCGGCGCGGCGCACGCCGGGTGCGGTCTCAATCAGCTCCTCGAGGTCCTCGGCATGACGCTGCAGTTCGCGCCAGCCGGCATCCGGGCTGACCAGCGCGAGCTGCACGATGTTGACCGTGCCCGGCGTGAACTGCCGGACCTCCAGCGAGACGATGCCGTCCGGCAGCGCTGGCCGCACCGCGTTGACCTCGCGCAGCACCTCGTCGTACTTGCGGTCCGGGTCGTTGCCGTAGAGGAACTCGATCTCGATGACGGCGAGACCGTCGTAGGCGGCGCTCTTGATGTGTTTGACCTCGTCGAGCTCGGCCAGCGCGTCCTCGAGCGGATCGACGATCAACTGTTCGACGTCGGCCGGGTCGGCGCCCGGAAAGCTGATGACCAGCAGCGAGCCGGCGAAGCGCAGCGACGGGTCTTCGGCGCGTGGAATCGCCGCCAGTGCCCACAGGCCGGTCGCGATCAGCATCACGAACACGACCAGCGTGAACTGCCAGCGCCGGACGGCGAACGCCCACAGACTCATCGCCGCGACCTCAGGACCCGTCCAGCACCCGCACCCGGGCGCCGTCGTTCAGCCAGGCGGCGCCCTCGGTGACGACACGCTCACCTGGACGCAGACCGTCCCGGACTTCGACCTGTTCGCCGAGCAGCCGGCCCAGCCGGATCGGCACCCGCCGCGCGATCGCGTCGCCGGCACTGACGACGAACACGGTCGCGACGCCGCCGCCGGCTTCGAGCAGCGCCGTCACTGGTACGACCGGCACCGGCTCGGACTGCGGCCCGGCCAGCGTGACCCGCGCGACCAGGCCCTGCACCAGCCGCGCGGTGTCGCCGGCGAGCGCCAGCTCGATGGCGTAGGTGCCTGTGGCCGGGTCGGCGGCAGCGGCGATCTCGGTCACGGTCGCGCTGAATTCCTGGTCGGGCAACGCGTCGAGCGCCACGGTCGCCGCCATGCCGATGGCCACGCGCACGACGTCGCGATCCGGCAATGCCGCGCGGACGATCCAGCCCGCGGCGGTGCTGCCGACGATCAGCACCGGCTGGCCGGCGGCCACCAGCTCGCCCGGCTCGGCGAGCTGCTGCAGCACCAGGCCGTCGGCCGGCGCCTCGATGCTCGCGTGGCGGGCGTTGAACTCGGCGGCGCGCAGCGCGGCCTCGGCGACCGCAAGCGCGGTCGCCAGATTCTCGACTTGTTCGCGGGTGGCGACCTCGTCGGCCAGCAGCGACTGGCCGCGTTCGTGGTCGCGCGCGGCCTGATCGGCCCGGGCGCGCGCCTGGGCGAGCGCCGCGGCGAGCTCGTCGTCGGCCTGACTGGCGAGAAGCTGGCCGCGGCGCACGCGCTCGCCCGGTGCTGCGTGGAGCGCACGGACGATACCGCTGTGCTTGAAGGCGAGGCGTACCTCGAAGGCTGGCGCTACGTAACCGATCGCGCGCAGCCCATCGGCGGGCAGCGCGGTCGCGACGGTGGCGACGCGTACCGGCGCTGGCGCCGGCGTCACCGGGGCGGGGGCGTCGCGGCCGCAGCCGGCCGCAAGCAGCGTGGCCGCCGCGAGCAGTGCCGGCAGCGGTCCGGATCGGGGTTTCATCGGGATACCTCCGTGCCGCCGATCGCATAGTTGAGCCCGGCCAGCGCATCGAGCACGGCGAAGCGGGTGACGTTGGCGTTCAGCCGGGCCTCGGTCAGCGCGCGCTGTGCATCGAGAGTTTCGGCCGGTGGTGCCTGGCCGAGATTGCGTTTGCGGGCGACGATCTCCCAGGCGGCGGCCGCGGCGGCGACGCGGCGCTCGGCGGTCTGCAGCGAGGCTTCGGCGACGGCGAGTGCGGACCAGGCCTCATGGACCTCGATTCGCACCTGTTGTCCGGCCAGTTCGCGGCTGGCGCCGAGGCCGGCGCGGCGCGCGCGGGCGGCGGCCAGTGCGGCCCGGTCGGCACCGCCGCTCAACAGGTTGAAGCGCAGCACCAGGGATGCGAACAGGTACGGGTCGTGCTCGCGGTAGCCCCAGTCCGGGCCCTGCGTGCCGGCATCCAGAACCAGCGCGAGTTGCGGCTGGAACGCGGCGCGCGCAAGCCGTTCCTCGGCGGCGGCCGCGGCCAAACCAGCGTCGAGCTGACGCAGTTCGGCCCGCCGCGCGAGCGCGGCCTCCTCGAACATTGCCGGACCGGCGGCTCCGCCTGGCGGATGGGCCCGGGCCGCGAGCTGCTGCAACTCGGCGGTGTCGATCGTGGCGGCCTCGAGCGGCCGGTCGAGCGGCGCATTGCACAGCAGGTTGACATACTGGCGCGCCAGCGTCGCGGTCGCCTCGGCCTGCAGCAGACGCTGCTCGACCTCGAGCAGCTCGGCCTCGGCGCGCAGCACCAGGTCGCGCGTGACCTTGCCGTTGTCGTAGAGGCTGGCGTTGACGCGGCGGTTCTCGGCCGCCAGTTCCCTGGTTGCGCGCAGGATCGCGATCGCCTCGCCGGCCGTCAGAAAGCGGTACCAGGCCTGGCTCACGTCGCGGCCGAGTTCGCGTGCGAATGCCTGCAGGCCATGGCGGGCCTCATCGTGGCCGAACGCCGCCGCCTGGCGCGCGGCGGGCAGCCTCGCGTCGTAGAGCGACTGGGTCAGCCGCAGTGCACTGTCCTGTTCACGCGACCGCTGGAACCGGAACGTGGCGCTCTGGGCCGGCCCGAGTGGCAGCTCGATCTCACGGCCGCCGTCGGCGCGGGTGAAACGGAGCTGCAGATCGAGTGCCGGCCGGAAGCGCGCCCGGGCCGCATCGAGTGCTGCACGCCGCTCGATGACGCCGGCCTCGGCCGCTCGCAGCCCGAGGTTCGAGGCGAGCGCCTCGGCGACCAGCGCCTCGGCGATCCGCTCAATCTCCGGTTCGCTGGCCTGCCCGACCAGCGGCAGCAGCGCCAGCGCGCCGGCCGCCACTGCCATCCGGCGGAGCCGTGCGCACTGCCTTCTGGCTGCTGTTGAATAACTGGACATGTGTCAAATGAAGGGCGAAAAAACAGTCACCCGACCGGCCGCGCGGCCAGCAGGTCGCGCAGCAGCTTGAACGAGCCAGCCATCAGCTCGGCGTAGCCCACGCCGAGCCGCGCGATTTCCTGCGCCTTGTTGCTGCCGATCTGGATCAGGCCGCGCGTGAATGCCCACAGCGTCACGCAGACCTGTACCGGATTGCCGAGGTCGCGGCGGATCGAGCCGTCGGCCTGGCCCTGCTGCAATGCCTGGATGATCACGCCGATCGCCGCGTCGCCAGCCAGCATGCAGGCATCGTCAGTCGGCTGGCCGGTCGTGCAGTGCGCGTGATAGCGGTTGCAGGCATCGAAACGGTGCGGTTTCTCCTGCTGGAACGCCACGTTAAGTGTGGCCGATCTCGAGCATCTGCTCGAGGCCGAGCGGATGCAGCGCGACCGCGGCGAGGAAACGCTGGCGCAACTCGGCCAGCGCGCGCTCGGTGATCGCGAGCAGCAATTCGTTGCGGTCCTGGAAGTAGACATAGATCAGCGCGCGCGACAGCCGGGCGCGGCGCGCGACCCGATCCATGGTGACCTGGTCCCAGCCGAGCTGGGCATAGAGTGCCTCGGCCGCATCCACGATCTGAATCGGCGGCGCTCCTTTTCTTCTTCGCGACGCTGCGCGAGGTACGATATGCGGCCAGCGTAGGCAGGCACTGACGTCGTGTCAATAGATGGACATTAGTCCAGGACTGCTTGCCCGCGGTCAGAAGCGCAGGCGCAGGCCGGCCAGCAGCGTGCGCGGAGCACCGGGGCGCCAGCCGGCTGGGCGCAGCGCCACGTTGCAGACCTCTCCGGTCAGGTTCTGCACCGAGGCAAACAGGTTCAGGCCAGGGCTGACCTCGAAATCGCCGGAGAGATCGACGAGCGTGCGTGAATCCACTCGCTCGCTCAGCGCAATCGGGCCGCTGCCGGCACGCGCCCGCGCGGCGCTGACGAAATTCGCAGCCAGGTCCAGCCGCCAGCGGGCGCCGGCAAGGCCGGCACGAAGCGCAAGCTGGTGCTCGGGGACATACGGCAGATCGTCGCCCGCAGTGACGGTGCCCCACTCACTGAAACCGCTGGCGAAGCTGCTGCGGAACTCGCCCTCGGTCCAGGTGAAGCTGGCGGACAGCGGAATCGCCACTGGCAGGTCGAAGGCCTTGCCGGCATCGATGTGGGCCAGGAACTCGAGACCGTGGACGCGAACCTCGCCGCCATTGTACTGGTCGCCGATCGTGCAGCCGCCGCCGGTCGAGGCGGTGCAGGTGCCGATCAGGTTCGAGTAGTCGACGAGGAAGGCCATGGCCTCCGCGCCGCCCAGCACTCCATCGAAGCGCAGGCCCAACTCGAAATTCCAGGACAGCTCCGGGTTGACCGTGGAGCCCGGGGCCGGGCTGACGAAGCCGCGGTGTGCGCCGGCCACCAGCAGCAGGGAGTCGCCGAGGCTGCGTGTGATTCCCAGTCCCGGCAGCAGCGCCGATACGGAATTGCGCGCCGGCTCGGGCTGACCGGCGCGGCCGGGGTCGGCCGGTCCCCAGTTGCGCTGGGTGAGCCGGATGGACTCGTAGCGCACGCCTGGGGCCAGCGTCCAATTCCCGACCTGCATCGTGTCGCGCAGGTAGACGGCCCAGGCCGCGGCCTCCCCGATCCGGTTGTCCTGGCTGCCCGGCGCCCCGGCCGTGGTCAGGAGCATCAGGCCGTTGACCATCTGGAAGCGGTCATCGTGCTGGTAACGATCTTCTTCGTCGCGGTGCCAGCGCGCCGACAGTTCGAGGTCATGACCGATCATGCCGGTGTCCAGCGTCAGTCCCAGCACCGACTGCACTCCTGCGGCCGCGTATTCACGCTGGTTGTTACGGACGCGCAGGGCGCCGGCGGCCGTGGTCGTTCCGGGAGCGCCGACCAGTGCTGCGAACTCCACCGGCCAGGACTGTGGCGCCGCGAGAATGCTGGTCAGGCTGACGAACAACGTATTCGCGGCGTTGCGCACGTCGTTCAGTTTGTACCAGGCACGCTCGGTCCTCGTGTGATAGGCGATCGTCGTCAGGTCGAGCGCGTCGCTGAAGTCGACGCGGTGGGTGAGCTGGGCGAGTGCATGTGTGACATCGATGTGATCGAGCTGACTGGCGCGGTAGCGCCGATAGGGACTGGCGAGAAAGTCGCCGCGGCTGAGGCCGAGATAGGTCTCGTCGGAGTCCTCGGTCGAACGCTGCAGCTTCAGCTCCAGCGACTGCGCCGGCCGCGCGGCCCCATGGTCGCGCAGCGCCAGCTTTGCCACGTAGTCCTCGATCCGGAAACCGGTGCCACCACCCGAATCGAGCTGCTTGAAGCCGTTGGATTCCTCCCGCAACAACTCCAGGCTGAAGCCCAGGTCCCGCTCGCTGCCGAACTCCAACCAGCCGCCGGCCACCGCGTGTCCGCGCAACGTGCCGTATTCACCGCCATAGAGTTCGAGGCGTCCGGCCAGGCCTTCACCGACTGCGCCGGGGATCGGGGTCGAAGTCATGCCGATCGCACCAGCGACGGTCTGCGGGCCGTACTTGATTGCCGCGGGTCCCTTGCTGACTTCCACGGCGCTCATGCGCGTGATCCGCGGGAAGTAGTAGGCCGACGGTGCCGAGTACGGTGCCGGCGCAATCGGTACTCCATCCTCGAGCACCGCGATCTTCGCGTTGCGGTCGGTGCCGGAACCGCGGATTCCGATGTTGGGCCGGATGCCGAAGCCTTCTTCCTCCACGAGATTGAGGCCCGGGACCTGGCGCAGCACGCGATGAATATCCGTGCTTGCCTGTTCGGCCAGCTCTGCTTCCGTGATCACATGCACCGAACCCGCGGCTTCGCGAGCGGACAGCTTCGTCGCACTGACCACGATCCGATCGAGCAGGGTGTCGGGATTCGGTTCGTCGGCCAGCGCGGTCAGGCCGAGCAAACAGGCAACGCTGAAACAGGGCAGTGCGAACGAACGTGATCTCAAGACGGCGTCCTCTCGTGGATGCCGCCTGACTCTAGGCGATCGGGCCTCTCTTGGCAATAAGAATCATTCCCATTTGTACGCCAAGTCTCCGGCGGGCCCGTCGCTATCTTCGTAACTATCTGATTTGCAAGGATTCCACGGGTTGGCCTCAGACCTGCTCCGCCAGCAGCTCGTCCACGAAGGCTGCCAGCTCACGGTTCTGGGCCTGGTAATGGACGCCGGTGGCCGGCCCGCTGAATCCGGTGTGCACGCGGCGCACCCGGCCACCGCGGTCGATGATCAGCATCGTCGGATACGCCTTGAAGCTCTCCAGTTGCGGCAGCTTGCGCAGCACGTCGTCGTCATGCGTGACCCCCGCGACGAGGACCGGGTAGTCGATCGCAAACTTCGCGGCGAAAGCCCGCGCGGCCTCCGTGGCAGCGGCGAGGTCGGGGCTGTACTCGAACATCAACTGGATGACATCGAGGCCGCGGTCGCGGCGCGTCGCCAGCAATTCGCGCAGGAACGCAGCCTCGTCGTGGCAGTTCGGGCACCAGCTTCCGCCGACCGTGACGATCACGACCTGACCGCGATGCCGCGGGTCCGGGAAATGTCGGGGCAGGCCATCGAGGTCCGGGAAAGTGAACTCGATGCGCTCGATGCCCGGCTTCAACGCGGCGATCCGCGCCGGATCCTCCAGTGTCGCGTTTGGGTCGCGCTGTCCGCTCCAGGTCTCGAAAGCACCACCCCCGGTGTGAAACTCCCCCGACAGCGTGCCATCGGCGCCGAGTCGCGCGAGATAGAGAAACGCGCTGCCGCCGTCGAAACGGGACAGGAACAGCGTGTCGCCGCGCGCCTCGCCGGCAATGTAACGATCATCACCGGTCGCGCGCAGCACGGTGCCGTGCACCTCGTGTCCGTGCTGTTCGAGCTCGGCGATCGCACGGCGCTCGGTGCCGCTGGCGTCACGGAAAGTCAGGGCCCAGCGACCGGAGAAATCCAGCGGCGTCGCCGCGGGTCGCGGGAAGAACCGGTAAGGCTGGTCCCGCATCGCGACGAACCGCACCGGTCGTGTGACACCCCGCGGCCGCAGGAAGATCACTTCGCCCACGAGGCGCCCGTCGACCACGCGGGCCTCGAGGCGGTGACTGTAACCCGGCATGCGCAACGTCAGCAGTCCGCCCTGCCACTGCAGGTCCGGCACGCGCACCCGCTCCGGACCGTTCTCGAGCCAGGCAATGGGGCGGCCGTTCTCGGTGCCGAGTTCGAGCCCGAAAGGCAGGTCGCCACCCGCGACCGACAGAACCGCACGGTACCGGCCGGGCGGCAGGTCACCGGTCGCGGCATTCTCAGGCTCCCGTGTACACGCGAACAGGCCAGCGGCCAGTGCCAAAGTCAGGCACAGCCACGCCGTCCCGCGGTTCATCGCCCCGGGTCGCCGGCGGTGGCGAGACGCGGGAGTCCGTCGGCTGCGACCCGCCATGGTTCCCAGGCGAGTGCGAGCGGCGCGATGCCGAGATCGGACTTGCGCGGCGCAATGCGGGTGCGGTTCAGCCCGGCACGCGCGGGATCGAGCGCCGCCGTGAGTTCCGCGGCCTCGCGCTCGATCTGCTGCAGCAGTGCCGCATGCTCCGCATTCAGCGTCCCGAGATTCTCGCTGGCGCGGGCCACGTCGCCGCGCTCGCCGAACACACGCCCGGCCGAGCGGGCCGCGGTGCCGGCACGCGTGGCTGCTGAGCGCCGGCCGCCGAAGATCGCCCCGAGCACGCTGCTGCCGATCGAAACGACGGTATCGAGCTGGCGCTGCTGGTACTGCGACTTTTCCCGCTCGACGCGCTCGCCGGCGCGGCGCCGCCGCTCCTCGAGCGCCCGCAGCTTGCCGGCGTAACGCTCGCGCAGGCGGTCGATCTCCCGGTCGCGATGCTCGTGCAGCGCGTGGGCAATGCGGGCGCGGAAGTCACCTTCCGACTCTGCGGCGGCCGAGGTCAGCTTCAGGGCCGGGCAGGACAGGAACTCGCGGGCACCGTGCTGATACAGATGCGCGCCGAGCGTGCGGGCCCATTCAGCGTAGCTCGTGGCACGGAGCGCCGGTCCGGGCAGGTCCGCGAACTGTGCCGCCTCCAGCGGTCCGGTGGCGAGTGCCGCGTCGAGGTTGCGGATTTCCACCGCTTCGCCCCACAACGGCGCGCCGTCCGCATCACCGAGCGGCGCGAGCAGCGTGACTCTGGTCCAGGAATCCAGGCCGGCGGCCTTGTCGACATAGTGCAGCTCGGCGGTCGCTGCGATCCGTGGCCGGTACACGACCGGGCCCTCGCCCTGCCGAGCGGCGAGGAAGACTTCCCGTACTCCCGCCGGCAGCACCGGCCGGCGGGTGGCCCCCGGAATCGGTGCCGGCGCGGGCGCCGCTGCGGCCGCCGCGGTGGCGATCGCCGGCATCGGTGTGGGCATCAGTTGGCTGATCTCGGTCAGCGTGAGCGGCCCACGCAGCCAGGCGAGAACCCAGCGGGTCTGGAACAACAGTGGCGCATCGTCGTGGACATTGCGCAGCAGGAACACGCGCGGCGCAATTCCAGCCATGAGTCGCTCGAGCGTAGCGCGGTCGAAGCCAGCTCCGGTGAGCGCGCTGGTGAGGCCCTCGATCACTCGTTGCTGGTCGCGTTCGGTCTGCAGCCGGCCGATGAACCAGGTCCCTGCGTTGGACAGGCCCTTGTAATCGAGATCCACCGGATTCTGGGTTGCGAGCACGAGGCCGAGGCCAAAGGCGCGGGCCTGTTTCAGCAGCGTCAGCATCGGCAGCTTGGATGGCGGCATCGCGGTCGGCGGAAAGTAGCCGAAGATCTCGTCCATGTAGAACAGCGCACGCAATGCCGAGGTGCCCGACTGCTGGCGCATCCAACCCAGCAGTTCGTTGAGCAGCAGCGTGACGACGAACATGCGCTCGGCGTCGTTCAGGTGCGCGATCGAGACGATGGCGATGCGCGGGCGGCCAGCGACGGTGTACAGCAGGCGCTGTACGTCGAGTGGCTCGCCCTCGAGCCAGACGCTGAAGCCCGGCGCGGCCAGCAACCGGTTCAGCGCCATCGCCAGGCCGAGCCGCTCCTGCGCCGGATAGAAGGTCTCCACATCGAAGACACCGACCTTGTCGAACGGCGGCTTCTGGATTGCGCCGATCAGGGCAGCGAGGTCAAGCGCTTGCCCCTGACTCCAGGCTGCATCGACGATGGACGAGAGCAGGATGTGCTCGCGGCTCTGCAGCGGATCGGCATCCACGCCGACGAGTCCGAGCAGGCCCGACACGGCGCCCGCGATCCGTTCGCGCAGCGCCGCCGGATCGCGGTTGTCTGCCGGCGGGGCAAATGAGCGCAGTACCGACAGCGGCTGCCCGGCCCGGCTGCCCGGAGTGTAGATGGTGACCGCGGCGGCCTCGCGCAGGCGCCGGATGCGGTCACCGTCCTGGCCCCATTCCGCGAGGCCACGCCGCCAGCTCGCCGCGGTCCGGGCGGCGAATTCGTCCGGCGTGAGGCCGCGGCGCGCGGCCTCGGCGGCATCGATCCAGGGCCGGAATTCCGCCGCGCTCAGCTCCGGAAAAGTCAGCGCGAGGTTGGTGATATCGCCCTTTGGATCGACGATCAGCGCCGGGATCCCGTCCAGCGCAGCTTCTTCGATCAGGCCGATACACAAGCCGGTCTTGCCGCTGCCGGTCATGCCGACGCAGACGGCGTGCGTGGTCAGGTCGCGCGAATCGTAGAGCAGCGGCTCGTCAGCCAGGGCCCGCGTCTGCGGATCGTATTCCCGGCCGAGATAGAACGCGCCGAGTTTCTCGAAATCGCCCTGGTTCATCGATGCCTCAATAGTGCGGCAGACGGATCGAGCGGAAGATCGGTTCGACCTGGGCCGCATCCGCCGCGCGCAGCGCCTGGTCCACCAGCCGGCGGGTCAGGTGCGGCGCGAACAACCGCATGAACTCGTACATGTAGCCGCGCAGCAGGCGGCCGCGGCGGACGCCGAGCCAGGTCACGTGTTCAGCCAGCAGGTGCGCGGCGTCGATGACCACGAGATCCGCATCCGCGCCTTCATCGAGCGTCATGCAGGCGACGATGCCGACGCCGAGCCCGAGCCGCACGTAGGTCTTGATCACATCCGCGTCCTGCGCGGTCAGGGCCACGTTGAGCGGCAGGCCGGCGCGCTCGAACAGCTCCGGCAGCGAGGACTTGCCCGTGAAACTGAAGTTATAGGTCACCAGCGGATACTGGCTGAGCTGTTTCAGGGACGGCTTCGGGATCCGGGCCAGCGGATGATCGCGCGGCACGACGAGATCACGATGCCAGCGGTAGCACGGCAACAACGCCAGCGCGGGGAACAGCTCCTGCGCACCGGTCGCGATCGCGAAGTCGATCCGGTCGGCCGCGGCCAGGTCGGCGATCTGCTCGGCGGTGCCCTGGTGCAGGTGCAGGTTGACCTCCGGGTAGGCAGCGCGGAAACGCTTGATGATCGACGGCAGCACGTAGCGCGCCTGCGTATGGGTCGTGCCGATCGACAGTGCGCCGCGCCGCTGGTCCTGGAATTCGGCCGACAGGCGCCGGATGTTGTCGGTCTCCTCGAGGATGCGCAGCGCGCGCTGCACGACCTGCTCGCCCGCCGGCGTGATGCGGGTCAGGTTGCGGCCCTCCCGCTCGAACACCTGGAAACCGAGTTCGTCCTCGAACAGCTTGATCTGCTTGCTGACGCCCGGCTGCGAAGTGTGCAGCGCGCGCGCCGCGGCCGTGATGTTCAGCCCGTTCTGCACGACGGCAGCCAGATAGCGGAGCTGGTGGAGTTTCATAGGCGATCACTGCTGGTCCGGCGCCTGATTATACGCAGCGGGCGCGGTGCTGGTGCTCGCGGCATTGGCATGCCGCCGCGAACTGTGCTGGAATCTCCGTGGCGGCCACGGCCGGCCGCGGGGAGCGGCCCAGGACTGCCTGCAGTGCAACCGGAAGTGCGCCCATTCAGGCATGCGGCTACCGCCACGTGGAGCTACGTGGTCAGTGATCCGCGGACGCGCGCCGCGGCCATCATCGATCCGGTGCTCGACTTCGACCTGTATTCGGGCCGCTGCGGCGGCGCCGCGGCGGATGAAATCGCGGCTGTTGTGCGCGACCGCAGGCTGACGGTCGAGTGGATTCTCGAGACTCATGCCCATGCGGACCACCTGACCGCCGCCCGGCGTCTGCAGGCCGGCCTCGGTGGTCACATTGCCATTGGCAGCGGAATCCGCGACGTGCAGCGGGCGTTCGCTGCACTCCTCGACCTGGAGCCGGAATTCGTAACGGATGGCCGGCAGTTCGACCGGCTGCTCGAAGACGGCGAGAATCTCGCGCTGGGTTCGCTCCGGGTGCAGGTGATCACGACTCCTGGGCATACGAGTGACAGCCTGAGCTATCTCATCGGCGATGCGGTGTTCGTCGGCGATTCGATCTTCCTGCCGGACAGCGGCACGGCGCGCTGCGACTTCCCGGGCGGCGACGCCGGGTCGCTGTGGGCGTCGATTCAGCGGCTCTATGGCCTGCCGCCGGCGACCAGGGTCTTTGTCTGCCACGACTATGCTCCGGGCGGCCGTGAACCGCGCTGCGAGACGACGATCGCCGCCGAGCGCGCCGGCAACATCCACGTTCGCGACGGCACGGCCGCCGCGGAGTTCATCGCCCTGCGCCGCAGCCGCGATGCCGGTCTGGATCTGCCGCGGCTGCTGTACCCGGCCGTGCAATTCAATATCCGCGCCGGTCGACCACCACCGCCGGCGGCCAGCGGCCGGAGCTGGTTCAGGCTGCCATGTCACGGGGCCGGCGACCCGGGTCCTTGACCGCGGCGCCACCGGGACGCGATACTGCCTGGCAATGAACACGCGGCTCGTGACCTTGGCAGGATGGTGGTGGCGCCCCGGCTCTCCGGAGTGGGCGCTGGTCGCTTAGTCGCGTTTTTCCCCCGAACCAACCAGGACCCATCTCCGGCAGCCCCGGGGATGGGTTTTTTGTTGCATGCCCGTATCCCGACCGTTCGACATTGCCGCGGATCTCGACACGCCGGTCTCGGCCTACCTCAAGCTGCGACCGTTCCGTCCGCGTTTCCTGCTGGAGAGCGTGGCGGGCGGCATGCGCGTCGCCCGGTATTCCTTCATCGGTTTCGGCGACTGTCTGGAGGTCCGCCTCGACTCCACCGGGCTTGCTGTCGGGCCGGAGCATTATCCGCGTCCGGCCGACCGCGACGCATTGCTCGGCGCACTGCGCACTGCGCTCGCCCGTGCGCCACACCCGTATCCGGACGAAGCGGGCCTGCCGCTGGCCGGCGGGCTGGTCGGGTATTCGTCCTATGATCTGGTTCGCTACTTCGAGCGCCTGCCCGCGGTGGCGCGCAGCGACAGCACGCTGCCGGAGGCCTGCTATGTCGCGCCGCGCTCGCTGCTGGTGTTCGATCACCTCACGCGCGGCGTCACGCTGCTGCACGACGGCGACGAGGACGAGCGTCAGTCGCTGCGCCGGGAGCTGGTCGCCGCGCTGCGCGGGCCGTTGCCGCAGGAACCACAGCCGTTGCGTCATGCACCGCCGGCGCCGAGCCTGCAGCGCGCCGAGTTCATCGAGCGCGTACGCCGGGTCCAGTCGCACATCGCCGCGGGTGACGTCTACCAGCTCGTGCTGTCGGTGCGGTTTGCAGGAGATTGCGAGCTCGATCCGTTCCGGGCCTACCGCGCGCTGCGGCTGCTGAATCCATCACCGTATCTGTACTTCTGCGAGGCCGGGGGTGCGACCGTCGTCGGCTCATCTCCCGAGGCGCTGGTGCGACTGACGGCCGGCAACGCGCAATTGCGGCCGATCGCCGGCACGCTGCCGCGCGGCGCGGATGCGGCGGCCGACGAGGCCAACGCGGCGCGGCTGCTCGCCGATCCGAAGGAGGCCGCCGAGCACGTGATGCTGGTCGATCTCGCGCGCAACGACCTTGGTCGTGTGGCGCGCGCCGGCAGCGTGCGCGTGGATCCGTTCCGGATCATCGAGCGTTACAGCCATGTGATGCACATCGTCAGCGGCGTGAGCGGCGAGCTGGCGCCGGGCCGCGATGCGTTCGACCTGTTCGCAGCGGCCTTTCCGGCCGGCACGCTGGTCGGTGCGCCGAAGGTGCGGGCGATGGAGATCATCGACCAGCTCGAACCGGTGCGGCGCGGACTGTACGGCGGCACGGTCGGCTATTTCGGCAGCGGCGGGGACATGGACCAGGCGATCACGATCCGCACGCTGGTGTTCAGCGAGGGACGCTACAGCTTTCAGGCCGGCGCCGGCATCGTTGCCGACAGCGTGCCGGAGCGCGAGCACGACGAAGTGCTGGCGAAGAGCGCGGTGCTCGTCCGTGCGCTGGAGCTGGCCGGAGGTGAGCTGTGAAGCCACACCTGCTGCTGATCGATAACTACGACTCGTTCACGTACAACCTGGTGCAGGCCTTCCGCATGCTCGGCGCCGAGGTGCTCGTTCACCGCAACGACGAGATCGACGTCGCCGCGGCACGCGCGCTCGGACCGACCCACCTGTGCATTTCGCCTGGCCCCGGTGCGCCGCAGGAGGCCGGCGTGTCGCTGCGCATGATCGAGGCTTTCGCCGGCTGGATCCCGGTGCTCGGCGTCTGTCTCGGACACCAGGCGCTCGTCGCGGTCCATGGCGGGCGGGTCGTGCGGGCGCCGCGGCTGATGCATGGCAAGACCTCACCGGTGCTGCACGACGGGTGCGGCGTATTCGACGGCTTGCCCAATCCGCTGGAAGCCGGCCGTTATCACTCGCTGATTGCGGAGCGGACGACCTTGCCGGAGGAGTTGGCGATCAGTGCCTGGACGGCAGAGGGCGAGATCATGGGGGTGCGGCACCGGACGCTCGCGCTCGAGGGCGTGCAGTTCCATCCCGAGAGTGTGCTCACTCCGGAGGGCGCGCGGCTGCTGCGCAACTTTCTGCGGCAGGGGCCGCCGCCGTGAACCGTCCCGGCCAGCAGACGCTCGAAATTCTGCTCGCGCGGCGCGACCTGTCCGAGCAGCAGGCCGGCGAGCTGCTGTACGAGCTGACCGATGCCGCGATGACGCCGGCGATGGCCGGCGCACTGCTCGCGGCGCTGGGCCTCAAGCAACTGACACCGGCCGAAGTCCGCGGCCTCGCGCGGGCGATGCGCGCGCTGGCGCGGCGGCCGCAGCTCGCGGCGGGCGGACCGATCGTGGATGTGGCCGGAACCGGCGGCGACGGCTCGCATTCGTTCAATTTGTCGACCGGCGCGGCGTTGCTGGCGGCGGCCTGCGGTGTGCGCGTAGTCAAGCATGGCAACCGCTCGGTGTCGTCACGCTGCGGCAGTGCCGATGTGATCGAGGCGCTGGGTCTGCCGCTGCCGCTCGATGAATGCGCGGCCGGGCGCTGCCTCGAGCGCACTGGCTTCACGTTCCTGTTCGCGCCGCACTACCATCCGGCGATGAGGGCCATCGCGCCGGTGCGCGCGGCACTCGGCGTGCGTACCGTGTTCAACCTGCTCGGCCCACTGGCGAATCCGGCGGAGACACCGTGGGCGGTGATCGGAGCCTGGAGTGAGGAGGTTGCGCGGCTGCTGGCGCAGACGCTGGCCGGCATGCCGATCGAGCGCGCCTTCGTTGTTCACGGTACCACCGGCTGGGACGAACCGACGCCGGCGACTGACTTTCTGCTCTGCGATGTGCGTCCGGGCCGGGTCGTGGAGCTCCGGCGTACGCCGGAGCACTTCGGCCTGCCCCGCTGTGACGAACGCGAACTGCAGGGCGCCGATGCCGCGCATAACGCCGGGCGGCTGTGCGCAGTGCTCCGGGGCGAGGATCGCGGGCCGCATCGCGACGCCCTGGTCATGGGCGCGGCACTGGTCGCCGAGGTCACGGGTCTGGCGCCCGACCCGCACGCGGGGGCAGCCCTCGCCGCCGCGGCGATCGACGAGGGCCGTGCCGCCCGGTTGCTCGCTGAGGTCGCCGCTTTCGGCCGGGAACACCATTGATGGCGGAATTCCTGGACGAGATGGCCCGGGCGAGCGCGGCGCGCGCGCGGCAGTCGCTGGCCGGCGAGTCGCTCGCGGTGCTGCGCAGGCGGGCGCTCGATGTTCCGCCCGCGCCGGCGCTGCGCCTGGGACATGGTTTCGATCTGATCGCCGAATTCAAGCTGCGGTCGCCGGCACTTGGTCGGCTGGGCGGCGGCGGCGATGATGTCTGCGCAAGGGTCGAGGCTTACGCTGCGGCCGGCACAGCGGCTGTGTCCGTGCTCACCGAACCGACGCGTTTCGCCGGCCGGCTGGAGCATCTGGCCGCCGCAGCGGCAGCGCTGCAGCCGCTCAGCGTGCCGGTCATGCGGAAGGACTTCCTCGTCGATCCGTACCAGCTCTGCGAGGCGCGCGCGGCCGGCGCCGGCGGCGCGCTGCTGATCCTCCGCTTGCTGTCGCCAGCGCTGGTCGCCGAGATGCTGGACTGTGCGCGCGAGCTCGGGCTGTTCGTACTGGTCGAGGCGTTTGACGCTGCGGACCTCGAATGCCTGCCGGCATGGACTGGTGGGTCTCGGCCACGGGAGCGGTCCGCAGGCTCGGAAGAATCGGAAAACTCGCCTGCGGACCGCTCCCATGTCCGATCCCGCCCTGTCCATGCCGGCGAACCGTGCGTACTCCTCGGCGTCAACTGCCGCGACCTGAACACGCTCGAGGTGCGGCCGGAGCGGTTCGCCGAGCTGGCGCCGCGGTTGCCACGCGGATGGCCGTGGGTCGCCGAAAGCGGCCTTGCGAGCCCGGCCGACTGCGCCGCAGTCGCGCGCCAGGGATATCGACTCGCGCTGGTCGGCGGTGCACTGATGGCGGCCGCCGATCCCGGCGCGACGGTGCGCGCCATGCTCGGCGCGGGACGGGCGGCCGCGTGAGCCTGCTGATCAAGATCTGCGGCATCACGACGGCAGCAGCCGTCGAGGCGGCCGTCGCCGCCGGCGCCGACGCCATCGGCTTCGTGTTCCATGGCCCGTCGCCGCGCAATCTGACGCCAGCCCGCGCCGCGGCGCTCGCCGCAGCGGTGCCGGTGTTACGGTTTGCGGTAACTCTGCATCCGTCACCAGATCTGGTGGACCAGATCCTCAGCGCTTTCCGGCCGGATGCGTGGCAGACCGATGCGACCGACCTCGAGCAACTGTGCCTGCCGGCCGCGATCCAGCGCTGGCCCGTGCTGCGCTCCGGTGCAGCGCTGCCGGATCCGCTGCCGGGGCGCGTGCTGTTCGACGCCGCGCGCAGCGGCCGCGGTGAACAGGCTGACTGGCCCGCTGCGGCCGCCCTCGCGCCGCGCTGCGAGCTGATCCTGGCTGGTGGCATTCATGCTGGCAATGTCGCTGCGGCCGTCGCGCGGGTCCGGCCGCGCGGCGTCGACGTATCGAGCGGTGTCGAGTGCCGGCCGGGAATCAAGGATCCCGCGATGATCCGGGACTTCGTCCGGGCAGCGCGCGCTGCGCTGGCCGGCTGATGCGTCCCGGCGAGGCAATTTCCGCGGCGCTTCGCGCCCGCGCCGGCAGCGAACCGGCGCTGGTAGCGTTCCTGATGGCCGGTCACCCGAATCCGAACCGGTTCGTGGAACTGATCAGCGCGGTATCCACCGTTGCGGCCGCCATCGAAATCGGCGTGCCGCATTGCGATCCGGTTGCCGACGGGCCCGTGATCCGGCGCGCGAGCCGGCAGGCACTGGCGGCTGGCGTCACACTCGAGCGGGTCCTGCAGCAACTCGCCGAACTGGCGCTGCCACCGCAGCCACCGCTCGTGCTGATGAGCTATCGGGTGCCGTTGCTGGCATTCGGCAGCGCTCACCTGGCCAGCGCGCTGCGCAGCGCCGGCGTAGCCGGACTGCTCGTACCCGACCAGTTACCTGAGGAAGAGCAACGGATGCGTTCCGCTCTCGAGGCCGAGGAACTGGCACTGGTGCAGCTTGTGACTCCGCTGCTGCCGCCCGCCGAGCTGGCGCGCCGGGCGGACGTGGCGCGCGGCTTCGTCTATGCCGCGACCAGCGGCGGCGTCACGGGCAGCGAGCGTCAGGTGGACACGGATCTGCACGCGTATCTCGACCAGATCCGGGCGCTCACCGACCTGCCGGTGTGCGCCGGCTTCGGTATCCGCAATGCAGCGCAGGTCGCCGCCCTCGCCGGCCACGCCGACGGCGTGGTGGTCGGTTCGGCGCTGATCGAGGCCATCGCCGGCGGTCAGGATCCGGCCGCCTTCCTCCGCGGCCTGCGCGCGCCGGCCTGAATCTCAGATCAGCTTCTGCGCGCGCAGCCAGGCGAGGCTGTCGCCGAGGCACTGGCGCAGCGGCACCTTGCGGTAGCCCAGTTCGCGTTCGGCGCTGTCGCTGCCGCAGATCACCGGCAGGCTGACCATCGTCGCCATCTCGTGTGAGATTTCCGGCGGCCGGCCGGTGACGGCCGCGACCAGGCTGTTGATCCGGCCGATCAGACGCAGCAATGGTGCCGGCATAACCTTCGCCCGGAGCTCGACGCCGAGCATGTCGGCCATCGACCGCAGCATTTCCTCGAACGAGGTCTCGTAGCCGCTGAGGATGTAGTTCGCGCCGGCGCGACCCCGGTCCACGGCGGCGAGATGCGCGCGCGCGACCTCGCCGACGTCGTTGAAAGTCAGGCGCCCCGGCGGAATCCCCTTGACCTTGCCGTCCCGCAGCAGGAAGAAGAACTGCGCCCAGCCATGCGTGTCGCCGGGGCCGAAGATCGCACAGGGGTTGATGATCACTGCGCGCAGGCCCAGGCGCGCGCCGCGGCGCACTTCCTCTTCGGCCAGCCACTTGGTCCTTTCGTAGTTGATCCACGACTGCCCGGCGTTCGATACGGTCGCTTCCGTGATCGGCTGCGCGTGCCGGCCGTACGCCGACACGGTCGAGGTGTGGATGAACGCGCGCGCGCCACGGGCCAGCGCCGCGTCGACCATGTTGGCGGTACCGCCGACGTTGACCCGGGTCTGCTCGGCATTGCCGCGCGACCACACGTTGATGCTGCCAGCCACGTGGAAGACGGCGTCCACGCTTTCCGGAATGGCGGCTCGCAACGATGCTGCATCGGTGATGTCCCCGGACACCGCTTCGACCGCCAGACCCTGCAGCTTGCCGGGTGGCGATCCCGGTCGCTGCAGCGCCAGCACCCGCCAGCCGGCCGCAAGCAACTCGCGCGCCAGATTGCTGCCGACGAATCCCGTGCCGCCGGTCAGAAAGGCGGTCCTGTGTGCGTCACCGGGTGACATGGTCGTTGCGCCTCGTGTCCGGGCCTGGACGGAGATTCAACCGCATCCGGTGACGGGGGATCTTGGACGAAAGTAATCCGCCGGGCGATCCGTTACGATGCACCAGTGGCCGGGAAGTGCCGCGGGCGAGGGGTTCCGGTTCGTGACTGCCAGCCGGTTCATCGTGATCGGGCGTCGCTTCTGCGGGCCGCCACAGTCCGGCAACGGCGGCTATGTCTGCGGCATGCTCGCGGGCCAGTCGGCCGTACCGATCGAGGTGCGCCTGCTGCAACCGCCACCGCTCGACCGGCCGCTCGAGGTGCGCGAGGATCCGGAGCAGAACCGGCTCCTGCTGCTGCACGGAGCGGAGCTGATCGCCACCGGGCGGCCGCAGGTGCTGCAGCTCGCGGTGCCCGAACCGCCGAGCTATGCCGACGCACTGGCAGCTGCGCGGGGCTATCCGGGTTTCCGCGGCCACCCGTTCCCGCGCTGCTTCGTCTGCGGACCGGAGCGCGAGCGCGGCGACGGCATGCGGGTGTTCGCCGGCGCGGTCGCCGGGCGCGATCTGTGGGCGGCGCCGTGGCTGCCGGATGCGTCGCTGGCCGGCGCGGACGGCAAGCTGGCACCCGAGTTCATCTGGGCCGCGCTCGATTGTCCCGGCTATTTCGCGATCGGCGGCTACCCGCGGATGGCGCTGCTCGGCCAGTTTGCCGCGCGCATCGACCGGCGTGTGCACGCCGGTGAGGCCTGTGTCGTCATCGGCTGGGTCATTAGCAGCGAGGGCCGCAGGAGCTGCGCCGGCACTGCGGTGTTCGACGGCAGTGGCGAACTCTGCGCGCGGGCGATGGCGACCTGGGTGGATTTGCGGCCGGCCGTTGCGAGCGAAAGTCCGTAGACTGGGTTCGGTAGCCGGGGAGCCGCACCATGCCGGAACTGTGCCGTTTCCTTGGGATCATCATCGCGATGTACTACCGCGATCATGGGCCGCCTCATCTTCATGCCGTCTACGGGGAATACGAGGCGACTATTGCGATTGAAACGGGCGACGTAGCAGGTTTTCTGCCGCGCCGGGCTCTCGGCCATGTTCAGGAATAGCGGCATTTGCATCAGGCTGAACTGCTGGAGGCCTGGAGGCTTGCAGAGAACCGCCAGCCGTTGCCTAATATCGCTCCACTGAAGTAATGACGATGCTGCCGAGAATTGTGGCTGCGCAGTATGTTGCCGGGTACAGCATACGGCTCCGCTTCAGCGATGGCACCGAGGGCGTGGTGGATCTCGCTGGTGAGCTCAATGGCCCGGTATTTGAGCCGCTGCGCGATCCGGGCGTGTTCGCGCAGGTGCGACTGCACCCGGAGCTGAGAACGATCGTATGGCCGAACGGAGCCGACCTGGCACCGGAATTCCTGCGCAGCCGGCTTCGCGCGGCGGCGTGAATGGCTGCCGGCGCTGGCGCCAACCTACGCCGTCATGATCGCCTGAAACGCCCGCACGAAATTGCCGCCAAGCATGCCGGCGATATCGGCGTCGCTGTAGCCGCGACGGATCAGCCCTTCGACCAGCGTACGGACGCGGTCCGGGCCGCACAGCTCGGGGATGTCCATGCTGCGGATGTTCTTCAGGTAGGAGACGCTGGCCGCCGGCCCGAATGAGTTCTCGCAGGCGTCGAAGCCGATCATCGGTGTCTCGAGGCCCAGACCGACATGCTGCGGCCCGATCAACTGGCAGACATGGTCGAAGTGGTCGAGCACGTGCTCGAGCGTCACCGGGTCTTCGAGCCGCACCATCGGCCGCCAGAACATCAGGCCGATGACGCCGCCGTGCGCGGCCAGAGCCTTGAGCATCTCGTCGGAGTTGTTGCGCGCCGTCGGGCAGATCGCCGCGGCATTGCCGTGCGTCACCAGTGCCGGTTTCGCCGAGACCTCGAGCGCCTCGCGCCGCGTCTTCGGCCCGCTGTGCGAAACGTCCACGGCCATGCCCAGCCGGTTCATGCGCTCGATGATTGCGCGGCCGTAGCGGGTCAGGCCGCCGTCGTGCTCGGCCCCCTCATCGGCCGACGTGCCGAGGCGGTTCTGACCGAAGCAGGTCAGCAGCGCATGGCGCAGGCCGACGTCGTGGTAGAAATCCACGTCGTCAACGGTGCGGAAGATCTCGCCGCCACAGTGCGTGCCGACCAGGAAGCCGATGCGGCCACTGGCGCGGGCCACGTCGAACGATTCCGGCCGGGTCAGCAGCATCAGTTCGTCCGGATGCGCGGCCACCCAGGCGTTCCAGCGCGCGAATACGCGCAGCGCGTGTTCCACGGGGTGCGCGAGCGGGCCGAGCGTCGTGACGTCCAGGAAGCCCTGCGGGATCAGCAGCGCGTTGTAGCCCTGGGCGCGCCAGCCCGCGAGCAGTGCGTCGTCGATCGGGTCGAGCCCGGTGAACATCATGCGCGCCGGTTCGCGGCCGCTGGTCGGCGCTTCCGTCGCGTTGAACACGAAAGACTCGGCGACGAGGCGGGCAGCCCGCTCCGCTACGTCGCCCCGAGCGTCTTTGTTCCGGGCAGCCTGGGTGGTCAATCTGCTCTCCTCAGTCCGGTTCAGAGGCGATATGTCAGCGCCACGCCCCACTCGCGCGGCCGCGTGTATTGTGCTTCGTTGAAGCCGATCGCGGCGAGGCCGTCGACGCCCGCGGTGATGTAATGTTCGTCGGTGAGGTTCTTGTCGAACACGGCTACCTCCCAACTCTGCGACTCGCCTCGCAGCGCAATCCGGGCATTGACCAGGCCGAAGGCGCTCTGGGCGAGCCCGGGGGTGTTGATGACGTCATTGTAATAGCGGCTCGAACAGGCATAGTCGCCGCGCAATGTCAGGGAGCCGAAGTCGGCCAGCGCCGCGGCGTACTGCACCGAGAAGTTGCCGTTCCACTTCGGCGTCTTCGGAAACACCGAGGCGAGCGTGACGCTGACGCCCGGGTCGATGTGGGTGAACTGCGCGTCGATATAGCCGATGGCGGCGGTGAAGTCGAGCCCCGCGACCGGCCGCGCGTGCAATTCCAGCTCGAAGCCCTCGATACGGGCCTTGCCGCCGTTCTCGGTGAACACGCCGACGTTGCCGTCGGCAGTCGCGCGGTTGGCGGTGAGCTGCACGTCCGAATAGCGGTTGTGGAAGATCGCCGTGTTGGCCACGAGCCGGCGCTCGAACCAGGTGGACTTCACCCGGAGTTCATACGACCACAGGTATTCGGGATCGAAAGCCTCGACGACATCGCGGTAGAACGGCCGGCCGTTGAACCCGCCACTGCGGAAGCCGCGTGAGGCCGACAGATACCACATCACCTGGTCCGAGGGCCGGAACTCGAGCCCTGCCTTCGGCGTGACCGCGTCCCAGGACCGCGTCGTGCGCGTCCCGGGCGGCGCGATGATGTAACCGCTGTTGAAGCGCTGGTAGAGCAACGTATGGACCTTGCGCTCGTGCGTGTAGCGCAGTCCGGCTGTTGCGCTCCAGCGGTCGTTGCAAGCGTAGGTGCCATGCGCGAACGCAGCGTAGTTACTGACCTGGACGTCGTTAGTACCGCAGAAGTCGAGGTCGAGCGGGATGTTGTTCGGATTGCCGGTGCAGCCGAGCGGGCCCGGTGTCGGCAACTGGCTCGCACCGGGCGGCGGCGGGCAGGGTCCAATCGGCCCGGCCGGCCCCATCAGGAACGGCAGCGACTCGAGTACCTGCCAGATACCCGGCATCACGTAAGCGTGCGTGATCTCGAAGGCCGACTCGTCGAAGTAATAGAGCCCGGCCAGCCAGTCGAGCCGATCGCCGAAACTGCGGCCGGAGAGCTGCAGCTCCTGGCTCAACTGATCCTGATCGAGGTCGACCATGTCGCTGCCGAGCACGCGCAGCGGGCTTCCATCGCCGTCGTTGGAGAACAGCGCCTGTATGTCGCGGTAGGCGGTGATGGACTTCAACTGATACGACCCGAGATCCCAGTCCAGTGTCAACGACGTTTCCCACAGGTCCAGCTCGGCAGTGCCGGGACCGGTGGCATAGCTGGTGTAGTCAGCGGCGGTCAGGAAGGCCGGCGTGTATGGATTGGGGCCGCCGACCAGCGCATTCCACAAGCCCAGCAGCGGTGCGGCCGGATTGATGGCCTGGATGTCGTCGGGAACCTGCGGCTCGCGCACCCGGGTGCCGTCGATGGCGAGATTGGCCTCGAACCGGTCGCCTGGGCGCCAGCGCAGGCGCGCCCGTGCGGCGAGGCTGTCGTCTTCGCCGAGATCGGCGCGCTTGGCGCCAGTGGCGAAATCGAGGCGGACGCCAAGGCCATTGCTGCGCCTGGTCGAGACTGCGAAACGGCCCTGCAGTTCGTCGGTGAAGGGTATGTTCAGCGTGCCGCGGAACGTGGTGCGGTCGAAGCGGCCGTACGTCAGCTCGGCCACGCCGCCGGTGGTGCGGCCGTAGTAGATGCCGTCGACGTAGATGCCGACGCCGGGATCAGTCGTCACGATAAAGTCGGGCTGGCCGACGCCGCGGATGAAGACCGACGAGACGAAGCTCGAGCGGCTGCTCTGGGTCGCGGTCGTGAAATTGAGGTTGGGGACGGCGCTGGCGATCTGCGACAGGTCGCCGGCGGGCCGGTGTCCTGCGCGGCGGCCGGCAACGCCGCCGCAGCCGCCAGACCACTGCAGACACTCGCGCGAATCGACCTTGCTGGCAGCAGCGTGGTGGGCATGACCGTTCGTCCGCGTCCAGGCTTGCCGGAAACGGAATGGAGTTAAGCAGGGAGGTGTCACGCCGCGCACCTGACAGTTCTGCCAAGGTGGTCAGGGCACAGATCAGCGGGTCACGGCCGGTTCGGCGCCGAGTTCCGTGCTTACCGGGTCACTCCAGCTCGCTGAGCAGCCCCAGGCTCGCGGCCTTGCGGATCGCGTTGGCGCGATTGAATGCGCCGAGGCTTTCTGCGGCGGCCTTCAGGTGAAAGCGGACCGTGCTGTAGGAAAGACCGAGGATTTCGGCGGCTTCATCCAGGGTCTTGCCGATGGCAATCAGCTTCAGGCAGTCGAGCTGGCGCGGCGTGAGCTGCCGGCCACGTGCCTCCTCGAGCACCAGCTTGTCGGCGATTGCTTCATAGAAGTGGTAGGCGATGCCGAGCAGGCGGTCGCTGTAGTCCTCGCACAGCGTCGACAATTCGCGCAACGGGTTGTTCGAGACAAAGGCGACGTAACCGAAATAGCCGCCGGGAGTGCGCAGCGGAACCGAGATGCCGCCGCGAAAGCCGGTGGTCTTCCACAGCCGCTCGATGCCGAGCGCCTCACCGATGCGGCCTTCCTGTTCGACGCCGAGCACAATGCCGGGCAGGTTGTCGTAGCTCCACACGAACGGCACGGCGGTCGTGTGGCAGGCGCGGAACACGAAGTCGGAACGAAACATGCCCGTGCGGATGTAGCTCGAGTTCCACGCCTCGGCGGCCACGCCGAGATTCCGGCCACTGGCACGCAGACCCGGCGGCGGCATTTCGCCCACCGAGTGGTGGTTGCGCGGCCAGAACACACAGCTCGCGCCGAGGAAGCCGAGCTGCACGGCCAGGTCTGACAGCACGTCGACCGCGGCCGGCAACGAAGGCGCGGAGTAGATGCCCTCGCGACAGGATCGCAGCATCTGTTGACTTGCCATGGTACGGTTCCAGACCCCCGGCGACAGTATTGCGCCGGGCTCCGACTCGCGCAATGCGAGGCGAGATCTGTTGCTGGTGGGCAACTGGCAGGACTGTCAGTGGAGCCGCGATGGCGGGGTCTGTTACACAGAGCGAACCGCCGGCCAGCCGGGTGGAGTCAGCGGCGTTGGAGGGGCTTGATGGCGACCGATGAGCTGCAATTGCTGGTGGAGGGCCTGGTCTTTCCGGAAAGCCCGCGCTGGCATCAGGGCCGGCTGTGGTTCTCGGACATGCTGGCCGGGCGGGTCATGACCGTGGATGCACAGGGCCGGCTCGAAACGATCGTCGGAGCTCCGGGATGGCTGTCGGGTCTCGGCTGGCTGCCGGATGGTCGCCTGCTCGCCGTCTCGATGCAGGACCGCCGACTGCTGCGCCTGGACCCGAACGGGCTGGTTGAGGCGGCGGATCTGACCGGCCTGACGACGTTCATCTGCAACGACATGGTCGTCGATGAGGCCGGCCGGGCCTACGTCGGCGAAGTCGGATTCGACGTGCACGGCGGGGCGCCCTTCCAGCCGGCCAGGCTGGTGCTGGTGGAGCCGGATAGCCGCGCGCGGGTCGTGGACGCGGACCTCGCCTGTCCGAACGGTACCATCATCACGCCCGATGGTCGCACGCTGATCGTCGGCGAGTCGCTCGGCAATCGGTTGACGGCCTTCGACGTCGCCGCTGACGGTTCGCTCGGCGCGAAGCGAATCTGGGCGGCGGTCGAGGGTCTCGGCCCGGACGGCATCTGCCTCGACGCCGAGGGCGCGATCTGGGTGGCCTCGCCGATGAAGAACGAAGTCGTGCGCGTGCTGGAAGGCGGCCGCATCAGCCACCGCCTGAATGTCCCGTCACCGATGCCGCTTGCGGTGATGCTCGGTGGCGACGACCGCCGCATGCTGTATATCTGTCGCGCGCCGCATCCGGAAGTCGCGCTGACGGGGCAATACGGGCGCATCGACGTGCTGCGCGTGGACGTGCCCGGGGCCGGTCTGCCGTGAGGCTCGAAGGTACGGGCGCGCTGGTTACCGGAGGCGCTTCCGGCATGGGCCGCGCAACGGCGCCGGCCGTCGATCAGGCCATTGCCGCGGTCGGGCCAGTGCGGATCCTCATCTGCGGCGCGGGCGTCGGGCGGATCGAGCCGCTCATCGGCCCATCGGCCGCGCCGCTCGCGCAGCACCGGAACACGATTGCCGTGAATCTGCTCGGGATCCTGCACGTCGTTCAGCGGGTTGCCGCCGACCTCGCGACCCGGCCGGCGCTCGAGGAGGGCGAACGCGGCATCCGCGTCAACACGATCAGTCCCGGTCCGATTGCGACACCGATGATCCTGGGCGTACCGGCCGCGATGCTGGACGACGTGATCCGGATGACTCCGCTCCCGAAGCGCATGGGCGCCCCGGACGAGCTCGCGGAGACGGTGCGGCACATCGGCACGAATCGCTTCCTGAACGGTTCGGTGATGCGGCTGGACGGCGCCAACCGGGTCCCGTACTACTCCAGCCTGAATTGAGAACAGGCATGTCCGGCGCAACAGCGATCGCAGCGACTGACGACGACCCAGGCGGCCGCGCCGCGCGCCTCGTCGCTGCCGCGTTCACCTTCGACAGCGCACATGTGTTCCGGATCGGCGGGCCCGGCCGGCCGCGGCTGCCACTCGGCGATGAGCCACTCGATGCCAGCCTGATCGCCGACTGGCGCGCCGCGGGCATGAAGGCCTTTCTGCACCCATTCGGGATTCTGCATCCGGACCTGCACCTCGGACAGCTCAAGCTGCTGGCGCTGTGGAACTCGTTCATCGCCGATCACGGCGACGCGCTGCTGCGCATCGACGAGCCGGCCGACTTCGATCGGATCCGCACGACCGGTACGATCGGTGTGCTGGTCGGCAGCCATCACGGCGAGCCGTTCCGCAGCGTCGACGACGTGGACTACTTCTGCAGCCTCGGCCTGCGGAGCTGCAACCTGGTCACGTTCGGCCAGAATCGCCTCGGCACTGCGGTGGACGAGCCCGCCGGCGGCGGTCTGACCGCGTTCGGGCGGTCGGTCGTCGAGCGCATGAACCGCGTCGGCATGGCCGTCGATGTCTCGCACTGCAACGAGCGCACGCGGCTCGATGCGATCGCCGCGTCGGCGCAACCGGTGCTGATGTCGCATGCGAATGCGGCGGCGCTGTGCCCGAACGTCCGCAACGTGAGCGACGCCGTGATCCGGGCGCTGGCCGCCGCCGGCGGCGTCATGGGCGTGCTGCCGCTGCGCATGCTGGTCACGCCGGCCGAGCCGGCGACGCTCGACGACTACCTCAATCACATCGCGCACGTCTGCGAACTGGCCGGCCCCGATCACGTCGGACTCGGGCTGGAAACGCCGTTCGAGGGCTTCGACAGTATTCCGGCGGCGAACCAGATGCCGTTGCCGGGCTACCTGCGCAATGCCGGCGAACAGCGCCGGCTCGACCTGCCGGAGCTGTGTCACCTCCGTCGCCTCGAAACGATCGCCGCGGCGTTGCTGCGGCGCGGATTCGACCAGGCCGCGGTGGGCGGGATCATCGGCGGCAACTTCGAGCGTGTGCTGCGGGCGATCCTCGCGGTCTGAAGCGCCGGTCACGGGCTGGCAGGGCCGCCACTGCGTCGACTCAGGAGACGCTCAAAGCGCATGCCAGGGCACAACCTGCCCGTCGCTGCGAACGGAAGCGTTGCTGCCACCGTACACGAGCTGCTTCTCGATCGTCTCGCTGGCGCCCCGGTCCACCAGCAGTCTGGCCAGCGCGTGCAGGGCCTGAAAGTAATCGCCGCCGAGTGTCTCGCCGGACTTGGCCTCCACCATCAGTATTCGATCGGCCTGGGGTTCGATGAAATCCACCTCGATTCCGCGCGACTCCCGGAAATGGAATAGCTGCGGCTCTTCACCGCCGTGAGTCTTCCTCTTGTACAGTTCCGAAAATACCCAGGTCTCGAACACCGCTCCGCGCAGCGGATGGTGGCGCAATTGTGCTGGCTCCTTGATTCCCAGCAGGTAGCAGACCAGGCCGGTGTCGAAAAAATGCAGCTTCGGCGCCTTCACGATCTGCTTCCTGATGTTGCGGTGCCACGCCGGCAACCGGTAGCACAGGAAGCTCGATTCCAGTACCGACAGCCACGCGTTGGCAGTGTTGTGCGAAATGCCGGCATCGGCACCCAACGTGGACAATCTCAGTTCCTGCGCGGTGTGGGCTGCACACAGGCGCAGGAACGTGGTGAAGCGGCTGAGATTGCCGACGTTGAGGATCTGCCGCACATCGCGCTGGACATAGGTAGCCACGTAGTCGGCGAGCCACTGCTGCGCGGGAATGCCGCGGTCGTAAATGCGCGGGTAGCAGCCGGTCCACAGCAACTCGAACAGATCCTTCGGCGCATGCGCAAAGCCGGCGAGTTCCTTGCGGCTGAAGGGCAACAGATGCAGCACTCCCGACCGTCCTGCCAGCGATTGAGTGACCGCCTCCGAGATCGCGAGATTCTGCGAACCGGTGAGGATGAATCGTCCCGGAGTGGGATCGCGATCCACATCTTCCTGCAGATAGCTCAACAGGTCAGGCGCGTGCTGGACTTCATCGATGATCGCGCCATGGCGATATTGCGCAAGGAAACCTCGTGGGTCCGTGCGCGCAAAGTCGCGGGTGTCCAGGGGTTCCAGCGTCGCGTAGGCCTTGTCGGGAAAGGCCGCCTTGGTCAGCGTCGTCTTGCCCGATTGGCGCGGACCGTCCAGTAGCACGACCGGGTAGTACCGAGCCGTAATAATCAGCCTATTCAACAGGATACGTGGAGTCACAAGCCCATCTCACCACATGTGAATAGATTGTATATTGGATTGACACTTTATTCGAGCCCATTCTGCGCGGGATCATCGGTGGCAACTTCGAGCGCGTGCTGCGGGTGATCCTCGCGGTCTGAAGCGCCGGTCACGGGCTGGCAGAACTGCCAGTGGCTGCGGTCTCCGGCGGGCTGCTTCAATGGCCCGGAGCCGCCACTGGCGATCAGGAGGATGCTGCGAGTGACGGTGCACTACGAACGGGATGGCGGTGTTGCGACGATCACGATCGCGGGCGGCAGCTCGCGCGACCGATCGGATGCGGGACTCGGCGGCGAACTGAACGCGCAGCTCGCGGCGTTCGATGACGATCCGGCGGCCACGGTCTGTGTCCTGTGTGGCGCCAGCGAGGCGTATGTCGGCGCCGGCGCCAGGAGGTGGCCCGCCGCCGCGCGCCCGCCGATCGCCCGGCCGGTGAAGCCGGTCATCGCCGCGATCACCGGCGATTGTTTCGGCGAAGCGCTGGTGGTCGTCGCCCAGGCCAGCGATGTGCGGATCGCCGGCGCCGGCGCGCGCTTCGGTTTTCCGGACGACGATGGTCTCGGTACGCTGCTGGCGCGCTCGCGGCTGCTGCAGCAGATGCCGTATGCACCGCTGATGGCGATGCTGCTGGCCGGGGAGCCGATCGATGCCGCCGAGGCGCTGCGCATCGGCCTGATCACCGAGGTCGTAGCCGATGCCGGGGTGCTGGCCCGGGCGCTCGGCGTCGCCGCACAGGTGGACCGGCTGCCGCCGTTCACGACCCGGCTGGAGAAGACGGCGGTCCTCGCCTGCGAACAGTTGAACGCCGCGGATGCCGTGTACTTCGGCTGGGCTTTCGACTGCATGACGCACCGCCACCCGGACGGCCTCGAAGGCGTGGCTTCCTGGGTCGAGAAGCGCGAGCCGCAGTTCTGGCGTTTCGGCCGGGAGGACTGAGCGATGGCGATCGAACTCACGATCGACCGGCACATCGCCACGCTGTCGCTCGGCGGCGCCAACGAGCTGAATCCGCTCGACTACCCGCTGCTGTACGACCTCGACGCGAAGTACGTCGAGCTCGCCGCCAACCCGGACGTCCGGGTCGTGATCCTGCGCGGCGCCGGCGAGAAGCACTTCTGCGCCGGCTACAACCTCAAGGTCGGGCTGGAGTCGTTCAAAGCGGACGAGGATCGACTGAACTACGACTCCGGGCCGTTCTATCACCGCGGACCGCCGGTGCTGACGTACCGGCGCCTGCTGACACCGGTGATCGGGGCCGTGCGCGGCTGGTGCCTGGGCGTCGGTATGTGCCTGTTCGGCATGAACACCGACATCCGCATCGCCGGCACCAGCGCCAGGTTCGGGTTCACCGAGATGAAGCGCGCGCTGGCCGGCGCGACGGTCATGTGCCGGCTGCCGTACCAGTTGCCGTACGCCGCGATGATGTGGATGTCCACGACCGGCGAGTTCCTCGACGCTGCCACCGCGCACCGGCTTGGCTATGTGAACGAGGTGGTGCCGGACGAGCAGGTCATGATCCGCGCGCAGGAGATCGCCGAACGGATCGCCGCGGCGCCACCGCTGTCGCTGCGCGCGGAGAAGTGGGCGATGCTGCGCGGCGAGACTGCGACGCACCGCCAGGCCGTGGACTATGGCGCGATGCTCGCCGCGCTCAACGCCTTCGACCGGGACACGGTCGCGGCGGCGCGCGCGGCCGTGGGCCGGCGTGCGGTGGAGGGCTGATGCCGATCCTGCGGGAAGCAGCCGGGGGCATCGCCACGCTGGCGATTGCGGGTGCGGATGCGGGCAACGCCCTGACGCCGGAGCTGTGTGTCGAACTGCACGCGGCGCTCAGCGCCTGCGACGCCGACCCATCGATCCGCGTCATGATCCTGCGCGGTGCGGGCCACGGCTCGTTCAGTGTCGGCTGGGATGCCGCGGCGAGCGCGGTGCTGCTCGATGATCTGCAGACGCTCCAAGGTGTCGCCCGTCACTACGTCTATCCGGGCGCGCAGCAGCCGCTGTCGCCGTGGATCGCCTGGCGCACGTTGCTGGCGCAGCGCACCGTCAAACCGGTCGTGGCCGCCGTGCGCGGTGACTGCCTTGGCCTCGGCCTCGTGCTGCTCGGGCTGCACACGGACCTGCGTATCGCCGCCGACAACGCGCGCTTCGGCTTCCCGGACATCCATGCCGGGCTCGGCTCGGCCGAGGCGCTGGTGTCGCGCCTGACCCGGCAGATCCCGCTGGCGGCCGTGCACTGGCTGGTGCAGACCGGCTGGCTGTTCGATGCGCGCGAGGCGCGCCGCCATTGCCTTGTCAACGAGGTCGTGCCCGACGCCCGGCTCGAAATCCGGGCGCAGGAACTGGCGGCGCGGATCGCCGCGCGCCCGGCGGGCGCACTGCGCGCCGAGAAGCGGGCCGCGATCCACCTCGAGACCGCCGGTCCGGACGATGCCGTTGCGCTTGGCGCCGCGCTCGCCGCGGCGGAGGCCGGCGCGGAATGACGCAGGCGCGCGCCGGGGGCGGTGTCGGCCGCCCGCAGTACACGCCGATGGACACTTTCCCGGCGATCGTCGCCGACCGCGCGCGGCGCACGCCGGATGCGATCCTGCTGCGCGATGTCGCCGGCCGCGGGCTGAGTTGCGCGGCCTTTCAGGACAGCGTGCTGACCTGGGCGGCAGCGCTGCGACGGCAGGGTGTGGTCGCCGGCAGCCGCGTCGTGGTGATGTTGCCGGATCCCATCGACTCGCTGGCCTGCTGGCTCGGCCTCGCCTGGCTGCGCGCGATCGAGACGCCGGTCAACCAGCAGTTCCACGGCCGCATGCTCGCCTACGTGATCAACGACGCGGCGGCCAGTCACCTGGTGATCGCCGCGCGCTTTCTGCCGGCGATCGCGGCAGTGGCCGCGGAACTGCGTGACATCCGGGCGATCATCGTTCCGGACCATCCGCTGGCGGCGCCGGCGCTGCCGTTCCGACTCGTGGCTGGCGCGGAGCTGTTCGCGGGCGTGATGCCGGCGACCGAGCTGATGCCGCCGGCACGCCATGACCTCTCGACGATGATCTACACTTCCGGCACGACCGGGCCCTCGAAGGGCGTGCTGATCCCGTGGGGGCTATGGGCCGATTCGTACGGTACGACCGGTTGTCACATCGGACCCGACGACATCACCTACGACCCGTTTCCGATGTTTCACACGGGCGGCAAGTCGATGGCGCAGACGACGATTCAGGCCGGCGGTTCGGTCGTGCTGCGCGAGTCGTTCCGCACCGATGCATTCTGGGACGATATTCGCCGTTTCGGCTGCACCTTCGTCGCGATGGTGCCGGCGATGGCCGAGTGGCTGCTGGCGCGCGAGCCGCGGCCCGATGACGCCGCCGGGCCGCTGCGGCGCGTGGCGATGATCCCGATCATTCCGCGCATCGAGGAGTTCAAGGCCCGCTTCGGCGTGCAGGTGCAGACCAATTTCGGCATGACCGAGACCGGTGCGCCGATCGGCAGCGCGCCCTACATGGCCGACGTCACCGGCAACTACCGGAGCTGCGGCCGTATCGTGCCGGCCTACGAGGCGCGCATCGTCGACGCCAACGATTACGACGTGGCCGACGGCGAACCGGGGGAACTGGTGCTGCGCTCGCGGCTGCCGTGGGGCCTGAACTGCGGCTACTTCGGCCGGCCGGAGGCGACCGCGACGGCCTGGCGCAATGGCTGGTTCCATACCGGCGACGTGTTCCGCCGCGATGCGCAGGGCAACCTGTACTTCGTCGATCGGTTGAAGGACGCGCTGCGCCGGCGCGGCGAGAACGTGTCCTCGTTCGAGGTCGAGGCCTTGGTCAATGCGCACCCGGCCGTGCTGCAGTCCGCCGCGATCGGCGTGCCGTCCGAGTTCGGTGAGGACGAGATCAAGATCTGCGTGATCGTCCGTCCCGGCGCGGACCTCGCGCCGGCGGCGCTGCTCGATGACCTGGCGACGCGCATGCCGCGCTTCATGGTGCCGCGCTACGTTGAAGTCGTCGCCGAACTGCCGCGCACCGAGGCGACGCTGCGGGTGCAGAAGGTGCGGCTGCGGGAACGGCCCTTCAACGAGCGCACCTGGGACCGCCAGGCCGGACGCTATCTGGAGCCGCCGGCCGGCGCTTGACCTGACTACAGCTTCACACTGCAGACTGCCCCGGTCAGCCGCGTTTCCGGGAGAATGTCATGCAGCAGTCCACGGCTTCAGGACCGGCGCCGTTTACCGGCAGCCGGGTCTGTTTCACCCACACACAGACCTATCGGGCGGCGATCGGGGCGGTGTTCCCGCTGCTCTGCCCGGTGCGCGAATTCGAGTACCTGCCGGCCTGGCAGTGTCAGATCGTCCGGCTCGATTCCGGCCGCATCGAGGACGGCGGCGTGTTCACGACCGAGAACGGCAGCGACGTCTGGGTGGTGGCCCGCTATGAGCCGGAGGCCGCGATCCGCTTCGTCCGCACCAACGCGCTGCGTGCGATGGTCTACGACATCGAGGCGCTGCCCGCGCCGCCGGGCGAGGTGCGCCTGCGCTGGCGGCAGGTCATCACCGGCCTGAACCCGGCCGGCAACCGGCAGATCGAGGCGCTGCGCGAGAGCGATTTCCGGCACATGCTGGACGGCATGCAGGCGTTGCTGCAGCATTATCTCGACACGGGCACGATGCTCGGCGATGCTGCTCGGCGATGATTGACCGGGTCCGTGCCGGCGCGTACGATGTAGACACGCGTAGAGACATCAAGGAAGCGACATGGCGACTAAGGGCGTGCCGGTGGAACTTACGGTGTCCAAGTGGGGCAACAGCCTCGCGGTACGCCTGCCGGCTGCGTCGGCCAGGAAGATCGGTGTGGGCGAGGGCGATACCCTCATTGCGGAGGTCTCGACCGACGGGCGCCTGGTGCTCGCCCCGGAAGGCCGGGTCGTCGACAAGCGCGAGTCGCGCCGCCTGCGCCAGTTCCTCGGCCGCCAGGAGGTGACAGCGCCGGTGGTTGGAGACATGCGCGGCGCCGCACGCTACTGATGATCTACGTCGATACCAGCGCGCTCGTTCCGATCTTCATCCGCGAGCCGAGGAGCGAAGCTGTCATCGCCTGGCTCGAATCCTCGGGTGAGCGGCTGGCGATCAGCGAGTGGTCGCTGGTCGAGTTCGCGTCGGCTGCCGCGATCAAGGTGCGCACCGGCCATGCGGCGGTCAGACTGGCGCAACAGGCCACCGCGCGGGTCCACGAATTCGCGCAGAAGTATTGCACGGTGGCCGTGCCCGGACGCGAGGAGTTCCGCCGCGCCGCCGAGCTGGCCGGTGACCGCGCCCTCAAGCTGCGGGCGGGCGACGCGTTGCACCTCGCCGTCGCCGTGAGTCTTGGAGCCCGGGGGATTCTCTGCCTCGACGACGCGATGATCGAGAGTGCCAGGTTACTCGGGATGAACGTTGCGACGGTTTGACCGTGCCGGCGCGGCCGCGGGCATGCTGACGATCGGCCGGCTGGCGCGGCAGTTCGGCCTGTCGCGCAGCTCGCTGCTGTACTACGACCGCATCGGCCTGCTGCGGCCGAGCGGGCGCAGCGACGGCAACTACCGCCTGTACACGCCGGCCGACGTCGAGCGGCTCGCGCGGATTGCGCTGTACCGCGAAGCCGGGCTGCCGCTGGCCAGCATCGGCCGGGTGCTCGCCGGACAGCCGTTCCATCCGGAAGTCGGGCAGGTGCTGGAGGAGCGCCTCGCCGGCATCAACGGCGAGATCGCTGCGCTGCGCCGCCAGCAGCAGGTCATCGTGCGCCTGCTCAATAATCCGCGAGCGCGGCGGCGCACGCGGATCCTGACCCGGCAGTCATGGACCGCGCTGCTGCGCAGCACCGGGCTCACTGAGGCGGATATGCGCCGCTGGCATGTCGAGTTCGAACGGCGCGCGCCCGAGGCGCACCAGGATTTCCTCGAGTCGCTCGGCATCGATGCCGGCGGAATCCGCGAGATCCGCCGTTGGTCGCGACAGCGGCGGGTGGCACGCAGGCAGGGCTGAACGGCTGCAACCCGGCCGCGCTCGGCACTATGCGCCGGCTGGGTTGCGGCAGCCGATCAGGTTGATCGCCGTCATGGTCATGACGACCTCGTCACGCTGATTGAGGACCTCGATCCCGGAGCGCACGATTCCCCGGTCCGGCTTCGACGCCGACCGCCTGGCATCGACGACCGTGATCCGCATGCCGAGCACGTCGTTCGGGCGCACGGGTTTCAGCCAGCGCAGCTCGTCGATCCCCGGCGAGGCCAGACTGGCGTTGTGCGAGAGGTACTGCTCGACGTACATGCGCATCATGAGTCCACAGGTCATCCAGCCGCTGGCGATCAGGCCGCCGAACCCGGTCCGTGCCGCCTTGACCGGGTCGGTGTGGAAATCCTGGGGGTCGTAGCGGCGGGCGAATTCGATGATCTCCTGTTCGCCGACGCGCACGCCGCCGAAACGATGGACCGCGCCGGGCTGGTAGTCCTCCAGGTAGCGATCATCGACCGGCCGCGTGAAACCGCCGGTTTGAGGCCGGCCCTGCGGGTCGTTCATGACAATGTCGCGAGAACGCAGCGCTCAGCGCCCGCCGCCGGCCGGCCCGGTCGGGAAGCCGCGCACGCGCAGCAGCGCGTTGACATCCGGATCCCTGCCGCGGAAGCGCCGGTAGGCCTCGGCCCGGTCGGAGGAATTGCCCTCGGCGAGGATGATGCTGCGCATGCCCGCCGCGACCTGCGGGTCGAACACGTTGCCGGTGGATTCGAAGTACTCCCAGGTGTCGGCGTCCATGACCTCGGACCAGAGATAGGAGTAGTAACCGGCTGAGTACGAGTCGCTCGAGAACAGATGGGCGAACTGCGGCAGCCGGTGGCGCATCGCGATCTCGCGCGGCATACCGATCGCAGCCAGTGTCGCGCTCTCGAAGGCGTCGATGTCGGTCACGGCGTCCGGCCGGTCATGCAGCGCCATGTCGACCAGCGCCGCCGACAGGTACTCGACCGTGATGTAGCCCTGATTGAACGTGGCCGCCGCGTGCACGCGCTCGACCAGCGCCTGCGGCATCGCTGCGCCGGTCTGGTGGTGGCGGGCGAAGCCATCGAGGATCGGCCGGGTCAGCACCCAGTGCTCGTGCACCTGGCTCGGGTACTCGACGTAGTCGCGCGGCACGGTGCCGAGGCCGGGATAGCGGACTGCCGATACCAGGTAGTGGATCGCGTGGCCGAATTCGTGGAACAGCGTCTCGGCATCGTCGAGCGAAATCAGCACCGGCTCGCCGGCGGCACCGCGCACGAAGTTGTTGTTGTTCGAAGCGATCGTGTGGAAGACGGTGCCGGTGAACGTCTCACGCGAACGGTAGGTGTTCATCCAGGCGCCGGAACGTTTGCCGGCGCGGGCGAAGTAGTCGCCGTAGAACAGCCCGACGAATGACCGGTCGCGGTCGGTGACTTCCCAGACCCGCACGCCCGGTTCAAACACCGGCACCGTGCCGGTGATCTCGCGGAAGCTGAGCCCGTAGAGCTGGTTGGCCATGTGAAATGCGGCGCTGGTCATGTGGTCCAGTTCGAAGTACTGGCGCAGCTCGTTCTGGTCGAGGTCGTAGCGATCGCGGCGCACCTGCTCGGCGTAATGGAGGTAATCCCACGGCTCGATGGTGAGCCCCGCGCCCTGGCGGTCGGCGATCGACTGCATGTCGGCGACCTCCTCGCGGACGCGCGCCACCGCGGCCGGCCAGACGCGCAGCATCAGCTCACGGGCGCGCTGCGGTGTGCCGGCCATCGTGTCGGCCATGCGCAGGTGCGCATGGGTCGGGAAGCCGAGAATCTGCGCGCGCTCGGCGCGCAGCCGCAGGATATCGGCGATCACCTGGTTGGTGTCGTTGGCGTCGCCGTTGTCGCCGCGGTTCTTGAACGCGCGCCAGACCTGTTCGCGCAGCGCGCGGTTGTGGGCGAAGGTCAGGAACGGATCGACGCTGGAGCGGGTGTTGACCACGGCCCACTGGCCGGGCCGGTCGCGCTCGGCGGCGGCGGCAGCGAGCGCCTGGACGATGTTGTCCGGCAGACCGGCGAGGCCGGCGCGGTCGCTGATGAAGCTGGCGGTGTTCTCGTCGGCCAGCAGGCGGCGGCCGAACTCGGCGAAGTGCGCCGCCAGTTCCTCATTGATGGCGCCGAGGCGCTGCTGCTGTTCCGGTGTTGCCGCGGCGCCGGCACGCACGAACTGATCGTGAGTGCGCTCGAGCAGGCGGAGCTGGTCGGCGTCGAGCGCGAGGCCGGCCCGGTCCTGGTACAGGCGGGCAAGGCGCTGGAACAGCGCCCGGTTGAAGGTAATGCGATCGGACGCGGCGGCCAGGCGCGGCGACCATTCGGCCTCGACTTTCTGCACCTGCTCGTTGCTGAGGTTGTCGGTCATCACGCCGAAGATCGTCGTCGCGCGATCGAGGTGGCGGCCGCCGTTCTGCAGCGCGGCGAGCGTGTTGTCGAAGGTCGGCGCCGCCGGGTTAACGGCGATCGCCTGGACCTCGGCATCCTGCAGCGCGATGCCGCGTTCGAGCGCTGGCGCGAGCAGTTCGACCCGCGCCTGGCCCCAGGGTGGCACGCCACCGTAGGGTCCGCTCCACGGCCGCAGCAGCGGGTCCTGGTTGGCGAGTTCGGTGAGCCGCGCGACCTCGGCCTGCGCGGCCTGCCAGGCGGCCGGATCGCCGTGGCCGGTGGTCGTGACGGCGGAGGTGGTGCACGCATCAAGCATGGGCAAGGACATGGCGAGACATACCGCGAGAAGCTGCTGTTTCATCGGGATCTCCAGAGGGGAGGTCCGGTACCCGCGTCCGGCCCGGACGATTGGGCGTTGGGCCGCAATTCTGGCGGTTCGGGCCGGGGCAGCGCAAGGTGGGCGCGGCTGCTCAACTCGGCGAAGCAAGATCAGGAGGCGGCGGCCCGAAGCCCGACCGGGCTGCCGCCAAAGGAAGTGCAAGAGATCTGTTGCCCTACCCCGGGGCAAGGCGAGGACGAGGTGAAGATCCTGGTCGTGCGCGCGTTCGTCCAGCTCGCGCGCTAGACTGCGCCGACCGGACCCGGGGCGCCGGCGGGGAGGGAATGGGCGGTGGAAGGGGCCAGTTCCGTCCTGTTCGCGCGAGAGGGCCTGGACGACCGACTGTGGCAGGCGCTGCAGTCCTACCTCGATGCCATTGCCGCTGACCCGGACCTGCTGTACGCCGACCAGCACGGCACGAAGCATCCCGGCAAATTCGTGCTCGTCGAGATGTACCGTGACGGTGCAGCCCGCGCGCGCCAGGCGACGAGCCGGCACGGTCTCGACTGGGCGGCGGCGCGCTGCGATCTGCTCGAGCCGGAAAGCACCGAGGAACGGATCCGGCCGCTGATGTCCGCACCGCCGGCAATGGCCCGGCCGGCCGACGGCGGCGCAGCATCCCCGCCGCAGCCCCTGCGCCGCGTCCTCCGAGCCGGCTGCCAACCCTGCGGCGCCTTCGTCCGCGTATTTCCGAAACCGGAGTACCAGGCGGAGTTCATGCCCATCCTGCACGCCCAGGGCGAGCGCATCGCGGCCGGGGAGCCGGGATTCCTGTACGCGGATTTCTACCTCTTCGACGACCCTGGTTGCTGGCTGGTGGTCGAGTACTACGACGACCGCGGCTCGCTGTCGCACCACCACACGTTGGCCCACACCTTCGATTTTGCGGACCGCAAGGCGCGCGCCGGCTACGAGTCTCGCAAGCACGACGCGTTCACGCTCCGGCCCCTGGCCTCGGTCGGGCCCTGGGCCCGCAGCTTCCCCGCGGCGGGCGGGTCCTGACATCACCCGGGTGGCGATGTTTGCGGGGCGCTGAAGAATGCCCCCGTATGGCTTACTCTCGCATCCGGCGGCGTTCCCGCGTAATCTGATCGACCGGGCAGGGGCCATGACTTCTTGCGTTGCGCCACGCTGCCTGTGCGCCATCGGCAGGGGCTGTCTCCTGCTTGCAGGGCTTTGCCTCGAGTCAGACTGTCCTGCCGTCTCCGATTCCGCCCGACCAGTCTCTGGTCGTGTTCGTCCAGAGCAAGAACTACGTTTACGGCGGCCTGCAGCAGGGTCCGGCCATGCCGGTCGGAGCCGACCAGAACTCCTGGGGGTACGCGCCTGCGCAGATGGACACGGGAGGAAACCTCGGTCCCTGCGGCAGGTGGAATGCCGCGTGGCAGCGTCGCGCCAGCAGCCGTGACGGTCGCGGCAGCCGGTGGGCGCACCTTGGCGGAGCGGCCCGCGGTTGCCGCGCCGGTCGTGAACACCAGCCTCTAGTCGTGGCTTGCGAACAGCGCGGCGATGCTCGTGGTCGCCACCAGACCGCCCCCTGTTTCCAGTACCGCCGTGGCACCTGTCCATGGCCAGGCGGCGCCAAGCGTTGAATTATGGAACTCTCCGGCCTATTCTCCAACTCTCTCACAGTGGAGACATACGATGAACCCGCTCACGAGCGTCAAGGGCTCCATCACCACCGCATTCGTGCTGGCCGCGATCGTCAGTGTCTGGTTGACCGTCGCTGCGGGCGCGGACATCTCGCTGCACCACGCGCAACTCGGCCGCTGGCTGCATATCGTCTCGGGGGTGATGTGGGTCGGGCTGCTCTACTACTTCAACGTCGTGCAGATGCCGGGTCTTGCCGAGGCCGCCGCCGACAAGGGCGGACCGGGCGGCGCCGGAATCAGCAAGTACATCGCGCCGCGCGCGCTCGGGTGGTTCCGCTGGGCCGCGGTCGCCACCTGGATCACGGGCGCCTGGTACCTCACCAGCGGCTACGGCGATGGCAACGCCTTCGTGCAGGCCTTCATGCTGCAACCGGGTTTCCGCACGATCGGCGTCGGCGTCTGGCTCGGCACGATCATGCTGTTCAACGTCTGGGTCTTCATCTGGCCGAACCAGAAGAAGATCCTCGGTATCGTGCAGGCGAGCGAGGATGAGAAGGCGAAGGCGCGCAAGACCGCGCTCTACGTCTCGCGCACCAATTTCATCCTGTCCGTGCCGATGCTGATGTGCATGGGGGGCCAGGGGCACGGGTTACCTTTCTGACCTGCCTTACTCAGTGCCGCTGCCTCAGCGCGATCACCGGCGCCGGTACCGCGGCCGCATCGGCCCCGGCTGTCGCGCGCGGGTAGCAGTCGTGGGAACGGTTGACGCTGGGGCACCCGTCAATGGAGGCATGGGCCACGGATCCGACCACACTCGTCGATGACTACGCGTTGGCCGTCGCGGCCACCTTCGTCGTCAACCTCCCTTGCGGCTGGTGGCGACCGCCTCCAAGGCTGTCCTGAAACCTGCAGACCTGCAAAGGGCGACGCGCAGGTTCATTGGGGCGTTGCAGCGCGGTTGGTCGCGCCCCGCATCTTGAAGCACTCGCCGCCTTGCGGGTACTCGTTGAACGGGCCTGCTCGCCTGAGGCGTCTGCTGGTCTCGACCGGTGCGGCCATGCTGCTGCCGCCGGCGCTGGCCGTTACGGACAGCCCGGCCTGCCACGGCGCGCCTGACAGCCGCGGCGCGGTCAGTCGCGCCGCCCGCCGCTCAATCGGAGCCGTTCTCGATGGCCCCGTACCACAGCGCTGTCGTCACCGCGGCCGCCAGCACCGCGACGATCGCCTGCAGGAAATGTTCGGCCGTCATCCACGCGAAGCCCGTGTGTACCGCGGCCACCGCGCGCGCCACGACGATCGCGAGCACGAGCCACGGCAGGCTGGGCGCGAAACCTCTGAGCGTGGCGATGAAGCCGTCGAACAGGCCGCTTTTCGTGACCTTGGCCGCGCGCAGGAGAATCGCGAGGCTGATCAGCGTGAACAGCACGTAGACGCTGCTCCACTGGCTGCCCGGGCTGTTGATATACGTCCAACGGTGCCCGATCCACCACCAGGCGTACGCAAAGATGCCAACCAGTACCCAAGAGATGATCTTCCTGGTCATTGTGCTTCCTCCCGGTCGCGACTTCTGGCCGAGTCGGGCCGAAAATAACCACTTGCCAGCGGAAGAGCAACCATCGTTGCAGCAGCGCGCCTGGTCCGGAACCCCACTACAACGGAGGGGGCCGTCGGTGGCGGTGACCGGTGACACGGCTGTGCGGCACTTGCCTGCAGCCGGCGCACCTTCGCCTGCCACCCGACGGTCCGCGGGCCGCTGCGCGCGTCGGCGTGGCGGTGTCACCGGATCCGGTGCCGGAGCAGGGCCTGTTCACGCGCAGCGATCACTTCAGCTTCGTCCGCCAGGGAGTGCCCGCCGTGTTCCTGATGACCGGGCTCGCCGGCGACGGCGCCCGGGCGGTCGGCGCCTTCATCGCCGGGCACCACCACCAGCCGAGCGACGATCTGTCGCTGCCGATCGATTACGCCGCCGGCGCCCGCTTCGCGCGCCTCAACTATGAAATCGCGCGGGCGATCGCCAACGTGCGGCGCCGTCCGGCCTGGGTGCCCGGGGACTTCTTCGGCGAGCAGTTCGCGCGGCGGCCGGAGACCTGAATGCGCGAATCGAAGCCGGGATCACCCTGAGTACCGGACGACGGCCGACAATTGCGCCAAAGCTGCTGCTGACCTATCCCGTGCAGGCGCGCCATTCGTGTGACAGACCGCGCTGCGCCACTTCCTGGTCGATCATCGTGCGGTCCAGTCTGGTTACCGCCAGAATGACCCGGATGATGCAGTAGAACATGCCCGACAGCTCGCGCGGCCGATCCGGATACTGCTGGCGTAAGCCCGCCACACGCAGCGCAACCCCGGCCTGATAAAGCTCGCACAGCAGCTCGATCTTGCGCGCCGGCTGCATACGCCGCAGGCCAGCCAACTGCAGGGGATGCAACGGCTCGCTCATTGCCATGCAGATTATCGCATCGGGTCGTGTATTGAACAGCCAGGGCGAGGCGACCGGACAACGTCCCGGGGTGACATGGCAGTACTACGCGCCAGCCGCCTCACCCCGCAGGCGCGCCGCGCGGAGCCGCGCCTCGGTATAGCGCACGAGTGCGCGCACCGCGCGCTCGCTGGAGCGGAAGATGCACACGCCCTGTTCCATCAGCTTGTCGGCCATCGGGTCGAAGAGCGCGCCGCCGTCGATGACGCCGATGATGGGCTTCCGGCAGGCGGCGACCAGCGCCGGCAGCGTCTGCACGATGCTGTCGGGGCTGGCGATGTCGAAGCCCGGCCGGGCGCTCTTCTCGAGTGCCCTGACCATCGGCGAGGTCGGGTCGAGTCCGACGACCACGGAGTCGACTTCCGGATCGGCGGCCATGGCCTCGGTGCACAGCACGTGCGCCTCGTCGTCCGCCCCCGGGTTGATGTCGAACGGATTCCTGACTTCCATGATCGCATCGAGCTTCTTGGCCGCGAGGATCGCTACCATCCGCTCCCGCGTCGATGCGCCCATCGCGCCCAGCGTCATGGAGAAGTCGCCCACCTGGATGCTGTCGGCGATGGCCACCGTGTCGTACCCCGCGCCGGCTACGCCGCCGAGGCGATTGCCGCCGACGACCTTGTCGCGCAGGCAGTCCGAAATGTAGAACAGATCGCTGAACTCGCTGACGTCGCTCGCGATCAGCGCGCCGGCCTGCGACAGCACCGACCAGCAGACCTCGAAGTCGCCTGCGATCGAAGCGGTGTGGCCCATGGCGGCCCGCTGGCCGGCCGCGGACTGGCCGGCCTTGAAGATGACGACCTGCTTGCCGGCGATGGTGGCCTTGCGCACGGCCCGCGCCACGGCCAGTCCGTCGAGGTCCTTGAAGCCCTCGATGTAAGCCCCGATCACGTGAATGTCCGGGTTGGCGGCGAAGCTCTCGATCATGTCGCCGTGCGTGATGTCGTTCTGGTTGCCCACGGCGACCATGTAGGCCGGGTCGAGCCAGCCGTTCTTGCTGAGCCGCGTGACCAGGAAGGCACCGCTCTGGCTGATGAGCGCCGAGCTGCGTTGGGCCTTCTTCTGGGCTCGTGGCAGACGCTCCTCGGGAATGAACCAGGAGTCGAAGTTGCCGGGGTGCGAGATGATGCCGAGGCAATTCCCGCCGACGAAAACCGGCGCAGTGCCGGCCCGCCGCGCATCGTCGATCGTCGCCAGCATCCGCCGGGCAGGCTCCCGGCTCGCCTCGGTTTCGCCCATGCCGCCGGGGATCAGCAGCACCGATTCCGCGGCGTCGGTCCTGATCACCTCATCGATGATGCCGAAGGCGACGTCGGCGGTGACCGCGAGGATCAGCAGATCCAGCTTCCGCTCCAGCGCCGCCAGACTCGGCGCGCACTTCACGCCATCGACCTCCTGGCCGTCGGGATTGATGAGGAGCAGCCGCGAGCGGTCATAGCCGGAGGCGATGATGTTCTTCAGCGTGATCCGGCCGAAGTTCATGCGCGTGGCGGACGCGCCGACGATGCCGATCGACGCCGGGTGCAGCATCCGCTCGATCTTCGCCTGCGGCCGCGGCGGGCGGACCGGCCGTGGCCGGCCGATCCGGCACAATCCATCGAGCGCGACCAGCGCGCCGGCCGAGCAGGCGAAGGGGTTGACCTCCAGCTCCTCGATGACGAAATCCGTCGCGGGATTGCCCGCCGAGAAGCTGTTCGCCAGGCGGATGAAACCGTCAAAGCACTGGCGGAGAGTTTCGTCCGTCACCAGCCGGCGCTGCCCGCGGGTCAGCCCCGCGACCTTCCGGTAAGCGATGGTGCCCTTGAACAGTTCGAGGAACTGGCCGGCGGTGGTCAGTGCGGTCGCGGCCGACACGACCGCCTGGCCGCGGCGGGCGCCGGCGGCATAGAGCTCGGTGTCGACGCCGCCGATCCCGGCGCTGAGGACCATGCCGAACTCACGCGTGTTGCGGATGCCGACCAGCAGTTCGCTGCCGGCGCCGGCGGCATCCGCCTCGACGAACTCCGTGAGCAGCACCCCGGCGATGTCCCGGGCAATGGCCTCCTGCAAGGCGTTCCCGTCGAGTGCCTGGTACTCGGCCGGCGCCGACTGCGGACTGCGCTCGAGCATGGCCCGATGGCGGCCCGGCAGCTCCGCGAGCATGCTGCGGCACGCGGCTCGCACCGCCGCCAGCTCCCTGGCGACCACGGCAACCCCGCCGACGTCGGACTTGTGGGCAATGCCGCCGGCGACGATCTTCACGACCACCCGGCTGCCGGCCAACGACGCCAGCAGTGCGTCCGTCGGCTCGGTCCCGCTGGCGACCACCGCGTGTTTCGGTGTCGCTGCAATCCCGGCCGCGGCGAGCAGCCGGTAGACCTCGTGCTCGAACAACGAGGAGCGCCCCTCGCTGTGTGCCGTCCGGAAGATGTCGTTGATCGCCGCGCCCATCGGCTTCGACCGTGCGGCTGTGTCTGCTTGCATGTCCCGCTTCCCTTGTTGTCCAACCGACTGCGCGGCGCGCACGAACAAATCTCCGCGGCCGCATGGCAACCACGGAAATCTTCTGGGCCCCGCCTCGCGCTTCGGCCGATCATAGCACACGCGGGTTGCCGTTCACGGCCGGCGCGATCGGTGGGACGAGGGCAGCGCGCGCCGCCGGTGCGCCCTGCGCCGGCCGTGTGGTCGGCCTGCTCTTTGCTGGTCGGCACGCTCACGAACGGAACCGTGTTACCCAGCATGTACTGCGGAAGCTGACCGTTCCACTTCTGCACCGCTTCCCACTGCACCAGTCTGGCAATTTGCTCGAGCCCGCAGGTGAGCGTCGCCTCGTCCGACTCGGCGCTCGATCGTCGCTGCGACCGCCTCAGTCCGCGAGGTAGTACTCGACGGTCGAGACCACACGCACCTTCTTGATGTGCGGCGTGGTGCTGTCACGGTTCTCGATCGAGAACTGGCCCTGCTGCGCCGAGCGGATCCGGCCGAGCCGGCTGCCGGAGTCCGCCGCAAACTTCTCGGCCACGGCGCGCGCGTTCTTGGTCGCTTCCTCGATCATCTCGGGCTTCAGCCTCGACAGGCCGGTAAACTCGAACTGCGTCTGGCTCTGGTAGCCCTCGCCAGAGAGTGCGACCCCCTTCTGTCCGAGCGCGATGACGTCGCGCATCGCCTTGCGTACCGCCTCGACGTCGCTCGTGTAGACGGTGACGGTCGAGGTCGCCGTGTAGCGGTAGGCGATATTCCGGGTATCGCCGTAGGACTGCGCGAGGCGGTCCGTAACGGCGGGTGCGCCGACCGTGATGGCGTCCCCGGTAATGCCGTGGCCGGTCAGGAATTCCGCGATCAATACGTTCTTCGACTGCAGCGAGCCAAACAGCGTGTTGAGGTCGTTGCTCGCGTCCTGAAACGTGAGCGGCCAGATCGCGATATCCGCCGGCACTTCGCGCTCCGACAGGCCTTTGACTACCACGGTGCGGTCGAACGTCTTCACGCGTTCAGCCGCGTTGCCGAGCAGCCAGCCGAGGGCGATCAACCCGAGCAGGATGCTGGCGCCGAGGACGACGAGGCTGCGCGAGAGCGATTCGTTCATGCCCACTCCTGGCGCGGGAAGGAGAGTGGTCCGGCCGGGCGCATTCTCTCATGGGTGTCGCCTGACGAGTAGCCGCGCCATGCAGGTCGCGAAGGTCGGGCAGATTCCTGGACTCAAGGGTCGCGACCTCGTTAAGATCTGACCACCCTGATTGGGTACAGCGCGACGCTGCATCTGGAGCCAGGCTTGAGGTCTTCGCCAGCCGAGAAACGTACCGCCGGTCGGGCCGGGCGATCACCGAAGCAGAGCGTTCAGGTCATCAGCCGCGCCGTCGCGGTGTTGCGGGCGCTCGAGGGTGAGCCGGACGGCCTCAGCCTCGGGCAGATCGCCCAGCGGGTCGGGCTGGCGCGTTCGACCGTGCAGCGCATCGTCGACGCTTTGCGCGCCGAGCAGTTCGTGATCGCCGCGTCGCCGACCTCGGGCGTGCGCCTGGGTCCGGCGCTGATCCGACTCGCTGCGGCGGCGAGCGTGGAGTTCGACCACATCACGCGGCCGGTCATGATCGAACTGGCGCAGGCGACCGGCGAAACGGTCGACCTGTCGGTGCTCAAGGGCAGCTCGGCCGTGTTCACGGATCAGGTCCAGGGCAAGCACCGGTTGCGGGCGGTCTCGGCCGTCGGCGAGAGTTTCCCGCTGCATTGCACCGCCAACGGCAAGGCGATGCTGAGTCTGCTGCCCGACGCCCGGCTCGAGGTGATCCTGCTGAGTCCGCTGCCGAAACTGACGGCCAGCACCATCACCCGGGCGCCCGAGCTGCGCCGCGAATTTGAGTCATGCCGGCGCACGGGCTACGCAATTGATGACGAGGAGCATACGGTCGGGATCTCCGCCGTCGGCTCGGCCTTTCGCGATCCGCTGGGCCGCATCGTCGCGCTGTCGGTCCCCGTGCCGACGACGCGCTTCAGGAGCCAGCGGGCGGCGCTGATCGCGAGCCTGCTCGAGGCGCGCACGCGGATCCTCGCGGCGCTGGGCAGCGCGCCGTGAGCATCGTACCGGACCCGCGGCCGCGCCGCCGGTTCAGGCCGGCGGCTGCGGCATCAGGAATTCCCACGGCGAGACTTCACTGCGGCGGTCGACCTGCACCTCGATGAGTGCCGGTGCATCCGCCGCGAAGGCCTGCTCGAGGGCGCGGCGCAGTCCCGCCGGCGTGTCCACGCGCCAGCCGGCCATGCCGAAGCTGTCGGCGAGCTTGAGGAAGTCCGGGTTCCTGAATGCCGCGCCGATGACGCGCCCGCCGAAGCGCTGTTCCTGGTCGCGCATGACATTGCCGAAGGCGCCGTTGTTGAACAGCACGCAGACCACGTTCAGGCCGTGCTGCACGGCCGTCGCCAGCTCCTGCACGCCGAACATGAAGCCGCCGTCGCCGGCGATCGACAGCACGGCCCGGTCGGGGCAGGCGGCCTTGACGCCGAGCGCGGTCGGGTAGCCGAAGCCGAGGGTGCCCTGGTAGCCGCAGCTCACGAAGCTGCGCGGCGTGTAGATGGGCAAGCCGAGGTAGGAGGTGAAGCCGGCCTGGCAGATCTCCTCGACGAAGAAGCCGTCGCGCGGCAGCACGTCGCGCATGGCCGCGAGGTAATCCATGTGCGGCTGGATGCGCTGGACTTCCGCGTGGACGGCGGCCTTGAGCGCGGTGAACTCTTCGTGCCGCGAAACCCGCGGCGGGCCCAGGCGCCGCAGCGCGTCGAGCAGCGCGCGCGTCGCCGCGCGCGCGTCGCCGACGATCGGCACGGCCGGCTGCAGGCGCGGCATCTGCGCCGGGTCGATGTCGATGTTGACGACCGGCACGTCGCGCGGTGGACGCGGCCAGCGGAACCACAGCAGCTCGAGCCGCGAACCGATGCCGACCAGCGCGTCGGTCTCGCGCCAGCGCCGGTAGCCCGCGGCGCAGTTGAAGCCGAGCGCGTGGTCGTCGGCGACGATGCCGCGGCCGCCGCGCCAGCCGACCACCGGCGCCTGCAGCCACTCGGCGAGTTCGAGGACCTCGGCGCTGGCATGCTGTGCGCCGCTGCCGACCATCAGCATCGGGTTGCTGGCCTCGTGCAGCAGTTTCGCGGCACGCTCGATGAGTTCGGGATCCGCCTCGAGCGGCGCGAGGGACGGCGCCACCGGCAGCGCCGTCACCGGCGCGGTCATCGTGCACACATCCCAGGGAATCTCCACGGCGACCGGGCGCGGCCGGCCGCTGGTGAGCTGCCGGAAGGCCTCGGCCATGACGGCGGGCGCCTCGCCGGGGTGATCGATGCGTGCCGCCCATTTCATGATGGAGCGCATCGTCGCGAGCTGGTCGGGCAGCTCGTGCAGGTGACCCTTGCCCGAGCCGATGAATTCCGCGGGCGTCTGGCCGGTGAGGCACAGGATCGGCGTGCTCGCGCCGTAGGCCGAACACACCGCCGCACCTGCGTTGAGGACCCCGGGTCCCGGCACGACCGAGAAGGTGCCGACGCGCCCGGTCGCCCGCGCATAACCGAAGGCCATGTAGGCGGTGGCCTGCTCGTGCCGCGGATGGATGAGCTGGATGCGGTCGCCGGCCCGGTGCAGGGCGTCGAAGAGCCCGTAGGTCTGTACACCGGGAATGCCGAACACCGTGTCGGTGCCGTGGGCGATCAGGGCAGCAACGATGGCCTCAGCGCAGCTCATCCGGGTCGACAAGCGTGTTCTCCTGGCATTGGCACGGTTCCTCGCGGTCTGACTGTTGGTAGCAGATAGAACGGTCAGCTCAATAGCACATGAACTGTCAGCTTTCTGGCCCGTGCCGGGGCGGAGCCGCCGGGCCTCAGGCCTCGTACAGGGCCGGCAGCTCGTGCACGCCGCCCGATTCGACGAACGGGTTCACCGCGCGCACGCGTCCATAGTGACGGCCGTGCTGGAAGTCTTCGGACAGCAACTCGGCCAGGCCGTGCACCTCGGCCACCGCCCAGATCTGCGCGTCGAACCAGGCGAGCCCGTAGGCAGCCGTGCCCCGCATCGCCGTGACCAGCACGTCGCGCGACGGGTAGAGCACGTTGAGCTGCGTCATCAGGTCTTCGGCCTCGAGCAAGGCCTGCGGCATCGGCAGGAGCGGCTCGCCGCCGAGCGCGCGCTGCGGCCGGGTCACGGCTGCCACGAATTCGAGCAGTGACTGCTGCGCAACGACGATCGACTGCGCCGCAATGCCTTGTTCGAGCACTGCGGTCGCCCGCCGCTGTTTGGTCGGATCCCGGGGGTCGAAGCGATACACGAGGACGTTGGTGTCAACGAGGCTTGCCACGGGCGTAGAGCTCCTCCCGGGTCCAGCCGCGATCGCCTGGCGAGGGGGATACCTTGAGCTTCTTCTCGCGGGCACGCTGGCGGGCGGTGGCCGCTCGGAACAGCCGCAGGCGCTCCGCCGTGCTGAGTGCCTGAGCCACACACTTCCCGGCCGGGACCATGCGGATGCCGTCGCCGGCCGCGACAAACCGGATCTCGTCGCCGGCCGCGATGCCGACCTGCTCGGCCAGCCGCTTCGGAATCGTGATCTGCATCTTGCTGGTGACCTTGGCCATGTCCTTACTTTAGCAAGGAGAAGATCCTTGCTCAACAGGGGGCCTGGCTACCCGCCGGCTCACGTGTCGATGTCGCCACCAGTGCCCGGCCGCAGCCGGCCGAGCAGCAGCGCCAGGCCGCCGCCGGTGAGCAGCCAGCCGATCCAGGCCGGCTGCGTCGCGAGCGCGAGCCAGACAACGCCGCCGACGAAGACCGCGGCGGCCGCCAGCACGGCATCGCTGCGCCGCCGCACCGCGCGCAATTCGCGGCGCAAGTCCTCGAGGCCGGCCGACTCGGTGCGCAGTGTGAGCTCGCCGTCATAGGCCTGGCGCGCGGCCCGCCGCGCAATCGCCGGCAGCAGCCGCGCGGCCTCGACCAGGTCGGGCCAGTGCGCGCGCAGGTCGCGCGCCAGCGCTTCGGGGCCGGCGCGCTCGTGCATCCATTCGCGCAGGATCGGCAGCGCGGTCTGCCACAGGTCGAGCTGCGGGTAGAGCTGGCGGCCAAGGCCCTCGATATTGAGCAGCGTCTTCTGCAGCAGGAAGAGCTGCGGCTGGATCTGCACGCGGAACCGGCGCGAGACCTCGAACAGGCGCAGCAGCACCAGGCCGAACGAGATCTCGCTGAGCGGTTTGTTGAACACCGGCTCGCAGACGGTACGCACCGCGCTCTCCAGCTCATCGACGCGCGTGCCGGCCGGGACCCAGCCGCTTTCGACGTGCAGCAGCGCGACCTTGCGGTAGTCGCGCTCGAAGAAGGCGAGGAAATTGCCGGCCAGGTAGAGCTGGTCGCGCGGATCGAGCGTACCGACGATGCCGAAGTCCACCGCCGCGTAGCGCGGCTGCGCCGGGTCGCTGGCGTCAACGAAAATGTTGCCCGGGTGCATGTCGGCGTGGAAGAAGTTGTGGCGGAACACCTGGGTGAAAAAGATGGTCACGCCGTTCTCGGCCAGCACGCGGATGTCGGTGCCAAGTTCGCGCAGACGCGCAAGCGCGGAGATCGGCACGCCGCGGATGCGCTCCATGACCATGACCTCGCGGCGGCACAGATCCCAGTACACCTCCGGGACGTGCAGCATCGTCGAGCCGGCGAAATTGCGCCCGAGCTGCGCGGCGTTGCCGGCCTCGCGCATCAGGTCGAGCTCGTCGAGGATGGTCTTTTCGTACTCGGCTACCACCTCGGTCGGCCGCAGGCGCCGCGCCTCCGGCCACCAGCGCTGTGCAAGCCGCGCCAGCGCGTGCAGCACCTCGAGGTCGCGACCGATGACTGCGCGCATGCCGGGGCGCAGCACCTTGACCACGACCTCGCGCCCGTCCGGCAGCGTGGCCGCGTGCACCTGCGCGATCGACGCGGCGGCGAGCGGTTCCTCGTCGAAACTGCCGAACAGCGTGGCGACCGGCTGGCCGAGCGCCGCCTCGATCCGGGCGCGCGCCACGGCGCCGGGGAATGGCGGCACGCGGTCCTGCAGCTTCGCCAGCTCGTCGGCGATGTCCGGCGGCAGCAGGTCGCGGCGCGTGGACAGCACCTGGCCGAACTTGACGAAGATCGGCCCCAGTTCCTCGAGCGCGAGGCGCAGCCGCTCGGCGCGCGAGCCCGGCCGGCGCGTGAACCAGGTCCACGGCGACAGCCAGAACACGAAGCGCAGCGGCCGGTACAGGTGGGTCGCGCGCACGAACTCGCCGAGGCCGTAGCGGACCAGCACGCGATGGATCGCCAGCAGCCGCAGCGCGACGCGCGCCGGGATCACGGCCGGGCTCCGCTGCGTTCCAGCCGGACCAGGCGCGCCTCGATCCGGTCCACGGCCTCGCGCAGCTCGTCCACCGCGGCGAGGAACTCCTCCGCCTCGGCGCGGGTCGGCAGATCGCGGCTTTCCTCGGTCAGGTATTCGGCGGCATTGCGCGCGAGGATGCCGGCGGCGCGACGGCCGAACGCGAGCGTGTCGCGCGCGAAGTTCGCGAGGTGATGCGCGGCGACGTCACCGGTGAGCCGCGCCAGCTCCTCCTCGAAGTCGGGCGGGGCCGCCGCGAACAACTGGCGGAAGTCCTGCGCCACTTCGGCATCACCGCTGATCTGCAACTGTCCGGCGCCGGCCGGGCGCGCCGCATCCGGGCGCGCGAGCCGGGCCAGCGCGAACGGCGTCCCTTCCAGCACTGCATCCGCCGGGATATCGCCACCGGGCCGGCCGAGCGCGAGACGCTCGGGGCCGGCCTCGAAGCGCAGGCCGAGCGGCGTGCCGCGGACGCGCAGCTCGAGCGAATGACCAGCGAGGCCGGCCAGCAGTTCCTGCGCGCGGGTCGAGCCGGCGATGCCGCGGTTCAGCAGTTCCTCGATCGGCTTGAGCAGCGGGTCCGGCGTCATCGCCGCCTCAGTAAGCGAAGCCGCGGTGCAGCGCGACGATGCCGCCGGCGAGGTTGTGCCAGCGGCAGTCCTCGAAGCCGGCCGCCTGCATCATCGCCGCGAGCGCCGGCTGATCGGGGTGGCGGCGGATCGACTCGGCGAGATAGCGGTAGCTCGGCGCATCGCCGGCCACCAGCGCGCCGAGCCGCGGCAGCAGCCGGAATGAGTACACGTCATACAGCGGTTCGAGGCCGGGGGCCTGCGGTCGCGAGAACTCCAGCACCAGCAGCCGGCCGCCGGGGCGCAGCACGCGGCGCATCGAGCGCAGTGCCGCGTCCTTGTCGGTGACGTTACGCAGGCCGAAGCCGATCGTCACGCAGTCGAAGCTGGCGTCCGCGAACGGCAGGCACTCGGCATTAGCCTGCACGAAGGTGACGTTGCCGGTGAAGCCGCGATCGATCAGGCGGTCGCGCCCGCGCGCGAGCATCTCGCGGTTGATGTCGGACACGACCACCAGTCCGGCCGGGCCGACCTGGCGGGCGAGCAGTGCGCTCAGGTCACCGGTGCCGGCGGCTACGTCGAGCGCGCGCTGGCCGGGTCGCAGGCCGGTCTGCGTCAGCGCGAAACGCTTCCACAGCCGGTGCAGGCCGCCGGACATCAGGTCGTTCATCAGGTCGTAGCGGCCCGCGACCGAGTCGAAGACACCACGCACGCGCGCGGTCTTCTCGGCCGGGGAGACCTGCTGGTAGCCGAAATCGACGGTTGCGCCCGGCGGGCTGCCGGGGGTCTGGCTGTTCATCGCGGATGCCGGTGACGGGCCCGGCGGCGATTGTAACCCGGCGGCGCTTAGCCGACCGGGCGGCGCTGGTAGCCGAGCCGTTCGCAGCGCTCCAAGTAGCGGGCCCACTTCTGTTCGTAGTGGGCGCCGAGCTCGCGCAGCAGCGCCCAGCTATACAGACCCGAATCGTGCCCGTCGTCGAAGACCAGCCGGACCGCGTACAGGCCGACCGGCTCGACCTGGGTGATCATCACCGCCTCCTTGGCCAGCTCGAGTTTGCCCTCGCCGCCGCCGTGGCCCCGCACCTCGGCAGAGGGCGAATGGACCCGCAGGTACTCGAACGGCAGCCGATAGCGGGTGCCGTCGGCCCAGGCCACCTCCAGCACGCGGGACTTGCGGTGGATAATTATGGTGCCGGTGTTCACTTGTTGACTTGTTGCGCGCGCATACGGCCAATCGCTCGCGACAACGCCGACTGGCTGCGATTGAAGCGACGCGCAAGCTCCGCGCCGGTCGCAATGCCGCCATCCACGGCGGCCAGGCCGATTTCCGCTCGAATGCGGGCATAGCGGCGCTGGCGCGACCGGGAGCGGAGATCGGCCTCGGATACACCGCGGCCTGCGCAGACCTCGCTGACCAGGTGATCGAGGCTTGGTCGTTGTCCCGGTGGCACCCAGTGCGGCTCGAGGCCCGCCAGAAAATCGTCATCACCGAGCGCGCGCTGATCGGCCTCGGCGCCGTTGCAAAGCGCGCTGCAGATCAGGCTATCGCCGTCACTTCCCACAAAATCAGTATAGCTCCGGCGCGCCTCGGCCGGTTCCCTGCCGAATGTCGCCAACACCCACGCGGTTGTGAGCCAGGCCGGAGCCCGACCGGTCACATAGGCTCGATGACTGCTCCACCGGTAGTCCTCGGGCCTCGGCACGATTCCGGCACGCAACGGATTTCGATGAATGTAGCGAACCAGTTCCTGCAGGTAGCTGTCCTGCTGGACCAGGATCGCGCGATAACGCCGCTCGAACAGATGACCGGATCGGTGCAGCTTCTTGTTGGTCCGGCGCGCGTAGCCGCTGGCGACGAAACTCATGAAACGCGACAGCGGGTCCGCATGACACTGGACCGCCAGATGAACGTGGTTCGTCATCCAGCAGTAGGCGTGAATTCTGTGCCCGTACCGGTCGATACCTTGCCCGATCAGCGCCTCCCAGCGCCGGCGATCATCCGTGTCGAAGAAGATGTCCTGACGGGAGTTGCCGCGCAGGATCACGTGATACAGGCCACCCGGAACATGCAGGCGAGGCTTGCGGGGCATACTTCTCTCGGGACTCTCTGTGGTTGAGCACCCGATGGAAGCTAGCGGAACCTGCGTGGCCGGGACAGCCGGATTTCCGGCCGAAACAGATCAATATGTGAACACCGGCACCTACAAAATATACCGTGACAGGTCTTCGTCCCGGGCCAGGCCGGCCAGGTGGCGGTCGACGAAGGCGGCGTCGACCTCGACCACGAGGCCGCCGCGGTCGGCGGCCTCGAACGACACCTGTTCCAGCAGCCGCTCCATGACCGTGTGCAGGCGGCGCGCGCCGATGTTCTCGGTGCGCTCGTTGACCGACCACGCGAGCTCCGCGATCCGGCGCACGCCGTCGGCGGCGAAGTGCACGGTCACCAACTCGGTCGCGAGCAGGGCCGTGTACTGGGCGCACAATGACGCGTCCGGTTCGGCGAGGATGCGTTCGAAGTCCGCGACCCCGAGCGCATCCAGCTCGACCCGGATCGGCAGCCGGCCCTGCAGCTCGGGGATCAGGTCGGACGGCTTGGAGGCGTGAAAGGCGCCCGAGGCGATGAACAGCACGTGGTCGGTGCGGACCATGCCATACTTGGTGCTGACCGTGCAGCCCTCGACCAGCGGCAGCAGGTCGCGCTGCACGCCCTCGCGGGAGACGTCGGCGCCGGTGACCTCACCGCGCCGGCAGATCTTGTCGATTTCGTCGATGAACACGATGCCGTTCTGTTCGGCGCTGGTGAGCGCCTGCGCGCGGAGTTCCTCGTCGTTGACCAGCTTGGCGGCCTCGTCGTCGGCGAGGGCGCGCAGCGCCTCGCGCACCGACAGCTTGCGCGTGCGCGTGCGCCCGCCGCCGAGACCCTGCAGCATCTGCTGAAGCTGCTGGGTCATGTCCTCCATGCCGGGCGGGCCCATGATCTCGAGGCTCGGCGGCAGCGCCCGCACCTCGATCTCGACCTCGCGCTCGTCGAGGCGGCCCTCGCGCAGCAGCTTGCGGAATTTCTGCCGGGTGTCGGCGTCGCGCGGTGGCTCGTCGGGCGGGCCCGGCCCGCGCGGGCGCGGCAGCAGCACGTCGAGCACCCGCTCCTCCGCGGCGTCCTGCGCGCGCGGGCGCACGCGCGCCAGTTCCTCCTCGCGGGTCAGTTTGACGGCGACGTCGACCAGCTCCTTGATGATCGAGTCCACCTCGCGGCCGACATAGCCGACTTCGGTGAACTTGGTGGCCTCGACCTTGACGAACGGCGCCCGCGCAAGCCGGGCCAGCCGGCGCGCGATCTCGGTCTTGCCGACGCCGGTCGGGCCGATCATCAGGATGTTCTTCGGCGTGATCTCCTGGCGCAGCGGCTCGGCCACCTGCATGCGGCGCCAGCGGTTGCGCAGCGCGATCGCGACCGCGCGCTTGGCCGCGCCCTGGCCGACGATGTGCTTGTCCAGTTCCTCGACGATCTCGCGCGGCGTCATCGTGTCCATGCGGCGGACCTGGTGGCAGCCGTCAGGCCGCCGGCAGCTCGTCGATCACGAGCTGGCGGTTGGTGTAGATGCAGATGTCGGCGGCGACCGCCAGCGCCTGTTCGACGATGGCCCGGGCCGGCAGCTCGGTGTGTGCGAGCAGCGCGCGCGCGGCAGCCAGCGCGAACGGGCCGCCGGAGCCGATCGCCATGACCTCGGCTTCGGGCTCGATCACGTCGCCGTTGCCGGAAACGATGAACGAGGCCTGCGCGTCGGCGACGCACAGCAGTGCCTCGAGCCGGCGCAGCGCGCGGTCGCTGCGCCAGTCCTTGGCCAGCTCGATCGCGGCGCGGGTCAGGTTGCCGTACTTCTCGAGCTTGCCCTCGAAGCGCTCGAACAGCGTGAACGCGTCGGCGGTGCCGCCGGCGAAGCCAGCCAGCACGCGGCCGTTGTACAGCCGGCGCACCTTGCGCGCATTGCCCTTCATGATCGTGTTGCCGTGCGTGACCTGACCGTCGCCGCCCATCGCGACGACGCCGTGCCGGCGGACCGAGAGGATCGTCGTGCCATGCGGATCGAAGTACGGTTGGGTCATGGGGATCGCTTACTTGCGGCGCCGGGCCCGCGGATGGGCCTGGTCGTAGATGCGGGCCAGGTGCTGGAAATCAAGATGCGTGTACACCTGGGTCGTGCTGATGTCGGCATGGCCGAGCAGTTCCTGCACGCCGCGCAGGTCGCGGCTCGATTCGAGCAGGTGCGTCGCGAAGGAGTGACGCAACAGGTGCGGATGCAGCGGAATGCCCGGTCCGTGCCGCGCCGACCAGCGCCGCAGGCGGAGCTGGATCGCGCGCGGGCCGAGGCGCCGGCCATTGCGCCCGACGAACAAGGCCGCGCTGCCCGGCCCGGCGTACTGCGGGCGCAGCCGCAGCCAGGCCGTCACGGCGGCGACCGCCTTGCGGCCGACCGGCACGACGCGGGTCTTGGCGCCCTTGCCGAGCACGCGCACGGTGCGGTCGTCCGGATCGAGATCGGTGAGGTCGAGGCCGGCAAGCTCGGCCAGGCGCAGGCCCGACGAATACAGCAGCTCGATGATCGCCAGGTCACGCTGCTCGAGCGCATCCTCCGGCGTCGGCTCGAGCAGGCCCGCGACCTGGTCGACGTCGAGCGTTTTCGGCAGCCGGCGGGCGGCCTTCGGCGCGCGGATGTCGTCCGCCGGGTTCGCGGCCATCTGCTGTTCGCGCATCAGGTAGCCGAAGAAACCGCGCAGCGCCGACAGTCGGCGCGCCACGCTGCGCGGGCCGAGTCCGTCGCGGTGCGCGTGCGCGGCGAAACTGCGCACGTGGCCGCTGTCGAGTTCGCGCCAGCAGCTGATGCGGCTGGCGTCGCAGAACTCGACCAGTGCGCGCAGGTCGCGCGCGTAATTGCCGGTGGTGTGCGGCGACAACCGGCGCTCGCTGTGCAGGTGCGTCAGGTAGCGATCGATCCAGGCGCCGGCGTCGGGCTGCATCAGTTGGTGGTCAGCGCGGCGGTGATCAGTTCACCGATGCGGGCGAGGAAGTCCGTGCTCATCGTCGGGTTGAACCGTTCGGCGTCCGGCGAGGCGCAGGCCAGCAGGCCGGGCTGGCCCGGCGGGCCGAGCGGCACCAGTGCCACCGAACCGACCTCCGCGGCCGAACCCGGCCCGAACAGGAAGTCGCGCTGCGAGTCGCGCAACTGGCCGCAGCGCGGCCGGCCGGCGGCGAACAGCGTCTCGAACGAGCGCAGCTCCGGCGCGTCCGGACCGACATGGCGGAGGAAGCGCGCGTCGCCGTCAGCCGCGCCTGTTCCGGCCAGCACCAGCACCGACTGGGCGATGCCGAAGTCCTCGCGCAGGCTGGCCTCGAGCGCGGCAATCGCCGCTGCGCGGCTGCGGGCCGCAGCGAGCCGGCGCGCCAGCGCGAGCACCTTGACGTGCAACGCATCGTTGGCGCGCGCGACGGCGATGAAGTCGGCCAGCTTGCGCTCGAGCTTGCGGTTCTGTTCGCGCAGCAGTTCGAGCTGGCGTTCGACCAGCGATACCGTCTGCGTACCGCCGCGCGGATCCGGCAGGCGCAGGCGCGCGAGCAGTTGCGGCTGGCGGTCGAAAAAGTCCGGGTTGGCCTCGAGCCAGGCGGCGATTTCGGCCTCGCCGGTGGTCGCGCCCTCGAGATCCCGCAGCGGTCGTGTGCTCATATCGTGACTTCTCCTTCGAAGGCGGTCTCGGCCGGACCGGTCAGCCAGATCGTCGCTCCCGGGCCGGGCCATTCTACGGTGAGCTGGCCGCCGGGCAGCTCCACGCGCACGCGCGGGTCGAGCAGGCCGTGGCGCCGGCCGACCGCGACGGCGGCGCAGGCGCCGGTGCCGCAGGCCCGGGTTTCGCCGGTGCCGCGTTCATGCACCCGCAGCCGGATGTGATCGCGCGCCACGACTTCCATGAACCCGACGTTGCTGCGCTGCGGAAAGCGCGGATGGTGCTCGATGGCCGGCCCGAGCCGGTCGAGCGGTGCATCGGTGACGTCCGGGACTCGCAGCACCGCGTGCGGATTGCCGATCGACACCGCGCCGATCTCGACCTCGCTGCTGCCAACCGCGAGCGGATACACGTAGGCCTCACCGCTGGCCTCGAACGGCAGCGCCGCCGGTTCGAAGTTCGGGACGCCCATGCCGACCGAGACCAGCCCGGACGGATGCACGCGGGCCTGGACCAGCCCGGCCGCGCTGTCGAGCAGCACTTCGCCGGAGTCCCGGCCGGTGCGGGCACAGACGAAGCGCGCAATACAGCGCGCACCGTTGCCGCACTGCTCGACCTCGTGGCCGTCAGCGTTGAATATCCGGTACGCGGCCGCGGTGCCCGGCCGCCGCGGTGGTTCGAGCATCAGCGCCTGGTCGAAGCCGATGCCGGTGTGGCGGTCGGCGAGCCGGCGGATCGTCGCCGCATCGGGCGCGCCGCCGGCCGGGGCATCGAACACGATGAAGTCGTTGCCGAGCCCATGCATCTTCGTGAAGCGCACGCCGGCATTCTAAAGGGGACAGTCCCCTTTTTCGACGAAAAAGGGAACCGTCCCTGTTTATGGGAGGATTACGTTGGGGCCGCCGGCGTACAACTGCTGCACCAGGTCGGCCCGGCGTCCCAGCACGGCGCCCTGATTGATGTAGCCCTTGTCGGTGATCTCGCCGGCATCGATGGACGGCAGCTCCGCCATCAGCAGTGCGCGCGCCGCGCAGGTCGAGCTGCCGGTGCCTTCGCGGGCGAGCGCACGCAGGCCGTTGGCGGCAGCGGCGCGAACGGCGGGGTGTGACAGTACCTGGTCGACCGCCGCATCGGCGGCGAGGCCGGCGAGCCTGCGGCATTCGGGCAGGTTCGGAAAGACGAGGAAGCCGATCTCGTCCCGGTCGTGACCGGTCACGACGATGTCCTGGGCGACCGGCGCCAGCGCCGCGAGGCCCTTCACGCGCAGCCCGCCGACGTTGACCCAGGTGCCGGTGCTCAGCTTGAAATCCTCGGCGACCCGCCCGTCGAACAGCAGGCCGCGCTCCGGACGATTCGGGTCGACGAAGCGCACGGCATCGCCGATCCGGTAGTAGCCCTCGTCGTCGAAAGCCTCGGCGGTCAGCTCAGGGCGCCTGAAGTAGCCAGGCGTCACGTTCGGGCCGCGGACCCGGACCTCGAGCTTGCCGCTGACCGGCACCAGCTTCAGCTCACAGCCGGGAGCAGCGTTGCCAATCACGCCGGCCTGGTCGGCCTGGAAGTGACAGGAGGTGACCAGCGGCGCGGTCTCCGTGGCGCCCCACGACGAGATCAGCACGACATGCTCGCCGACGGTCTGCTGGGCCAGCTCGATCAGCGCATCCCACAGATGCTGCGGCAGTGCGGCCGCCGCGTAGAAGATCATCTGCAGGCGGCTGAAGAAATTGCGCCGCAGCTCGGCATCGGCGCGCAGCGCGGTGACCAGCATGTCGTAGGCGCGCGGCACGTTGAAGAACGCCGTCGGCGCGACCTCGCGCAGGTTGGCGAGCGATTTCTCGAACAGGCCCGGCGCGGGCCGGCCCTCGTCGATGTACAGCGTGCCGCCGTTGCGCAGCACCGAGTTGAAGCAGAAATTGCCGCCGAAAGTGTGATTCCACGGCAGCCAGTCGACCAGCACCGGCGGCTGCGCCAGCAGCAACGGCCAGACCTGGCGGTTGGCCTGCTGGTTCGAGCACAGCATGCGCTGCGTGTTGATCACGCCCTTGGGTACGCCGGTGGAGCCGGAGGTGAACAGCACCTTGGCGATCGTGTCCGGCCCGACCGCGGCGAAGGCGCGGTCCACCTCGACGCCGGGCGACGTCGCCCGCAGCTCGGCAAAGGCGCGCGCACCGGCGGGGACCGGACCCGCGCTGCCGGCGATGATCGTGCCGCGATGCAGGCCGCTGACCGCAGCGAGGGCCGGCGCGAAGCGTGCCGCGTCGGCGACATAGATCGCGCCCGGCGGCGCCAGCTCGAAGATCACCTTCAGCTTGCCGAAGTCCCGCGACAGCAGCGAGTAGGCCGGCGACACCGGCATGACCGTGACGCCGACGTGCATCGCCGCGAGCGCGAGCAGGCCGTGCTCGACGCTGTTGTCGGACAGGATCGCGAGCGGCCGTTCCACCGAGAGCCCCTGCTGCAGCAGCCAGGCGCCCAGCGCGCGCACTTCGCGCAGCGCCTCGGCATAGGTGACGCCCTGCCACTGCCCGCCGGCGCCGCGTTCGAGCAGGAATGGGCGCTCCGGCGCCGCGGCCGCCCATTCGGAGAGCCAGTCACCGACGCAGCGACTGTACGGCTGCAGCGGTTCCGGTGAACGCAGGAGCATGCTGCCGTCGGCGCGGCGCGTCAGCTCCGCGGCCGGGCGGGCAAACAGCTTTGCGGGGTCGCGTTCGATGTGGGTCATGGCTCTACCTGAAAATGGGGACAGTCCCCATTATCGTTGCCGGACGTATTCGCCGGGGGCTTCGCCGAGCGGCCCGTAACCGGCGGCGGGCGCGCCCAGCGGCGGGGCTGGAACCCGGCCGGGCGAGGAGTGCGCGGCGAGCCATTGCCCCCAGACCGGCCACCAGGAGCCGGGCCGCGGCGCGTTGGCCGCGAGCCATTCGTCAGCGCCGGGCTGCGGTTCGCCCGCGCGCCGCGTGTGCACGCGGTGCCGGCGCTTCGGATGCACAGGGCCGCTGACGATGCCAGCATTGTGGCCGCCGCTGGTCAGCAGGAACGTGAATTCGGAGGAATTGGCCAGCCCGCCGACCTTGTACACGGATTTCCACGGCGCGACGTGATCGGTCTCGGTGCCGACGACGAACAGCGGTACGGTCATGTCGGCCAGCGACACCGACTCGCCCAGACACTGGAATCGGCCCGCGGCAAGGTCGTTCTGCAGGTACAGGCCGCGCAGGTACTCCGTGTGCATCCGCCACGGCATGCGGGTGCCGTCGGCGTTCCAGGCCATCAGGTCGATCATGCGGTCGCGCTCGCCCTTCAGGTAGCTGCGCACGGCCGGCTGCCACAGCAGGTCGTGCGCGCGCAGCAGCGTGAACGCGGCGCCCATCTTCGCCGAGTCGAGCACGCCCTCCTTGCGCATCAGCGCTTCGAGCATCTCGACCTGCGCCGGGCTGATGAACAGCGACAGCTCGCCCGGTTCGCTGAAGTCGGTCTGCGCTGCGAACAGGCTGAGGTCGCGGATGCGGCGGTCGCCGCGACGGGCGAGCAGGGCGGCGGCGATCGCGAGCAGCGTGCCGCCGATGCAGTAGCCGACCGCGTGCACGCCGCGACCCGGCACGATCGCGCCGACGGCCTCGAGCGCGGCCAGCACGCCGAGCCGGACATAGTCGTCCATGCCCAGCTCGCGGTCGGCGGCGGTCGGGTTCTTCCACGAGATCATGAATACCGTGTGGCCCTGGTCCACCAGCCAGGCGACCAGCGAGTTGTGCGGCGACAGATCGAGGATGTAGTACTTCATGATCCAGGCCGGCACGATCAGCACCGGCTCGGCCCGCACGTCCGGCGTAGTCGGCTCGTACTGGATCAGCTCGATCAGGTCGTTGCGCAGGATGACCTGGCCCTCGGTGGTCGCGACCTTGCCGCCGACCGGGAACTCCGCGCTGCCGGGCGGCGCGCCGCCGCGCAACAGGCGCTCGAGGTCCTCGAGGAAATGGCGGTAGCCGCGGGCGAAGTTCTGGCCCTTCTCGTCGGCGGCCTGGCGCAGCACTTCCGGGTTGGTCAGCGGGTTGTTGGCCGGGGACAGCGCCTCGGCCACGTTGCGCGCGGCGAACTCGACGAGCTCGGCGCTGCGCGGCGCGACGCCGGGCACCGCGCGAGCGGCCTCGCCGATCAGCGCCATGCCGGTACGGAAGGTCTGCGCGAAGACGTTGAACGGATACTGCTGCCAGGCAGGATCGGCAAACCGGCGGTCGCCGGTCTCGGTCGGGGCGACCGGCCGGCCCTGCAGGGCCTCGGCATGGAAACGCCACAGCTCCGTGGCCTTCTGCAGAGCGCTCTGCTGCAGTTCCGCCCGAGCCTCCGGCGAGGCCGCGAGCTTCGCCAGCCAGTCCTGGAATGCCGTGCCGTAGTCCTGCGGCGCAATTCCGCCGGTCAGCTTCCCCAGCATGGCCCGGAAATCGCGGTCCACCGAATCGAGAGCGTCTGTCATGCTGGCATTATAGTGCCGGACGTTCGATTCGATTCGCGACGGCATGTTCAACCGAACCGTAACACCAGCACCTTCGTTCTGGCTCGGCCTGGCCGCGCTGGCCGCGGCCCTGCTGCTCGACCCGCCGGCCGGCTGGTCGATCGAGGCCTGGCGGACGGCGGGGGTGATGGTGCTGATGGCCGTCTGGTGGGCGACCGAGGCGCTGCCGCTGCCGGTCACGGCCCTGGCGCCGCTCGCGCTGCTGCCCTGGCTCGGTTCGACCACGGCTGCGGAGCTGGCCGATGGCTACGGCAACCCGATCCTGTTTCTGATCCTCGGCGGCTTCCTGCTCGCGCTGGCGATGGAGCGCTGCCGCCTGCACCAGCGCATCGCGTACTCGATCGTCGCACGCGCGGGCGGCCAGCCCCGGCGACTCGTGCTCGGCCTGATGACGGCGACCGCGATGGTCAACATGTGGGTGTCGAATACGTCGACCACGCTGATGATGCTGCCGGTGGCCCTGTCCGTCGTCGCGACGGTGGCGCCGGATCCGGGCGCTGGCGATCGCGAGCAGCGCAACTTCGCAACGGCCGCCGTTCTCGGCATCGCCTACGGCGCCACGATCGGCGGCCTCGCGACACTGGTCGGTACGCCGACCAACGCGCTCGTCGTCGGCTTCATGCAGGAGAACTTCGGCCAGACGATCAGCTTCGCGCGCTGGCTGGTGTTCGGACTGCCGGCGGTGGCCTTGCTGCTGCCGCTCGCCTGGCTGGTACTGGTGCGCGTCGCGTTCCCATTCCGGCTCGAGCCGCAGGACGGAGCAGGCGCGGCGGTGCGGCAGGCGCTCGCCGAGCTCGGACCGATGACGCCGGCGGAGAAGCGCGTGCTGGCGATCTTCCTGCTGGCGGCATCCGCCTGGATCTTCGGTCCGCTGTTGCGCTCGCTGCCGGGCCTCGGCGGACTCAGCGACACCAGCGTCGCGCTGCTGGCCGGCGGCGCGCTGTTTCTGGTCCGCGCGGGCGGCGCCGGGCGGGACACGCTGCTGTCCGGCGCGGACCTGCGGCGCATCCCGTGGGATGTGCTGCTGCTGTTCGGCGGCGGACTCGCGCTCGCCGCGGCGATTCAGGACAGCGGGCTGGCGGCGATCATCGGCCGCTCGCTCGCCGGGCTCAGCGCGCTGCCGCTGCTGCTGTTGATGGCGGCGGTCGTCACGCTGATGATCTTCTGGACCGAGCTCAATTCCAACGTTGCTTCCGCCGCAACCTTCCTGCCGGTGCTCGGTGCGATCGCTGCGGGCACGCACTATCCGGCGCTGACGCTGGTGGCCCCGGCGGCGATGGCGGCCTCCTGCGCCTTCATGCTGCCGGTCGGTACGCCGCCGAACGCGATCGTGTTCGGCACCGGCCGGGTCGCGATCCGCGACATGATCCGCGCTGGCTGGTACCTCAACCTGGCCGGAATCGTGGTGATTACGGCGGTCGGGCGCGTGGTCCTGCCGGACTGACGGAACGGCCGGTCCCGGCGCTGCACCATTCCGGCGCGCAGCGGCGCGAATGGTGCTCCGCGCCGGCGCTGGCGGCCGGCGGCGACAGCGGCAAGTCCCTGATGCGGCAAAGCGGCCGCAGTCGGCATAGAATCTGCACTCCCGATGCCGGGCACCCCAGGATGCAGCAGGAGCCAGTGATGAAGCTCGTTACCGCCATCATCAAGCCCTTCAAGCTCGACGACGTGCGCGCGGCGCTGTCCGAGATCGGCATCTCCGGCATGACCGTGACCGAAGTGAAGGGTTTTGGCCGCCAGCGCGGGCACACCGAGCTCTACCGCGGCGCCGAGTACGTCGTCGATTTCGTACCAAAGACGCGCGTCGAGGTCGCCGTGCGCGACGACATGGTCGAGCAGGTGACCGAGGCGATTGTCGGTTCCGCCCGCACCGGCAAGGTCGGCGACGGCAAGATCTTCGTTACCGACATCGAACGCGTGATCCGCATCCGGACCAACGAAACCGGCGAGGCGGCGCTGTGACAGAAGGCGCCGGACGGGACGGCGCCGAGAACAGGGCCGGTGGGTTCCCGAAGCCGGAATCGCTCGCTGCCGCAGTCAGCCGGATCGGCCTGGGGCAGGCGCGGCGCCACGTGCTCCTGTGCACGCACGGCGACTGCGCGCCGCGCGAGGATGCCGAGGCCGCGTGGAAGCAGCTCAAGCGGCGCCTGCGCGAACTCGGGCTGGCCGAGTCCGGCGGCGTGCTGCGCACGCGTGTGGACTGCCTGCGCATCTGCCGCGAAGGGCCGGTCATGGTCGTGTATCCCGACGGTGTGTGGTATCGCAACGCCAGCGGCGACAACCTCGAGCGGATCATCCAGGAACATCTGATCGGCGGGCGTGCGGTCGACGAGCTGCGCTTCGCCGAGCATCCGCTGCCGCCCGGCGACGGGTGAGATCCTGGTGCCGGTGTTACGGTTCGGTTCCGGTCAGGCGCCCGGCGGCCCAGCAACCGAACCGTAACACCGGCACCGGAGCGCCGCGACGAGCGCGGCATCGTCCATCGCCTCAGCGAGGAGCACCGGCGAGCGCAGGCCCAGGCGGCGCGCGGCGTCGACGACGCGCGGCGCGCCGGTCAGCAGGGCCGTCGTGTCGATGCGCTCGCGGCACAGCGCCGGCAGGATGCTGAGCAGCGCCTCGAGCAGGGCGACGCTGGTCGCCGTGTACACCTGAACGCCGCCTTGCTGCCAGCGTTCGCCGATGGCGGCCTGCAGCTCCGGCGCCGGCTGTGCCGGTGCGCGCGCGTAGACGTCCGCATAGCACACGCTGGCGCCGCGCCGGGCTAGTTCGTCGGCCAGCAATTCGCGGCCGCCTGCGCCGCGCACGATCAGCACGCGCTGGCCATCCATCTGCGCAAGCTCGGGCAGCGCGAGCAGCGCTTCCGAGTCAGCGCGCCCCGGCGGCCGCAGTGCGACGTGATGGCCGGCGGCCTCGAGCGCCGCGGCGGTCGCCGGCCCGATCGCCGCGAGGCGCAGCGCACGCGGCGGGCCGAGCAGTGCGGCCCCGAAGCGCACCGCGTTCGCGCTGACGAAGACCACGAGATCGTAGTCGTCCACGGCCCCGACCGCGGCGCGATCCGCGCGTCCCTGGATCACGATGGCCGGATAGCGCAGCGCAGTGCCGCCCTCGTCCTCGATCAGCCGGCAGAGCGGCCCGGCCTGGCGTTCGGGGCGGGTGACCAGCACACCGATGCCGCTGAGCGCGCCCACGTCACGGGCTCCCGCCGTGCCGCAACGTCTCCAGCAATGGCCCGGCGCCGGCGGCCAGCAGCCGCTCCGCCAGCGCGATGCCGATATCCCCGGGCGCACCGGCCGGCCGCGCCTCGCTGTCCGCGAAAACGTTGCTGCCGTCAGGAGCCCCGACGAGGCCACGCAGCCGCAGTGTCGTTCCCTGCAGCTCCGCAAAGGCCGCGACCGGCGACTGACAACTGCCGCCGAGGCGCAACGCGAACGCCCGCTCGGCCTCGACGCAGGAACGCGTCGGCGCGTGGTCGAGCGGCGCCAGCAGCGCCGCCGTGCCGGCGTCAGCATCGCGGCACTCGATGCCGATGGCCGCCTGACCGACCGCGGGCAGCGAAATCCCGGTCGCGAGACGTTCGCGGATGCGCGCCCCGAGCCCCAGCCGATCCAGTCCGGCCGCGGCCAGGATGATCGCATCGAGGCCCTCCGACTGAAGCCTGGCGAGCCGGGTCTCGACGTTGCCGCGCAGCGGCAGGATGCGCAGGTCTGGCCGCCGGTTCAGGAGCTGGCACTGGCGGCGCAGGCTGGAAGTGCCGACCCGCGCGTCGGGCGGCAGGTCGGCGAAACTGCCATGCCGGTCTGACACGAAGGCATCGCGTGGGTCGGCGCGCTCGAGGATCGCGGCGATCGTGAATCCCGCGGGCAGGGCTGCGGGCACGTCCTTCATCGAATGCACGGCGAGCTCGGCCGCGCCGGCCAGCATCGCCTGTTCGAGTTCCTTGATGAACAGGCCCTTGCCGCCGATTGCCGCCAGCGATCGGTCGAGGATGCGGTCCCCTGCGGTGACGATCGGCACCAGCCGCACTTCGCTGCCGGGATGCAGGGCGCGCAGGCGCTCGGCCACGTGCCCGGCCTGCCACAGCGCCAGCCGGCTGCGCCGCGTCGCGATGCGGATGAGCCTGGACATGCCGGCATTCTGCCATGCGCGGGTACGCCATCCGCGCCTGCTGCTTTTCGGCCGCGGCAGGACTAGGATGCGCCGATCGAGCAGCAGGGGACACACGATGAGCAGGCTGTGCATCACGGGTCTTCTGGTCCTCGCCGCCCTGGCGGCAGGCCGATTGGCGGCGGCGGAGTCTGCGGACGAGGCCCGGGCCTCAATCGGCAGCAACCGCTTCATCGCGGGTGCCGTCGTCGAGCTCGACGAGGACGTGGACGGCAGCGCCTTTCTGGCCGGCGGCCGCATTCACCTGGACGCCGGCGTCGCGCGGAATGCGTGGATTGCGGGCGGTGCGGTCGAGGTCCGTGGACCGGTGGGCCGCAGGCTGCATGCCGCTGGCGGCGAAATCCGCATCGATGGCCAAGTGGGGGACGACCTGCGCGCGGCGGGTGGCCGGGTCCGCGTCGGCCGCGAGGCCCGGGTGGATGGCGACGCGGCACTGGCCGGCGGCAGCGTCGAGTTCGAAGGTACTGTCGCCGGTGATCTGCGCGCCTACGGCGACTCCGTGAGCCTCAACGGTACGGTCCACGGCGATGTGACGGTGGCGGGCGAGGGCGTCCACATCGGTCCGGAGGCGCGGATCCACGGCGAACTGCGCTATCGCGGGGCCACCGCCCCGGAGATCGCCCCTGGCGCGGAAATCACCGGCGGGCTGCGGGAGCTGCGCGGCGGCCGCCACCGCTTGGGCCGGTCGTTTCGACCGGCACGACCGTGAGCACCAGCCGCTGCTCGGCGGTGCGCTGCTGTTCGGCGTGCTGCTGGTGCTGCTGGCGCCGCATTTCAGCCGCGCCGCGACCGGCCGGCCGGCTGCAGAGTGAACCGCTGTCCTCCGGGCTGCTGGGCCTCGCGCTGCTCGTCGGGCTGCCGCTCACGGCGCTGCTGCTGATCGTGACGATCATCGGCGTGCCGCTGGGGCTGCTGGTGTTGTTCGCGCTGCTGCTGACCCTGCTGCTCGGCATGGCCACGGCGGCGCTGTTCGTCGGCGACACCGCGCTCGCGCGCCTGGCCCCGGCGCGAGCCGGCGGCACCGGCTGGCGCCTGCTGGCGCTGCTGCTCGCGGTGCTGGCGTTGCGGCTGGTGGCCTGGCTGCCCATCGTCGGCGGGCTGGCCGTGTTCCTGCTGCTGCTGGCCGGTACCGGCGCGTTCGCCTGGCTGTTCTGGCAGCGCGTGCGCGATGGTGGTGCCACGCCGCGAGCTGCATCCTGACCGAAAGCCGGATTACAGTCCCAGCAACCGCCGCTGCACTTCGCCAGCCATGCGCCGGCTGACCGCGAGCGTGCCGGCGCCGTGGCGCAGGCGCACCAGCAGGTGGCCGCTGGCGTCGCGCTCGAGACCTTCGACCTGCGTGAGCGCGACCAGCGCGTTGCGGTGCACGCGGACGAAGTCCGGCGCGAACTCGTCCTCGAGCGCCTTCAGCGGTTCCTCGATCAGATACTCGCCGCCGGCGTGACGCAGCCGTGTGTACTTCTGGTCGGCGACGAAGCACAGGATCTCGGCCAGCGGTATCAGCCGCAGCTCGTCGCGCAAGCGCACGGCGATGCGGCTGCGTCGGCCGCCGGACGCTGCCGGGGTGCCGGCCGCGGGATCGACCGCGCCGCCGATGCCGGCAAGCTGGGCGCGCGTGAGCCGGCGCGCGCGTTCGAGCGCGGCGCGCAGGCGCTCCGGGCGCACCGGTTTCAACAGGTAGCCTGCGGCCTGCGCCTCGAAGGCGGCGAGTGCGTGCTCGTCGTAAGCGGTTGTGAAGATTACGGCCGGCGGCTCCGGCAGCCGCGCCAGGTGATGCGCGGCTTCGAGTCCGCCCATGCCGGGCATGCGGATGTCCAGCAGCACGACATCGGGGCGCAGCCGGCCGGCCTGCAGCAGTGCTTCTTCGCCGGTGGCGGCAGTACCGGCCAGTTCCGCCCCGGGCAGTTCGGCGACCAGCGCGGCCAGGCGCTCACGCGCCAGCGGTTCGTCGTCGACGATCAGCAGTCGCAGGCTCACGGGGCCGCCGCGGTGACCGGGAAGCGCAGCGTCACGATGAATCGCTCCGGCGCTTCGAGAACCTCGAGGTTCGCCTCGCCCCGGAACATCAGCTCGAGGCGCTGGCGCACGTTGTCGAGTCCGATCTGATGGCCGGTGCGGTGCGCGCCCGCTGCCATTGCGACCGGGTTGTCGATCGTCAGCACGACGCGCCGGCCGTCGAGTCGGCCGGCCACGCGGATCGTGCCGCCGCCGGGCAGCGGCTCGATGCCGTGGTACACGGCGTTCTCGAGCAGCGGCTGCAGGATCAGCGCCGGCACCAGCGTGGTGGCCGGGACTGCGTCCACCTGCCAGTCCACTTGCAGCCGTGCCCCGAGGCGCAGGCGCTCGACGCGCTCGTAGGCGCGCGCGATCTCGATTTCGTCGCCGAGCGGGATGCGTTCGCCGCGCTCGCGCAGCGAGGCGCGGAACAGGTCGGCGAGATCGGCGATGGCCTGCTCCGCGCCGCGCGGGTCGCTGCGGGTCAGCGCGGCGATCGTGTTCATGCTGTTGAAGAGGAAATGCGGGCGGATCCGCGCCTGCAGTGCGCGCACGCGGCTCTGCGCCTCGGCCTCGACGTTACGGCGCCACTGCTGTGTGACATAGAAGTAACGCAGGGCCAGGCCGCCGGCAATCGCTCCGATCGTCAGGTTACGCAGCAGGAACACCGCGTGATCGGCGCCGAGCGCGCGCGGCTCGTAGCCGAACATGCGCGCGGTCGCGGCGTAGAACTACCACGCGCCCTCCGAGACCAGCGCGGTGGCGCCGAGCAGCAGTGCCAGTGCGAGCGCCGAGCCTGCCGCCACGGACAGCCGGGACAGTGCCCCGCGCGCGGCGCACAGCACGGCCGCCGCGCCGAGCCCGGTCCACAGCAGGAACAGCGAAGTCTCGGCCAGCCCCGGCCACAATTGCCCGCTGCCCAGCCCGTAGCGGCTGAGCGCCAGCAGCAGCGCAACCAGCTCAGCGATCAGCACGACCGCCAGCACGCTGCGTGCCGCGCAAAAGTCCGGCAGGTAGAACCGCGCGCCCGTGCGCCCCTCCCTCGACCGGCGCCCGGCATTCACCGGCTCAATCCCCTGGCGCCGGCTCCGCCGCCGCGAACAGCGGAGACTTCAGGCGGAAGACGGCCGAGATGTCCTCGTCGCCGTGGCCGGCGGCCAGCAGCCGGGCAAAGTCGGCCAGCGTGGATTCGATGACCGGCAGCATTGCGCCGTGTCGGGCGGCCATCTCGCGGCAGATACGCAGGTCCTTGTCGTGCAGCGCGACGCGGAAACCGGCGGGGAAGTCACCGCGCGCCATGTACGGTGCGCGGTGCACGAAGTACCAGCTCGAGCCCGCACCCTTGCCGAGAATGTCGATGACCCGGTCGAGCGGCAGGCCCTCGGCTTGCGCGAAGGCCAGCGCCTCGGCGACCGCCTCGATGACGCCGGCACAGAGGATCTGATTGGTGGCCTTGGTGGCCTGGCCGGAGCCGGTCGGCCCCATCAGCACGATCGTCTTGCCGATCCGCTCGAGCACGGGCCGGGCTCGCTCGAACACGGCCGGAGCGCCGCCGCACATGATCGCCAGCGTGCCGCTGCGCGCCCCCTCGACCCCGCCGCTGACCGGGCAGTCGAGGAAGTCGGCCCCGGCTTCGGTGAGCCGCGCGGCGGCCAGCCGGGCGGTATCGGCCGAGACCGTCGAACAGTCGATCACGAGGGCCCCGGGGCGCAGCGCCGGAGCCAGCGCATCGATGACTTCGAGCACGTCGGGATCGGCGGAAACGCAGATGACCACGACCTCGCACGCGCCCGCCAGCTCCGGAACCGAATCGAACGTCCGGCACCGTAGGGCCGCGGCCTTGCCTGGGCTGCGGTTCCAGACGCCCGCCAGCAGGTCGGCCTCGAGCAGATTGCGGGCCATGTGCTGGCCCATGGCGCCAAGCCCGACGAATCCGACCTTCATGGAGCGTCACGGTCACGCGCCGGCGCGGCGCGCATCCATTGTGCCCGATTGCGGCCGGGGGCCGCCGCTCAGCGTGCGGCGCCGCAGTATTCGTCGACGGCCTGCCTGGCGCGGAGCCGGGCTTCGTTGAGTTCGTCGTCGGTCAGGTACTGGCGCTCACCGTCCGGCGTGGTGCGGTACAGGCGCTGCGACTCGAGGTAGAGCCGGTAGCGCTCCTGCGCTTCTTTGCACAACCGGGTGCGGGTCTCCTGCAGGTCGGCCTGCATGGCGGAGGCAGTGGCGGCCGGCACCGGCGGTGGGCCGGAAGTCGTCGTGGCCGGCGGCTCTGCTGGCGGCTCGCCGCTGTCCGCGACCACCTCGCCGTTCTCGTCGAGGATGACTTCGTTTTCGTAGACGGCCAGTACCGTTGCGTCCGGCTGGCGCGGCGGCAGGTCGGTGTAGTAGATCTGCCCGCGCGCATCGGACCACTTGTAGATCGTCTCCGCGGCGGCTCCCGCCGCGAGTCCCGCGATGAGCAACCCCGCCAGCACTGTACGCAGCATCTCGACCTCCTGGCCGCGGCGCCCTGTTTCAGAGCGCCTCGGCGTCCATTTCGCCCGTGCGGATCCGCAGCACGTTGCCGAGCGAGGTCACGAAGATCTTGCCGTCGCCGATCTTGCCGGTCCGGGCCGCACCCGTGATCGCATCGATGACGGCGTCCACCCGCTCGTCCACGACCGCGATCTCGAGGCGCACTTTGGGCAGGAAGTCCACGACGTATTCGGCCCCGCGATAAAGTTCAGTGTGGCCTTTCTGCCGCCCGAAACCCTTGACTTCCGTCACAGTGACACCCTGAACCCCGATCTCCGCCAGGGCAGTACGGACTTCATCGAGCTTGTAGGGCTTGATGATGGCAGTGACCATCTTCATAGGCGTCCTCCTCGATAGCAGTGTAGCGGAACCGCGGCCGCAGGCAGTACTTCCGGACCGGGGCCGCCCCGGAACCCCCGGGGCCTGGCCCGGCACCCCAGGGTTTCAATGATCGTAGGCACGTTCATCGTGCAGTGCGAGATCGAGCCCCTCGAGTTCCTGTTCGCGGGTGACCCGCAGGCCGATCGTGCGGTCCAGCAGTTTGAGGATGCCGAAGCTCAGCAGGCCGCTCCAGGCGAGCGTGAACAGCACGCTCGCCGCCTGTACCAGGACCTGCCGGCCGATCGACACGCCCTCGGGCAGGCCGACGCCGCCCAGCGTGCCGGCACAGACACCGGTCAGCAGCGCCCCGACGATGCCGCCGACCGCGTGCACTCCAAACACGTCGAGCGAGTCATCGTAGCCGAAAGCCCGCTTCAGACGGGCCGCCGCGAAGAAGCACAGGACTCCGGCGGCCACGCCGATCAGGAGCGCCCCGGCCGGCCCCGCCGTGCCGGAGGCCGGAGTGATCGCGACCAGGCCGGCGACCGCGCCGGTCACGATGCCGAGCACGCTCGGTTTGCCGTGGACCGCCCATTCCGTGCTCATCCACGCGAGCGCAGCGGCGGCGGTTGCCATCTGCGTCACCAGCATCGCCATGCCGGCCGTGCCGTTGGCGGCGACCGCGCTGCCGGCGTTGAATCCGAACCAGCCGACCCAGAGCAGGGATGCGCCGATCACGGTCAGCGCCAGGCTGTGCGGCGGCATCGCCGTGCCCGGGTAACCAAGCCGGCGCCCCAGCACGACAGCCGCCACCAGGCCGGCGCTGCCGGCGTTGATGTGCACGACCGTGCCGCCGGCGAAGTCGAGCACGCCCAGGTCCCACAACAGCGCGCCGGCGCCGCTCCAGACCATGTGCGTGATCGGCAGGTATACCAGCGTGAACCACGACGCGACGAAGGCGAGCAGCGCCGTGAATTTCATGCGCTCGGCGAAGGCCCCGACGATCAGCGCCGGCGTGATGATCGCGAAGGTAAGCTGAAAAGTCGCGAACACCGACTCGGGGATCGTGCCCACCAGCGAATCCACGCGCATGCCGGCCATGAAGGCCTTGCTGAAGCCGCCGATGATCGAGGCGCGGCCGAACTCGCCGGCGGCCATGCCGGTGGTGTCAAACGCGAGGCTGTAGCCGTAGGCGAGCCACAGCACCGAGACCAGCGCCGTGATCGCGAAGCACTGCATCAGGACGGACAGCGCGTTCTTCATCCGCACCATGCCGGCGTAGAACAGGGACAGTCCCGGGATCGTCATCAGCAGTACGAGCGCAGTCGCGACGATCATCCAGGCCGTATCGCCGCTGTCGGGAGCCGGCGCATCGGCGGCCCGGGCGGCGGTGCCGGTCAGAAAAAGGAGCAGGGGCGGGGCCAGGCGGCGCGGTGCGGTCGATGTCATCGGTGCCTCCAGAGCTGCGGATTTGTGCCGGAACTGCCCGCATTCACGACGAACGCGGACGGCCGGTTCCGGGTAGCGTGCCGATCTGGTTCTGCAGCATCCGTGCCAGCGATGGATTCGAGGAGTTTCAAGGAGTTACGTGGCCGGGCAGCGGCGGAGCGGCCGGGCTCTGCACCATCAGGGGGCGGCTGGCCAGCCAGCCTGCCTGCTCGCGGGGCGGATCTTGACGTCCCGCCGCGGGGCCCCGAAGCTGCGCGCAGCACGGAGGCGCGCCATGAAATTCGATCCGCAATCGCTCGAGGAACTCGCCCGCCGGCTTGCGGAGGCGGTCCCGCCGGGCCTGAACGCGCTGCGCTCCGACCTCGAACAGAACTTCCGTGCGGTGCTGCAGGGCGGGCTGGCGAAGCTCGAACTGGTGACCCGCGAGGAGTTCGACGTGCAGGCGGCGGTGCTGCGCCGCAGCCGCGAGCGCCTCGAGGCGCTCGAGCGGCGCATCGCCGAGCTCGAGGCGCGCCAGACGCCGCGCTGATCCACCGGGCGGCGCCGATCGGTGCCCGCCGCGCACACCGCGGAGCGCGGCCGTGAGCCTTGCGATCGTGCTGACCCGGGCGCAGTTCGGGCTCGACGCACCGCTGGTGCGGGTCGAGGTCTTCTGCGGTGGCGGGCTGCCGCAGTTTGCGATCGTCGGACTCGCCGAGGCGGCCGTGCGCGAGAGCCGCGATCGCGTGCGCGCCGCGATCCAGCATGGCGGCCACACCTTTCCGGCGGGTCGCATCGTCGTCAATCTGTCGCCGGCCGAGCTGCCGAAGGAAGGCGGCCGCTTCGACCTCGCGATCGCTCTCGGCATTCTCGCGGCCACACCGGATGAGCCGTGGTCGCTGCCGGCTGCTACCGAGTTCTACGGTGAGCTGTCGCTGTCGGGAGAGCTGCGGCTGGTGCGTGGCATGCTCGCGACGGCCGTGCACGCGGCCCGCGACGGCCACCGGCTGGTCGTGCCGGAGCCGAACGCCACCGAGGCCCGGCTCGCGGAGGGCGCCATCGTCGCGCCCGTCGACTCGCTCGCCTCGGTCTGGACGGCGCTGCGGGAAGGAGATCCGCTCAGCTTCGCGGCCGGCGGCGTCTCCGGTGCCGGTGTTACGGTTTCGGTTGGGCCGGACCTTGCCGAGGTCCGCGGCCAGGCGGCGGCCAAGCGCGCGCTCGAGATCGCTGCGGCCGGCGGGCACAGCCTGCTGATGATCGGGCCACCGGGTTCCGGCAAGAGCATGCTTGCGCAGCGCTTCGCTGGGCTGTTGCCGCCGCTGGCCGACAGCGAGGCACTCGAGGTCGCCATGCTGCACTCGCTCGGCCGTGACCCGCTGCCGCTGTCGCGCTGGGGCTGCCGGCCGTTCCGCGCACCGCACCATGGCGCCTCGGCTGCCGCGATCATCGGCGGCGGCGGGCGCCTCGCGCCCGGCGAGATCTCGCTCGCGCACCGCGGCGTGCTGTTCCTTGACGAGCTGCCCGAGTTCCGCCGCGACGTGCTCGAGGGCCTGCGCGAGCCGCTGGAGACGGGCGTTGTGCACCTCGCGCGTGCGGCCTGGCGCGGGCATTTTCCGGCGCGTTTCCAGTTGATCGCGGCGATGAATCCCTGTCCCTGCGGCCATGCCGGCGACCCCGGCGGGCGCTGCCGCTGCACGCCGCCGCTGGTCAGCCGCTATCTCGGCAAGCTGTCCGGTCCGCTGCTCGACCGCATCGACCTGCAGGTCGCGGTGCCGCGCCTCGACTACCGCACGCTGCGCGAGCTGCCCGTGGCCACGGAGCACAGCAGCGCGGTGGCCGCGCGGGTGGCCGTGGCCCGCGCGCGGCAGGAGCAGCGCGGCGGGCTGAACGCGGGCCTGGACCCGGCCCGGCTCGAGGCCGGCTGCGGCATCGGCGCGCGGGAGCATGCGCTGCTCGATGCGGCCGCGCAGCGGCACGGCCTGTCGGCGCGGGCCTGTCATCGCATCCTGCGCGTGGCGCGCACGATCGCCGACCTCGACGGCGCCGGGTGCGTCGCGGCCGCGCATCTCGCCGAGGCGATCGGCTACCGGCGGCTGGAGCGTCTGGTGGCGGAGGCGCCGGCGGCGTGACGTGACGGTTCTGTCGGATCGGAAGTCATCGGCCAGCAGACTCATGGTTGACCCCGGTGCATCCGGCGAATACACTTTCGCCATATGAGTAATACAGTTACCGTCCGCCTGCCCGAAGAGCTTGCGAACTGGCTGCGAGATCTCGCGCGCCGGCGCGGACTCTCGCAGAGCCAGATCATCAAGGACCAACTGGAAGCAGCGCGTCAGGGCGCTCCGGACCGGCCGTTCATGAAGCTGGCGGGGAGTATTCGTGGCCTGCCCGGCAATTTGTCCCAGCGCAAAGGCTATTCCCGCTCCTGAAGCGTCTGATCATGAAAGGAATTGCCGACACCGGCTTTCTGGTCGCATTCGTCAGTCGCAACGACCGTTATCATGACTGGGCGGTAAGCCTTGCGGAGGGATTCACCGAACCCCTGCTGACTTGCGAAGCGGTGCTTGCGGAAACCGCATTTCATCTGGGCAGTTGTTCGATCGCGCTGAATCTCGTCAAGCAGCAACTGGTGACCCTGGATTTCGACTGCAACGCTTACCTGCCGCAGCTCGATGCTCTCGCCAGACGCTACGCCGACCGCAGGCCGGATCTGGCCGATTTGTGCCTCATCACGATGAGCGAGCTGCATCTCAAACACAACGTAGTGACGGTCGACAGCGATTTTCGCGTGTACCGTCGCAACAGACGCGACGCGATTCCACTGATGTGCCCGCCCGGCGTGTAACCCGGGTGATGGTCCGCGAGTTACGCCGGCGTGCGCCTCCGCGCCGGGGCGCCGTTCCAGCCGACGACACTCAGTCAGGTGTTCGGCTCGGTGCCCCCGGTTGGCCCGGCGAAGATCCTCGCGGAGAGGGACCGGGGGGTTCGGGCCGCAGCCGGGCGGCGGTACTGGCGTGTCGTGACCGTGCTGCTCGAGGCAGCCTGGGTGCTCGAGTCGGTGTACGAGCTGAGTGCAGCCGAAGCGGCGCGTGCTCTGCGCGGCCTGTTGGGTCTCCCCAAGGTGCAGGTTGAGGATGCCGGCGCGGTGGCCGCCGCACTGGAGGCTACCGGCAGAGGGCTCGGGCTCGCGGACGCTCTGCATCTCCTGCGAGCGCCGCACGGCGTGGAGTTCGCTACGTTCGATCGCGGGTTCGCGAGGTCGGGCCGCAGGCTCCGGCCCGTCAGGCTCGTCTAGTACGATTGGACCGCACCGGAGGACACCGCCCGGTCAATGCCGGCGCAGGAACCCGATCATGGCGGCGTCCTGCGCCGCAGCCTGCTCGATGAACGTGCCGTGGCCGCCGCCGGGGATGATCGTCAGCGTCGCGCCCGGGATCAGTTCGGCGAGCAGCCGCGACATGTGCGGCGGTGTCAGCACATCCTCGGCGCCCACCACCACATGCGTCGGCGCGCGGATCTGCCCGAGTCTGGTGCGGGAATCGTGCGTCAGCGACGCGGCGCACTGCCTGCGCCAGGCGTCGAGCGGCTGCGGATACGGATTCTGCAGGGACATCTGCCGGGCCAGCAGCACGGCCTCGGGGTTCGCGAAGAAGCGCCAGGTGAACAGCCACGGCGCGCCGAGCGTGAATACATCTGCCGGCGCCAGGCGTTCCCGCGCCGCGTCCATCGCCGCGAGGAATGCGCGCATCAGCGCATCGATGCAGGGCATCGTGGACAGCAGCGTCAGGCTGCGCACGAGTTCGGGATGACTGAGCGCAAGTTCCTGCGCGATGAGGCCGCCCATCGACCCGCCGACGATGTGCGCACGCTCGATGCCGAGTGCCTGCAACAGGCCGGCCGTGTCGTCGGCGAAGGTGCGCACCGTATAAGCCGGCACCGGGCTGGCGTCGGTCCGTCCGACGTCGCGGTTGTCGAACAACAGGCAACGATAGCCCGCCGCCGTCAGCGACGGAACCTGGGCCGGCAGCCAGCCCTGGTGATCGCCGCCGAGTCCCATGATCAGCACCACCGGCTCGCCGGTATCGGCGCCGGCGAATTCGTAGTAGACATGGAGATCGCGCACTCTGATCCTGGGCATCGCCAACCTCACTCCCGGCGTTCAGGCACTGACGGCCGGACTCGAGCAGCAGGGATCATACGCGCACGCAGCACTGACCGGGCCGGCGGCCGTTCGCTACACTGGCCTCCCCCGTCGACCACATCTGCACTCCCATGCCCGCAAGACTGCTGAACTACGTCAACGGCGCCTGGCGCGAACCCGGCGGCGATACCTGGCTGGAGGTCACGAACCCGGCCACGGCCGAGGTGCTGGCGACCGTGCCGCTGACGCCGCCCGCGGCAGTGGACGAGGCCGCGCAGCTCGCGCGCGCGGCATTCCCGGCCTGGCGCCGCACGCCGGCCACCGCGCGTGTCCAGTACCTGTTCGCGCTGAAGCAGTTGCTGGAGCAGCAGTTCGAGGAGCTGGCGCGCAGCATCACGCTCGAGAACGGCAAGAACCTTGCCGACGCGCGCGGCGAACTGCGCCGGGCGATCGAGAACGTGGAGACCGCCTGCGGCATCCCGATGCTGATGATGGGCGACTTCTCCGAGGACGTCGCCAGCGGCCTCGACGAACACATGGTCCGGCAGCCGGTCGGCGTCGCCGCGATCATCAGCCCGTTCAACTTCCCGGGCATGATCCCGTTCTGGTACCTGCCGTACGCGCTCGCGACCGGCAACAGCGTCATCGTCAAGCCGTCCGAGCGCTGTCCGATCACGATGCAGAAGGTATTCGGCCTGCTGCAGCAGCTCGGCCTGCCGCCGGGGGTCGTGAATCTGGTCAACGGCGGCGCGGCCACGGTCGATGCGCTGCTCGACCATCCGGCGATCGCGGCGGTGGCTTTCGTCGGCTCGACGCCGGTGGCGCGCCACGTATATGCACGGGCTTCCGCCAGCGGCAAGCGCGTGCAGGCGCAGGGCGGCGCGAAGAATCCGCTGGTGATCCTGCCGGATGCCGATCCGGAGCTGACCACCCGCATCGTCACCGACAGCGCGTTCGGCAACGCCGGGCAGCGCTGCCTCGCGGCCTCGCTCGCGATCACGGTGGCCGGCGCGGAACGGAGCTTCGCGCCGGCGCTGGCGGCGGCGGCCAGCCGGCTGGTGGTCGGCAACGGCCTCGATCCGGCCGTGCAGATGGGGCCGGTGATCACGGCGCGGAGCCGGGAGCGGATCGAGAGCCTGATCGGGCAGGGGCTCGCGGAGGGTGCGCGCGCGCTCGTCGATGGCCGCAACGCCCGGATCGCGGGCTGCGAGCAGGGGTATTTCCTGCGGCCGACGCTCCTCGCCGAGGTGCCGCGCGGCGGCACGACCGCGACGACCGAGATCTTCGGGCCGGTGCTCGGCCTGCTGCCGGTAGCGACACTCGACGAGGCCATCCAGCTCGTCAACGGCGGCGAGTACGGCAACATGGCCTGCGTGTTCACCAGCAGCGGCGCCGCGGCGCGGAAGTTCCGCTACGAGGCTGACGCCGGCAACATCGGCATCAACATCGGCGTGGCCGCGCCGATGGCCTTCTATCCGTTCAGCGGCTGGAAGAGCAGCTTCTTCGGCACGCTGCACGCGCAGGGCCGGCACGCGGTCGAGTTCTTCACGCAGACCAAGGTCGTGGTCGAGCGCTGGCAGGACGACTGGTCGCGGAAGTTCTAGCAGCGACCGGCCACAGCACGTTGAGCAGCGCGGCGCGCGCCGCGGCCAGTGGCTGGCCGGGAGAGTCGGCCAGCGGTCGGCTATTCCTACTCCTCGTCTTCGTCCGCGTCGAAGTCGCCGTCCTCCATGCCGGGCGGCGGCCCGCAGCCCTTGTCTTCATACAACTGCTGCAGCCGCTGCAGCCGCGGCAGGTTGCCACCTTCGTCCTCGTAGACGCGCTCGGCCGAATTGCGGAACTTGCCGAGTGCGCCGGCCCCGGCCGCACCATCACGTTTGGCCTGCGCCATCTGCGCGTGGCCCTGCGCCCGCGCGGCACTGTTGGCGACCAGTCCGCCGGCCGCCGCCGTCACCGGGTTGGTCGCCATCGCGGCTTCAGCCATCGACCGCGCGACCAGCCCGGGCGCCTCGGCCTGCTGGCGCGCCGCGGCCTTCTGGCTGGTCTTGTTGACCGCCTCGTTGGCCGCCTCGGCGTCCTCCAGCATCGTCTGAAACTCGTCATTGCCGAAGATCGCGGCCATCTGCTCGCCGATCTGGTCGCAGCCCAGCTCCTCGTCCGCGGGACCGGCGAGCGCCGCTCCCGCCAGCAGCAGTCCCGCCACCAGCCAGCCGTTGCTAACAGCCCTGCGCATGTCCCACCTCATGAGCATGGATTCCCGTTAGTGCAGGCGCTACGTCGCGACTGCGAAGTTCTGACTAACGGCTGCCGGCGACCATGTAATCGACGGCCGCGCCGACGGCTTCGTCGGACAGATCCGTGCGCCCGCCCTTGGCCGGCATGACGCCGATCGCGCCCTGGTAGCCCTGGATCGCGTGCTGGTGCAGCGTCGCGGTGCCCTGCGCGATGCGCGCGGCCCAGCCGGCCTTGTCACCGACTTTCGGGGCGCCGGCGAGGCCGGCTCCATGGCAGACGTTGCAGGCCGAGTCGAAGATGGCCTTGCCATCGGGACCGGCGGCAGCAGGAGAGGCCGCAGCCACCGCAGGCGTCGGCTCCGGCGCAGTTGCTGCTGATGTTGGAGTGACTGGTGTCGCCGCGGGCGCGCTCAGCGCCAGCGCGGAATTGACCTGACCGGCGAGTGCTACGCGGCCGAGCGGGCGAATGCGCTCCAGCACCTCAGCGCGAACCAGCGGGTCATCCGCGTGCCGCTGGTCCGCTGTGCTGCGATCGAGCCAGCGCGCGAGACCGAGCAGGCTGAGCGTGACCGCGACGAGGATCCCAAGGATCGCTCCGAAGACGTTCCGGAAATGGCTGTCCTGACTGCTCATGGGCGGCTATTATAGCCGCGCCAGCGCCACCAGTTCCGCGCCCGTAGCTCAGCTGGATAGAGTGACGGTCTCCGAAGCCGTAGGTCGTGGGTTCGACTCCCGCCGGGCGCGCCAATTCCACCAGACCCTGCCGGGGCTTCCGCAGCGAAGCTCCGGCCGGGACTATCCGAACCGGCGCTGATCGCCCGGAGCCGCCTGGTTCGAGCATCAATCCTTCGCGGTTTCAGCGCCGCTCAACGGCGTGTTCCTGTAACCACATCTTGATCAATGACTGGTAGGGAACATCGCGCGAGTTGGCGATCTGCCGGATGTTGTCCAGCAGATACTTCGGAAGTCGCAATGAAATGGTTTCAGTCGATGGTTTGAGCCTGGCCAACTGCACGCGCCTGGCCGCGGACCAGTCGACATACTCCGTGCTGTCATGGCGCGCCCAGAAGGCTCGCTCCGCGGCCTCCGAGCTGAATTCAGGCGGAGTCTTCAGTTTGCCTTTCATTTACGGCTCTCTCTTTGCGATTCATGGCGCGGGCCGAAATGATGCGAATCAGTGTGCCTGCGGCCCGCAGCGTAAACGTCACGTGCAACTTCTTGCCCGACAGTGTCTCTCCAAGTGCATGGAAGCGGGGCTCCACATCGCTGTGTCGTACATCCGTCGCGACCAGCAGATCGGGACAGAAGAACACCTGCTCGGCTTCCGCATCGGTCACATCGTGCTTACGGTGTTTGCCGGCGTTGCTGGCATCCCGTTGAAAACCGGTGGCGCTCTCAGGTTCCAGCATGCGTGTATAGTATCAACATATACATGAGGCCCAGGGCGCGGAACAGAACAGCTTTAGAATCAACAGCTTATTGAGTCTGTCGCGCCCGCTCGCGCAGTCGAAAGCGCTGGATCTTGCCGGTCGCGGTCTTTGGCAGCTCGTCGAGGAACTCGACCACGCGCGGGTACTTGTGTGGCGCCAGCCGGGCCTTGACGAACTGCTGCAACTCGGCCGCGAGCGCTGGTGCGGCCTGCTGCCGGTCCTTCAGCACCACATAGGCCTGCGCGCGGGTCAGGCCGTCGGCGTCGGTCACGCCGATCAGCGCCGCTTCGAGCACGGCCGGGTGCCCGACCAGCGTCGCTTCGACCTCGAACGGCGATACGTACTGGCCGCTGACCTTGAGCATGTCGTCGCTGCGCCCGGAATAGACGTAGTAACCGTCGGCGTCGCGTTCGTACTTGTCGCCGCTGCGCGTCCAGCCGCCCTGGAAGGTGGCGTCGCTGCGCGCACGGTCCTGCCAGTACATCAGCGCCGACGACGGCCCGCGGATGTACAGGTCGCCGATCTGTCCGGCCGCGCTGATCGGCCGGCCGGCTTCGTCGCGCAGCTCGATCTCGTAGCCCTCGACTGGTTTGCCGGAAGTGCCGTAGCGCACGTCGCCGGGCCGGTTCGAGAGGAAGATGTGCAGCATTTCGGTCGAGCCGATGCCGTCGATCACGTCGATGCCGAAATGCGCGGCGAAGCGCTCACCCAGCTCGCGCGGCAGCGCCTCGCCGGCCGATGAGCACAGCCGGAGCGCCACGGCCTCGCGCGCCGGCAGGTCGGGCGAAGCGAGCACGCCCGCGTAGCCGGTCGGCGCGCAGAAGAACACGGTCGGGCGATGTTCGAGCCAGCGCCGGAAGATGGCCGGCGGCGTCGGCCGCTCGGCCATCAGCAGCACGCTCGCGCCGACCGAGAACGGGAAGAACAGCGAATTGCCGAGACCGTAGGCGAAGAACAGCTTGGCCGCCGAGAAGCACAGGTCGTGCTCGGTCAGTCCGAGCGTGCGCCGGCCATAGAGCTCGGCGGTCCAGTACGCGTTCGCGTGCGTGTGCAGAGTCCCTTTCGGCCGCCCGGTCGAGCCGGACGAATACATCCAGAAGGCGACCTCGTCCGCGGCGGTGTCGGCGGGCGCGGCGACCGGCCGCCGGCCGCGAAGCCACTCAGGGAAAGCGAGCGCGCCTTCCGGCAGCTCCGTGGCGCGTGACACGACCAGCGTGTGGACCTCGGACTTGCCCTGGGCAATCGCCGCGTGCATGACCGGCACCAGCGGCGCCGAGGTGATGACCGCCTGGGCGCGGCTGTGCGCCAGCATGAAGGCGAAGTCATCGGCGCTGAGCAACGTGTTGACGCACACCGGCACGATGCCGGCGTACAGCGCGCCGAGGAAGGCCACCGGCCAGTCGCTGCAATCGTGCATGGCCAGCAGCACGCGCTCCTCGCGGCGCAGGCCGGAGGCGATCAGCGCGGTCGCGCAGCGGCGCGCCTGCAGCTCCAGCTCGCCGTAGCTGAGCCGGCCGGCGTCGTCGAGGCAGGCGAGCCGGTCGGCCCGCGCCGCATTCAGCGCGAACAGATGTTGTGCGAAATTGAAACGTTGCGGCGGTGCAGGCACCGCGGTCCCGGCCAGGTCCGTCATCCTTCGCCCCCGAAGCAGTTGGCAGCGCTATTTCAGCACAACTCCGCCGGTGCCGGCCATGCCCGTCGCTCGGCGCAGCCGCTTCAGGTCCGGGCGGCGACGTCGCCGAGGAACTGCAGCGTGCGCGCGCTGGCCGCCGGATCCGAGCCCATGATGGCGGCGTTGAAGTCGGTCACACCGATCTCCGCCAGGCGCCGGATGGCGCCGCGCAGCAGTGGCTCGTCGCCGAGGATCGCCACGTCCTCGGGGCGCGCCAGCCCTTCCCGGTCGAGCATCGCGCGATAGCTCGGCAATTGCCCATAGATGGTGAGCAATTGGCCGAGTTCGGCGCGGACCTCGTCCGGCCGGTTGGTCAGCAGCACCGGGAAGCCGCCGACCACGCGCGGCGTGGGCTGGCCCGCGGCGCGCAGCGAACGCAGGATGTGGCTCTCCATCGTCCGCGGGCCGACCATCCAGGTGCTGGTGCCGTCGCACAGTTCCGCGGCCAGCCGCAGCATCACCGGACCGAGCGCGGCGATGAGCACCGCCGGGACGCCGGCACCGGGGACGTCCAGCGTCACGCCGTGCACGCGGTACAACTCGCCGTTGAACGCCACCGTTGCGCCGCGCAGCAGCGGCTTCAGCACCGACAGGTACTCGCGCATGTGCGCCGCCGGCCGGGCGTAGGACAGGCCGAACATGTCCTCGATGACCAGCTTGTGCGACAGGCCGATGCCGAGCGTGAAGCGGCCGTTGCTGGCGGCCGCCGCCGTCAGCGCCTGTTGGGCCATCGCCACGGGGTGGCGCGGAAAGGTGGGCGTGACCGCCGTGCCGAGACCGATGCGGCTGGTTTCCCGGGCGAGCAGCGCCAGCGTGGTGATGGCATCGAAGGAGAAGATGTTGGCCATCCACAGATCGTCCAGCCCGGCAGCTTCGGCGGCCCGCGCCCGGGTGATGAGGTCGTCGAGCGTCGGGCGTGTGCTGTCCGTACCGATCATGATGCCGATGCGCATGGGTCCATCTCCGGATCACTGTTGGCAGTCGTCAGCCTACACCGGCGCGGACCAGACCTGTGACCGTTCCGGCCCATCCGGCCTCGGGTTCGTGCCGGGCGAGGATGCGCCGGGCAGGTTGGCTGGTTCGCAGGGCGCGCGGTTCCCGCCGCTGACCCGGATTCGGCGCGCGGGTGCTACCATCGGCACCGCGTTCGAAGCCCGCTTGTCCCGACGGTGCCCGAGATGACGATCGCGGGTCGGCCTGGAGTGATTCGCGCCGTGCGGTCATACGCTGCAGGGTGGGCCGTGTGCGGCTTGCTGCTGCTCTGCGACGGCGGAATTCCCGCAGCCCAGGAGCAGCGCGAGGGGCAGGAGCGCGAATTTCTCTTCCGCTTTCGCCCGGCGCGAATCATTGTCGCAGGCAGCGAGCCGCACGGCGAAGCGGCCGCGCACGGACACGGCGGACTTCCCGAGTCCGAGCTGAAGGCGCGGCAGGCCGACACCCGCCAGTTCTGGGCTGAACTCAAGGCCAGCGGACGCCAGCTCGACCGGCAGGTTGTGATCGAGCTGTTCCGGCGCGCCGGTCATTTCAGCGTCGTACATGCTCTGCTCGGCGATGCCACGATCGGCGGCGATGACAGCCGGGAAATCGGCCGCCTGCGCGCCGAGATCCATCAGGAGGTGCTGTCGCGGCTCGCGGCCTCGGGCCGCTTCGGCGACCTGCTCGCGGTCAATGATTTCGGCACCGTCGGCAATGCCAAGAGCGATATCGATTTCACGCCATTTGCCGCTGGCCAGGCTGGCGCGGATCTCGTTGCGGCTTACAACGAGGAATTTGCGCGGCTGACCCACGGCGTGGACCCGGGGCAGATGGACATCGTGGCGCACAGGCACGAAGCATTCATTCCGGACTGGCGCCAGTCGCAGGCGACCAGCGATTTCGTGCAGAAGCTGCGCGAGGGACGCCGGCTGCTCAAGGCGAATCCGGAGGCGTATTTCCTCGAGGGCGCCTACCACCAACAGGTGATGGGACGCAGCGCCGACGGCGAAACGCTCACCTGGATCGACCGCCGACCCGATGGCAGCGTGGGACGCCGGCGGGCCAATGCCGCCGCCGATCCGGACTTCTTCTACTTCAAGCCCGATGTGCGCCGGCGCTATGCTTGGGGCGGCGCCGTCGGCAACTGGCACTTCTACCATGCGCATGCTAATGACAAGGTTGCCCAGGCCAAGTACCTGCTGCGGTCGCTCGACGATGGCGCGCGGCTGGCGATACTCCCCGATGGCGAGACCAAACGTTTCAAGGCTTTCGAGAAGCTCTCGCCAGGCGAGCGCCGGCATGTCATCGAACAGGTCTACGGCGACCGCGTCGACGCCGCGACCCGCGCCAGTTTCCTGGCCGTCCTGGAGACGGCGGCGGCAATCCGGGACCTCAAGAGCCGCGACCTGCGCACCGACGGCCCCGAGGCCTACCGGGCCTTCATCGAGATCGAGCGCGCTCGCGCGCCGGGCCTCACCGACGAGGAGCTGCTGACGGCGGCTAGGGAGTCGGTGAATCGGTATGGTGCGGCGTTGCTGCTCCAGAACAACGTGCTTGCAGCCGGGAATCGGCTCGGTGACTGGCTGGCGCCCAACCTCAAACTCGGCGAATTCCGCACCTTGAGCGACGAGGGCGAACTCAAACGGATCCGAATCGATCCCGAGAAGGTCAAGCGCCTGCAGTTCTCGGCATTCTTCGAACTGCTGCCGCAGGGCGAGATCGAGCGCATCAAGCGTGAGAACCCGCGGTACGCACGCGACATCGTGATCCTGCAGGGCATCATCCAGCGCGAGCGCGAGTTGGCCCTGGCCGGCGCTGGCACCGATCCGCTCGACACCTTCCGCCAGCGCCGCACGGCCGCGGGCGAGGTGCTGGCGGAACTGGGCCGTCTGGAGGCCGTGGCGCGCGAGGGCGGCCCGGCACACTTCCTGCAGGAGCTCGGCGGCAGCGCCTGGCGCCACGGCCAGCAGTTCGAGGACTGGCTGCAGAAGACTCTCGTCGATGCCCTCGTCTTCGGACCGACCCTGACCGACAGGCGCCTCCTGCCCTACGTCGAGGAACTCAGGCGCGCCACAGACGAGGCCAATCAGCGCGGCCTCGGACCGAAGTGGATGGCGCGGCTCGACAAGGCGAGTTCGGTGGTCGAGGTTCTGAAGGCCTATGCGCGCGAGGGCGAAATCAACGATTACGTCAGGTCGGTCGCTGCGCAGGAAATCTTCAGCTTTGTGCCCGGCGTCGGGACGATTTACCAGATCCGCGCAGGCGCCGAGGGTATGGTCACGATCGCTTCTACACAACTGATCCCGGGCTACGGCCAGCTGCTGCTGACGCTGCAGCTCACGAAGAACACCATCGAACTCGTGGGCCTTGCGGGCTTCGAGCCGCTGCGCGATGAGCGCGAGCTGCTCGCCTATCAGGGGTACCTCGCTCCGGCGGGCGGCGGCCTGATCACGTCGGGACAGAAACTGCGGGTCAAGGGCCTTGTACCCTCGATCCTCGACATGGTCGATCCGGGCGGCATGCTCGGCCTCGACGAGCGCCGCGCCCGCGTCTACACGTACTTCCACGACGACATCGTCGCCACGCTCGCGCGCGATCCCGCGTTTCCGTTCACCGAAGCCGAATGGCCGCAGGAATTCATGCAGCAGGAGATCGAACTCCTGGAGCGCAAGCTGCGCGAACATGTGCTCGACTGGTGGCATGCGCGCGGGCGCTTCGCCGGCGCCGACGAGATCCTCGCATTCCGCGCGAAGCTGTTGGGCGCGGACGAGGAGGAATTCCGTGCCGCGCTGGAACGTCGGCTGTACCGCGACTACTGGACCGGTCGCGAGCTTGTGCTGCGGCGCATGATCGCCGAGCGTGAGTCCCGGTACCAGGAGCTCGAGGAGAAGATGGCCGAGATCGCGGCCGTTGAGCTGGCCCTCGACCAGCGGCGCCTGAGTCCGGAATTACTCGGGGATTTCCAACAGAACGGTGAAATGATCTTCGCGCATATGCTTGACGGCATGCCGGTGCTCGATCCGACCATGGAGCTGCTTGCGGTACCCGCCGTGGAACGCCTGCGGCGCAGCGTTGCGGACGAGGGGGAGGATGTCGAGGCGGTCCGGGCGGTCAGCCTGCGCGCGCAGGTACATGCCTCGACTGCGCAGTTCCCTGAGCCATGGTCAATTCACTGGCAGCTCGCGCCGCCGGACGGGCCGCTGGAGTTCGCCGAGAGTGGCATGCGCGAGGAACGCGAGCAGAACGTGGGCGGGAGCGCAGGGCCGTGGCCGCTGCGCGTCACAGCGATCGCGTTGGATGCGGGGCAGAACGAGATCGCGCGCCGTACTGTCGCGCTGGAGGTCGAGAGACTGGCGCTCGACTCGGTCGACCGCGAAGCGGAGCCGCCGGGTGGCGACGCGACCGACAGCGACGGCGGACCGGAGCCAGCGGTGGCTGCAACGGGCGACGCCGTGCCGGATGGGGCACGATCTTCATCAGACGAATCACGCTCCGCGGGAGCAGCGGGTGGTGCCGATACCGAACCGACCACGGCCGCCTGCGAGCGCGCAGCGCGCGGTGCAGCCGAGGCTACCCTGGCGCTCGACCGGCTGGCCGGCGATGCGGCGACCTTTGACCGCAGCAGCGAAGAACTGCTGGCCAGCGCCAGCACATTGGCTAACCCGCTCGGGCGGGCGGGTGCCGCCGCGGAGCGCGCCGGTGCGCTCGCCAGACGAGTCGCGCTGCTGCGCGACGAGGCGGCACGCCTGCGCGCGGAGATCTGTGCGGCTACCGAGCGAGCCGCGCAGGCCGCGGCCGCCGGCGAGCGGCAGCAGCACCTCGCGTTGCTCGAACCCAGCGTCGCGCGGCTGTACTCCCTGCACTCCAGTGCGGCC